>ERZ773027.295-NODE-295-length-32121-cov-6.479979_pt1 | contig 32121 bp, 39 predicted proteins | sample MGYA00511032_ERZ773027 | MGnify/ENA primary metagenome ERZ773027 (study PRJEB29015, sample SAMEA2738138) | human oral metagenome | biome: human oral; feature: human-associated habitat; material: saliva | place: China | collected 2190 ... | reverse complement strand
CACTTTATTCCCTTCTTTCGGAATACACAGTTTTACGTATTCCGAAAGAAGGATTTTTTTATCTTGTGATAAATGTGGACCATTGTATAATTGAATACTATGTATAAGAACAGATCCGGCTTAATATTAAATGTTATATCATAAAAATTAAAAATAATGAATATAAACCTATATAAATTTCATTGAAATGTATTATTATTTATTGATTTTGCTATGACTCCATGTTAGAATTATCATAATTGGTTTAAGTAAATAATTTAAGTGAATTGATTGAATTTAAGAATTGTTTACTGAAAATATTGAGTTAGGAGGAAGAAAATGAAAAAAAGTACTTTCAACGGAAAGATCCTTGTGCTTCTGTTGGCAGTTTCTATGATTATCACATTCATGCCTCTTCAGCATATGAATGGGAATGTTTATGGAACTGCTGAAAAATCAAAGAGAAAAGTTAAGTACGATGTGGATTTTAATGTTTCATTATCAGAAGATACGAAAAACCTGGAAATATCACTGGATGTTTCGGGAATTACGAAGGAGGGCTTAGAAGAAGCAATCAATGGTAAAAGAGTTGAGTTAAAACTGGAGAGAGATACAAACCGAGAATATGTTGATACCAAGCTTTTTCCTAATCAAAAAAAAGGTGGAAAGCTTTCCTCATGGCTGACCATGAGAAAGACACCTATGTTTAAAAATATTAAGCTGACGGTCAAGGAAGATAGCGGAAAGTTAAAACTCGTAGCTGATATGGATGTAGACTGTTATTTTGCAGATAAAAAGAATAAGCCGGATTACAGTGCTCCTCATATAGGTGGAGGACCATACCTTGACATCTGTGGTTATTTTGATTTTAAAGCTTTAATTGGAGATAAAGAAATAGGCAAGAGCCATGCGAAGGTAGTTCCATATGATAATTTCAGAACTATGAGCGAAATCTATGACGAGCTTAATCAGTTAACTTACATAAAAGGTAAGTATTTTGTCGCTCAAAAGTCTATGGGAAAATCTACAGGTGGAAGAAATATTCCTTATTTAATTGTTGCGAAAGATGAAAAGGCAGTAAATGATTGGCTTGAATACACTGAACTTGCAGAAAAAAATCCGAAAGCGGCAATTAAGAGTATAGAAAGCGGTAAATACGACAATCTCAAGGTTCCTGTAATGTACTCAAATGTCCATTCAAACGAAATTGCGGCAACTGATGGGATCATGGAGTTCGCTTGGAAGCTCGTAGAGAATAAAGACCTGTCGTATAAAGATCTGGAAGGATTTACCGATGAAGGTAAGCAAAAACTTAAGGCACAAATGGGTCCCGAAGGTGAAGCCGGAAGCACCGCTGTCCCTGACCTGGTGAAGGATAAGTCAACCTATCTGGGATATCTTAAAGATGGAAATAAAGTATCGGGTAAGGTGGATTTAAATAAGCTATATAAAGTTAAAAATAAAAATTTAAGTGCGGATGATTTGCTGGATGATGTTTTCTTCATATTAGTTCCGGAAGAAAATGTTGACGGAAGGGAATTCTTGACTCGTGAAGGTGCAAACGGATATGATTTCAACAGAGATAACTCATTTCAGACTACAAATGAAACTGCAGCAATGCAGAACTTAATAGGCAAATTCAATCCTGTATCATTTGTAGAATTTCATGGGAGAATTAAGGATTTCCAATGTGAGCCTTGCGATCCGCCACATGAGCCGAACTTTGAATATGACCTGTTGGCAGAACATTTGATGACAGGAGGTGAAGCATTAGGTAAATCAGCGGTTGCAAACAATGATAACTATAACAGTTATGTTATTCCGCAGAGAGATTATTTAAGTTATACAGGTAAAAAGGATAAGGATGGAAAGAATGCTACCAGGTGGGAAGATCCTTGGGATGACATGTCCACCAGCTATACACCGCAGTTTGCAATGCTTCAGGGTACAGTTTCTTATACAGTTGAACTGCCTGCATATAACGATGATACTGTAACTGCAGCGTGCTATGGCATAATCGGACAATCTGCGTATATCAAAAACGCCAAAAAATCCTATATGGAAGCACAGGCAAAAATCTTTGAAAGAGGAGTAAAGAATCATAATTCAGACAGCATGAAAGAAGTCGGGCAGTGGTTTGCAGACCAAAACGATATAGAAGGTGCAGAAGTTAGCCTTTTCCGCCCTGAGTATAAGAAAGATGGTGAAAATAAGAATTTCTATCCTGAATGTTATATTATACCTTTGGACGGAAAGAATCAGAAAAATCTCCAGGCTGCCGGCGATATGATGCTGTGGCTTACAAGAAATGATGTTAAGGTTAACATAACCTCAAAACCGTTTAAACTGGGCGGAAAGACTTATCCAAAGGGAACTATGGTGGTTTCCATGTATCAGGCAAAGCGTTCTGTTGCCAACAGTGCACTCTATAATGGTACATTGATACATACATGGTCGCAGCTTTATTCAGAAGGAATTACAGCATTTAATAAAACCCGTGGATTTGATATGGTAACTGTTGCAAAACCGAAAGAATACAATACAGTAAAATTGGTAATGGGTAAACCCGTTGATTTTGAAGGGGCAAAGGCATATCAGAAAAATATTAAGTCATCATTTACGGGAACAAAGGCTGCATATGCTGTTATAAACAATGTATCTGAAGATTCCACATCAGCTGTGAATAAGCTTTTGAAATCAGGTGCAAAGGTTGGGATGATTACCGCAGGTAAAGAAAAGGGTAACTTTATAACAAGCTACCTGAACTATAAGAAAGTTGCATCAAAATATCGTATAACAGCAAAGGGTACAAAAGGTAAAGGAATTAAAGCAAAGCTTATTAAACCGGCAGCGGTTTATGTTCCGGGTAAATTGCCGGATGCAAGTGAAGGATATATAGGAACGAACCGTGTAACATGGAATTCATATCCGTATAATTATGATGTGAGTGCCCTAAAGGATATGAACTTTAAATTGACAGAGAAACCTGAAAATGCAGGTGTGATCGTTGGCACATCAAAACTTGGTGATGATAATGCAGCCATGGAAAAAGTCAAAAAGGGAACACCGTATATGACATATTCCAGAAATTCAAGTGTTAACTTGTCCAGCTTAGGAATTAAAACAGATAGAAAATCCTTAAGTAACGCAATGGACTGCCTGGGTTATGTTGAATATCCATCAGAGACCCTGGTGAATGCAACATATATCAGGGAAAAGGATGATATTTTCTACGGATATGGATGCGGATATTTTGAAAATGTTCCTAAAGGAAGTAAGATTCTGGTAAAGATGGACGGCAAGAAAACACCTTTGGAAGGATTTATCCCTACTGCCTACGAAGACAATAAAGTTGAATATGATAAATTCTTAAATGGAAGTATTCAGGGTTTCTCATACAAGGGGAAGAGCAATAATGCAGCAAAGGTTGATGTTACGGCATTTGCAAATACTTTAACCAATAAATTACACCAGAGAGATGAGTACACATTTATCAGTAACTTTATATTCTCGAAATCTCTTGGGAAAACTTTTGTTATCAAGAAGATAACAAAACCGGCTAAGGTTACTAAACTTAAGGCAAAAGCAGTTAAGGGCAGAAAAGTAGTCCTTACATGGAAAAAAGCTAAAGCGGGAAAGGCTTATCAGATAGTTCATAAGAAAAAGGGCTGGAAAAAATACAAAACTTTAGCGAAGACTTCAAAGTTAACTTTTAAGACAAAGAAATTAAGCAAAGGAGCTAAATACTATTTTAAAGTCAGAGCATACAGGAAAGTAAGCGGAGAAATCATTTACGGGGCATACTCCAAGAGTGTTTCTGTAAAAATTATAAAATAAGTATTAATTGTTTAAATAAGCTTAAATCGGCTTACTGAGTACGGATTAAATACTGATTAATCTTTTAAAATAGCAACTGAAACAGCCGAGATGCGTGCATGCAGACGGTATCTCGGCTGTTTTAGTGCGTAATATATCCGTTAATAATCATGAAGAACTAAAGAGCCGCCATACTGTTCGGTAGCTCTTTAGTTCTAATTATAATGTAATTTTCTATTCGGATTTAGTAAGGTGAATTTTGTCCAATATTACCGATTTTGTGTATCTAACATTAACTCTTTTGCACCGGCAAGAGTTGTAGCTGTAATGGTTTCACCACCTATAAGCCTTGCAATCTCACGAACTGCAGCATCTTCTTCAAGTTCTTCTACAAAGGTATGTGTACTATTATCATCGGACTTTTTGTAAATCCTATAGTTGTTATCGCCTGCTGCGGCAATCTGAGGCAGATGAGTTATGCAGATTATCTGATGTTTTTGTGAGATCTTCTTTAATTTTTTGCCGATTATACTTGCGGTTTTTCCGCTGATGCCGGCATCTATTTCATCAAAAATAAGAGTATGTATATTATCGGTATTTTCGGTTATATTTTTAATAGCCAACATAATGCGAGAAATTTCACCTCCTGAGGCTACTTTGATTAAAGGCTTAAGAGGTTCACCTTTATTGGTGGATATAAAGATTTCCACATTATCTCTGCCTGTTGCTGTAATCGCTGAAGCAGGAGAAATTTTGATTTCAAATTTTGCATCTGAAAAGTTCAAATCATGAAGTTCCTGTTCAATCTCCAGGCTCAACGCTTCTGCTTTTTTTCTTCTGACGTCCGATAAAAGGACTGCTTTTTCTTTTAGTAAAACCAGATTTTCATTAACTTCATTTGTCAACTTTACCTTTATTTCTTCAAAATTTTCAAAGGTCGATAAATTGTTTTTTATTTTGTTATGGTAAATTAAAATATCATCTATGGTATCTCCGTACTTTTTCTTTAGGTTGTCGATGAGAACGAGCCTTGAAATTGCAATATCCAATTCCTGTGGTTCAAAATCCTGATTCTCACGTAGGATTGAAATTTTAGAAATTACATCTTGAAGTATGTAATAGGAATTTTCAGTGTCCTTAAAAATGTCTTTGAGTTCACCGGAGTACGAGGAAATGGATGAAAGAGATTCTTTTGCATAGCTCAATGCAGCCATAACGCTCTGTTCTTCTCCTTCAAGTGCCTGATATGCCTGCTCTAAACTCCGGAAGATCTTCTCGCTGTTCTGCAGGAGGGATATCCTCTCTGAAAGCTCCAGGTCTTCTCCGGGTTTTAAGTCGGCTTTTTCTATTTCCTCTGCTTCAAATCTGTAAAAGTCAGCTTTTTTTCTACTCTCACGCTCTTTGGAAGTAAGTTCGTTAAGTTTTAATCTGGCATTTTTGTATTTTTCATATATCAATTGAAAATCCGATTTTACAGGGTCAACCTCATCCGATCCGTAGCTGTCTAAAAGTTTGATATGTTGTTCCGGATCTAAAATCTGTTGATTATCGTATTGCCCGTGTATATCTGCAATCTTCTTTGCCAGGGAAGATACCTCGGAAAGTGTCACAAGAGAACCGTTTATCTTGCATACATTTTTTCCGTTTCTGGAGATTTCCCTTGTTATTATATAGTCCTTGTCTTGATATTCGGCTTGCAGCTGGATAATTGCCTTATTTTCTCCACTACGAACAAAGGACGAATCCGCTCTGGCTCCTAGAGCCAAGCTTATAGCTTGTATCACTATGGATTTTCCTGAACCTGTTTCACCTGTGATTATGCTCAGACCGTCTTTAAAGTCAATTTCCGTATTAGAAATAATTGCAAAGTTTTGTATCAATAAATGTTGTATCATATCTTATTTTGATGATTTCAATAGAAGCATGTCATTGAATATAGCAAGGATTTTTTCAACATTTTCTTCCTTGTCAATGACCAGAAGTAACGTATTATCTCCGGCAACACTTCCTACAAGGTGCGGAAGATCTATGCAGTCAATGGCTTCGCAAGCAGCGGAACCGCAACCGGATAAAGTTTTGATGACTATGAGATTATTAGCAGATTTAAAAGATAAAATCGTCTCCCTGAATATTTTTATGAAGCGTTCGGAGATAGGTGTGTCGTGCCGTGTGCTGACAGCATATTTATAATTTCCGGCAGTGCTGAGCACCTTGATCAGTTGTAATTCTTTAATGTCTCTGGAAATAGTTGCCTGGGTAACTTTGAATCCTTCGGCTTCCAACATACTGGCAAGTCGTTCTTGTGTATCAATTTCATACTTTGTAATAAGATCTAAAATTTTGTTCTGTCTTGAATAACGCATACATACACCTCAAATATAAATTTATAAATATATACTTATTTTTAAACATTATAACACACCATATACAAAAAATAAATATGAATATTGCAAATTTTTAACAGAGAACATAGGTTCGAAAATTCCTTCATAATCCTACTTTTCGGTTTATCTTTGTGTCAAAATATAGTATAATACCATCTGAAGAAATAATGGAAGGTGAAGGATGAGGATTTTAGGTATTGACCCGGGATATGCGATTATGGGCTGGGCTGTTTTAGATATGAAAGGCAATAAGTTCCAGGCTGTAGACTATGGTGCAATCACAACTGATGCAGGAACAGAAATGCCGATCAGGCTTAAGCATTTATATGCGGAGCTGACTTCTATTATAGAGAAGTATAAACCGGAGGATGCTGCCATAGAAGAATTATTTTTTACCAGTAATGCGAAAACGGTAATTCATGTTGGAGAAGCCAGAGGTGTTGCAATCCTTGCCTGTATAAACGGCGGGCTAAATATAAGTGAATATACACCTTTACAGATAAAGCAGGCATTAGTCGGATATGGACGGGCAGATAAGAAGCAGGTTCAGGCTATGGTTAAAGCTATTTTGAATCTAGAGGCAGTGCCAAAGCCTGATGATACGGCAGATGCAGTGGCTGCGGCTATTTGTCACGGACATTCGGCAGGAACCCGGCAAATAACAAACAGGAGATTTATGAACATAAAATGATTAGATTTTTAAAAGGGAAATTTCATCCAATGGGAGACGGTACCGTTATAATCGAGTCCGGTTCCGGCATTGGATTTTTAGTTAATGTACCTGCGAATTCACATTTATATAAAAATCTTGAAGGTGAGGATGTTAAGGTCTATACTCACATGATAGTAAGAGAAGATGATATGAGTCTGTATGGCTTTAGCCATAAAGATGAACTTGAATTATTCAAACTTCTGATAACGGTAAATGGTGTGGGTGCGAAGGCTGCCATGGCAATAATGAGCATATTACCGCAGGAAGAACTTAGAAGAGCGGTGGCTACGGGAGACTCCAAGGCAATATCGGCAGCCAACGGCATTGGCAAGAAAACTTCGGAGAGAATAATCCTTGAACTGAAAGACAAGGTAGGTGAATTTGTAACAGAAGAAGATAAATTTATATCATCAGATGTCACAATTACAGGAAATCGGAGAAGCGAAGCCGTTAACGCTCTTCTTTCACTGGGATATAATAGAGGAGAGGCAGAAACTGCCGTCTCAAGGATCAAGGAAGATGACCTGACGGTGGAAGAATACATTATGTTTGCACTCAGAAAAATGTAAAGAGGATAATTATGGAAGAACAAAGGATAACTCAATCAGGTGCGGTACCTTCTGATGTGACACAGGACTTTACGCTTAGACCGCAGCGTCTGGATGATTTTGTGGGACAGAATGTGGCAAAGGAGAACCTGAAAATTTTTATAGAGGCTGCAAAACTTAGAAACGAACCATTGGATCATGTTTTGTTTTACGGACCTCCGGGACTTGGCAAAACCACATTTGCGGGAATTATAGCGAATGAGCTCGGTGTGGATATTAAAATCACATCGGGTCCTGCAATAGAAAGAGCAGGAGATCTTGCTGCAATTTTGACTAACCTAAATGATAACGATGTGCTGTTTATAGATGAAATACATAGACTTAACCGAAGTGTTGAGGAGGTTCTTTACTCAGCTATGGAGGATTACGCTCTAGATATAGTGATAGGCAAGGGACCTTCTGCAAGGTCGATTCGTCTTGATATTGCAAGATTTACCCTTATAGGTGCCACAACCAGAGCGGGAAGCCTGTCGGCACCTCTTCGTGACAGATTCGGAGTAATAAGTAAGTTTGAGGTATATGAAAGGGAAGATTTATCAGATATTATCAAAAGGTCTGCGAGTTTAATGGGCATTCCCGTTGATGATGATGCCGCTGTGCTTATGGCAAAGTGTTCAAGGGGCACTCCCCGTGTTGCCAACAGACTTCTGAAGAGAATCAGAGACTTTTCACAGGTTAAGGGCAATGGCAGGATAGATGAAGAGATTACGAAGGAAGGTCTTCAGGCATTAGGGGTTGATTCTCTGGGACTTGAGCGTCTGGACAGAGAAATTATAACCACCATAATAGAAAGATTTAATGGTGGCCCCGTTGGAATAGACACCATAGCAGCCTCCATTGGTGAGGAAAGGGTAACCATTGAGGATGCCTATGAACCTTATTTGATTCAAGCAGGACTTTTATATAGAACCCAAAAGGGGCGAATGGTATCTAAACTGGGATATGAGCACCTTGAAATGGTTTTTCCTGAAAATGATAAGGAAGAAATTATTGAAGCGGATAAATCTGTGGATATGAATAGCGGTGACGATGAGAGAAAAGCCGAAGATGACGAAATTCAGATAAATATCTTATAGTTGAATATTTGACAGACGGAGATGGAATAAAAGCAAAAGATATTGATTATAAACAGAGATGAAATAAAAATAGATAATTTTGATTATAGATGGAGATAGAATGAAAATAGAGGATTTTGATTACGAGCTTCCTAAAGGACTTATTGCGCAGACTCCCGATAAGTCCAGGGATCACTGCAGGCTCATGGTATTGAACAGAGATAAAAGGAGCATTGAGCACAGGCGTTTTTGCGACATTTTGGATTATCTGAATAGTGGTGATTGCCTTGTAATGAATGATTCCAGGGTTATTCCCGCAAGACTGTTCGGTGAAAAGGCAGAAACAGGTGCGAAGGTTGAATTTCTTCTGAGCAAAAGGATAGAAGATGATGTATGGGAATCTTTGGTACGACCGGGCAGAAGATTGAAACCCGGTGATAAAGTTAGTTTTGGAGAAGACAGATTGGTGGCGGAGATACTGGAGTACGGCTCGGGAGGAACGAGAAAAGTCAGATTTCATTATGACGGTATCTTCATGGAGAGGCTTGAGGAGCTGGGTAAGATGCCGCTTCCACCGTATATTGAAAGGGAAAGTTCAGAAGAAGACAAGGAAATGTATCAGACAGTTTACAGTAAGGTAGACGGCTCTGTGGCAGCCCCTACGGCAGGTCTTCATTTTACAGAAGAACTGTTGGAAAAGGTGAAGAAGAAAGGAATAAAATTAGCCTATGTTACTTTACATGTGGGAATAGGAACCTTCAGACCGGTGAAATGTAATGATATAGAGGATCATGAGATGCACTTTGAAGAGTATTTTATTGAAGAAGAAACAGCGAATGTAATCAATGATACGATTCTTTCGGGGGGCAGAATTGTATCAGTGGGGACTACCTCTACCAGAACATTAGAAAGTGCAGCGTATTTTGATGGAAATAAAGGTAAGTTTTTAGTAAAGACAGGGAGAGACAACACAGGGATTTTTATTTATCCGGGATATGAGTACAGGATAGTTAAAGCCCTAATCACCAATTTTCATTTGCCTAAATCGACCCTCATAATGTTGATATCTGCCTTGTATGACAGAAAAGAAATCCTGAGGGCATATGATGAGGCTGTTAGAGAGAAATACAGATTTTTCAGTTACGGTGATGCGATGATGATAGAATAAGTTTCAGTGTAAAGATTGTGAAAGGAAAGAATTATGATTTTAGATTTTAATAAGATGCCGGATTTAACATGGACTGATTTTAGAGGAGGGGAAGAGGACACCATTGCAAGGATGTATAAGGATTCAAAAAACCAGATTATGTTTCTTAAGCTGGAACCCGGCGCCTCCATGGGGGTTTATAATCACGAAAACAGCACAGAAATAATTTATGTGCTGCAGGGAAGTGCAACGGCAACTTTTGACGGTATTGAAGAGGAGCTTGTACCGGGTATGTGTGCATACTGTCCGTCAGGTCACTCAAACAGCGTTAAAAACACAGGTTCAGAGGATTTGGTGTTTTTTTCGGTGGTTTCAAGATTTGAAGGGAAATAGAGGTAATAAATGGACCATGCAGTAACCTATGAATTACTACATAAAGATAAAGGGACCGGAGCAAGGAGAGGGGTAATACATACACCCCATGGAGATATACAGACTCCTGTTTTTATGCCGGTTGGAACTCAGGCTGCGGTTAAATCAATGAGACCGGAGCAGGTAAAGGATATGGGAGCTGAAGTGATTTTATCGAATACCTATCACTTGTATTTGAGACCGGGACATGAAATAATCAGGGAGGCAGGAGGGCTTCACAAGTTCATGAACTGGGACAGGGCAATTCTTACAGACAGTGGCGGATTTCAGGTATTTTCATTAGGCAAACTTCGCAAAATCACGGAAGAAGGTGTCAGATTTCAGAGCCATATAGATGGGTCAAGACATATTTTGACACCGGAAAAAGCTGTAGAAATACAGAATGCCCTCGGTTCAGATATAATCATGGCGTTCGATGAATGTGCACCGTATCCGTCAGACAGAACATATATTAAAGATTCGATGGATAGAACTATTCGCTGGCTTGAGAGGTGTAAAAAAGCCCACAAAAATATAGAATACCAGTCTCTGTTTGCCATAGTGCAGGGTGGTATGTACAAAGATTTGCGTCACGAGTGTGCAAAGATAATGGTCGATATGGACTTTCCGGGATATGCCTTTGGAGGACTTTCAGTGGGAGAGCCCAAGGAGGAAATGATAGATATTTTAGATGACTGCGTCGAAGATTTGCCTGTGGATAAGCCCAGATATCTGATGGGAGTCGGGACTCCGGACTATTTGTTTGAAGCGGTGGAACACGGTATTGACATGTGTGACTGTGTTGAACCAACTAGAATTGCTCGTCACGGTCTTGCAACTACAAGTCAGGGAAGACTCAATATTAAGAACAAAAAGTTTGAGAAAGATTTTACCCCGTTGGATTCAGAATGTGACTGTTATACATGCAGGAACTATAGCAGAGCCTATATTCGCCATACATTTAAGGCAGGGGAAATGATGGCGGCAATGCTTATTTCAAATCATAATCTTCATTTTTTAGTCAGACTGATGGCAAATATGAGAAAGGCAATAGAAGAAGACAGATTTTTAGAATTTAAAGAGGAATTTTATGAGAAATATTACGAGTGAATGTCCCCATGATGAGTTTTGTGGCGGCTGCATATATCAAGGTTTAGAATACCGGAAGCAACTTGAAATCAAAGAGGCAGAAGTACACTCCCTTTTTTCAAAGGAAGGGATTTTGCCGGATGTTTTTGACAGAATCGAAGGCTGCCCGGAAGAATGTATATATGAATACAGGAATAAAATGGAGTTTACCTTTGGTGACATGGTAAAGGACGGTCCCCTATGTCTGGGAATGCACAGGAGAGGGAGATTCATGTCTATTGTGACTGTGGATCAGTGCGGGCTTGTGGATGAGGATTTTAACAAAATTCTTTCCTATACACTGTCGTTTTGTATTGAAAAGGGGTATAAGAAATACCACAAAAAAAATCATACAGGACTTCTCAGAAATCTGATAATCAGACAAGGAAAGAGAACGAAGGAACTGCTGGTAAACATTGTGACTTCAACTGATACAGAATTTGACAGGAATGGATGGGCGGAAGGGCTTAAGGATCTTCGCCTCAACAATGAAATCGTGGGCATTATGCAGACCTTAAATGACAACAAGGCTGATGCCGTTATTTGTGATGAGCTGATATTGATTGATGGAAGGGACTATTATTATGAGGAAATTTTGGGGCTTCGGTTTCAAGTTCATGAATTTGCTTTTTTTCAGACCAATGTGGAGGCGATAGAAAGGCTGTACGGCGATGCTATAGGACTGATAGATGATTTGGAAGGAAAAGAAGTTTTTGACTTATACTGTGGAACCGGTACGATAAGTCAGGTTATGGCACTTAGGGCAAAGCATGTTTTAGGAGTGGAAATAGTTCCCGAAAGCGTGGAATCCGCAATAGAAAATGCAAAACTGAATAACTTGTCAAACTGTGACTTTGTATGTGGAGATGTATTTCAGGTTCTGGAAAAAACAGATTTAAAACCTGAGAAAATAAATATGAAATCTGAGAAGATAAACCCGAAAGCTGATAACATAAATCAGGAATCGGAGAAAACGGATTTTCTATTTGAGAAAAGGGGTTTGAAGCCTGATGTTATAGTGGTGGATCCGCCTCGCGTCGGAATGAGTACAGATACAGTAAACAAAATTGCTTCTTATGGGGTGAAGCAGCTAGTTTATATTTCCTGTAATCCCAAAACTCTGGTGAAAAACCTCGTCCAATTTGAGAGTCTGGGATATGAGGTTAAGTATGTGAAGCCATACGATAATTTCCCGTTTACAAAGCATGTGGAAGTGGTCGTGCTGCTTTCCAAACTTGATTCAAAAAGACATATTAGTGTTGAGCTTCCAATTGATGAGCTTGATTTGACAAGTGCTGAAAGTAAAGCTACTTATGCACAAATCAAAGAATATATATTAGAAAAATTTAATTTAAAGGTTTCAACACTCTATATTGCACAGATTAAAAAGAAGTGTGGAATTGTACTGAGGGAGCATTATAATAAATCGAAAAAAGAGAAACAGGTTATTCCGGAATGCACACCGGAAAAAGAGGAAGCTATCATGGATGCTTTAAGGCATTTTAAAATGATTTAGTAGAAATGGAGGGTATTTATGAGATGGATATTAAAAATAATTTTGTTTCCAATAATATTACTTCTATCAATACTAATTTCTTTTCTAAAATTCATAATCAGCGTTAGTGGAATGATTTTAGGAATATTATCATTCTTAGTGGTATTAGGTTCGATTGCAGCACTTGTACAAAAAGACACAACTACTTTTATTCAAGCATTGATAATAGCATTTTTGATAAGTCCCTATGGATTACCTAAAATTGCATTATGGGTTACAGCATATATTGAATTTGCAAGAGATAGATTGAAAGAAATATAAAGAAACTAATGAGGTGATAGAGAAAATACTATCGCCTTTTTTCATGCCAAAAATTGAAAAGAAAGGAGGGGATGATGTGAGTATGTATTTATTTGACGAGCAGCCTATTATTGCAAATAAAGCATTGGCAAGAGCATTAGGGTTAAATGAAGCCTTAGTATTGCAACAAATAAATTATTGGATTGAGATAAATAAGAAGTCCGGCAAAAACTATCATGATGAGAAATATTGGACATATAATTCTATAAGGGCATGGCAAGAAAATGATTTTGACTATATGAGTGTTGATACAGTAAAACGAACTTTTGCCAAACTTGAAAAGGCGGGTTATCTTTTGGTTGGAAACTATAATAAAGATCCAAGAGATAAAACAAAATGGTATACGATAAATGATGAAAAATTAGAAGAATTATATCTTGAACTGAATAAGAAAAAGTTGGAACATGAAAGAAGTATTTTAGAGACAGAAAGCCGAAATACTATGCATAATGCATTAGGGCAAAATGCACCAATGGAATATGGCAAAATGCACCAATGCAATGATGCATATAGCACTGATGCATTTAATGAAAATCTACCAACGCATTATGGCAACTTGCATGAACCGTTACCAGAGATTACTACAAAGAATTCATCAAAGAATACTTCATATATTTCTTCAGGGACTTCCTCCCACCTACCCATCTATGAAGATAAAGATTTGTACACGATGGGCGGATTGGATGGAGGGAATAAAAAAATAAAATCATATCAATCCTGTTTAGAAGAACTTAGAGAAAGTACAGGATATAACGAACATATGGAATTGGGAAATAAGATTATTGCACGAACATACGATGAAATTATTAGAGTTTTAGCTGATGTAATGATATTAAATGCAGATGATACAGTTACTATCAACCAAACAAAGTTACCGGCATATATAGTTCAAGAGAGGTTTAGAAGTTTAGATTCATCGCATATGGAGTATCTTGTAAATGCGTTATCAGAAAATGAAGCCAAAATAAGAAATGTTAGGGCATTTATTTTAACCGCAGCATACAATGCACCAAGTAATATGGATGCCTATTATACGGCACTTGTTAGCTATGACATGAGGGAAGGAGGACTTTGATGATAAATGAAGAAATTGCGAATAAAGTAGTAAGTATTGAAATAAATGTTTTAAAAGCAACATATCAAGAGATATTAAATAATATCAATAAATTACATCATCGATCGAAACAACATGGAAGTTTGGGGAAATTAGTTAAAGCAGAAGGTAATGAAGTAAAGCTCAAGGATATGGTTAAGAAAGGACAGCTTGAAGAAATTCCTGTTGAAGAAGCGGAGCTTAAAGAAATGAAAAAAGAACTTAATCGGTATGGGGTAAAGTTTTCAGTCATGAAAGATAAGGAAAGTGGGAAATACTCAGTATTCTTTCAAGCTAAAGATATGAAGGTTATGGATAAAGCATTTAAGCATGCCCTTTCAGAATCAGAAAAGAAAACGGAAAGGAAGGAGTCCATTCATAAGAATATTGAGAAGTTCAAAGAAATGGCAAAGAACTCTGTTTCAAAGGATAAAGTCAAGAATAAACAAAAGGAGCAGAGCCTATGATAGATAAGATATTAAAGGACATCAAAGGCTTATTTAAGGTGCAGGATAAGGCGAAATTTGCAAAGGAAAACATTCCCTATCTTGCATTTTTCTATTTAGGAAACATCTTTTCCCATCATGTAAGAAGCTATGTTGGAGGAGATGTGATAGATAAAATATTTCAGGGGATATTGGAGCTTAACACAATGAGCTTTCTTCCGAGTATTCATCCGGCGGATATTTTAATAGGTATAGGAATGGCTGCTTTAATCAAATTCGTTGTCTATACAAAAGGGAAAAACGCTAAAAAGTTTAGGCAGGGAAAAGAGTATGGATCGGCAAGATGGGGAACGAAAAAAGATATAGAGCCATATATGGATGAAAAGTTTCAAAACAATATCATACTTACGCAAACAGAACGATTAACTATGAATGGTAGACCATCTAATCCAAAGTATGCGAGAAATAAAAATGTGCTTGTTATCGGTGGTTCAGGAAGTGGAAAAACCCGATTTTATGTAAAACCGAACCTTATGCAAATGCACAGTAGTTATTGCGTAACCGATCCGAAAGGAACGATAGTCCTTGAGTGCGGCAAGATGCTTGAGGATAACGGATATGAGATAAAAATCCTAAATACCATCAACTTCAAAAAGAGTATGAAGTACAATCCATTCGCCTATCTGAGAAGTGAAAAAGATATACTCAAATTGGTGCAGACAATCATTGCGAACACTAAGGGAGAGGGAGAAAAAGCAGGTGAGGATTTTTGGGTTAAAGCCGAGAAACTCTACTATACAGCTCTGATAGGATACATCTTCTATGAAGCTCCAAGAGAAGAAAAGAACTTTGCAACACTTCTCGATATGATAGACGCTTCAGAAGTTAGAGAAGATGATGAAACCTATATGAATCCGATAGACAGACTCTTTGAAGCACTGGAAAAGAAAGAGCCTACACACTTTGCAGTGAAGCAATATAAAAAGTACAAATTGGCTGCCGGAAAAACGGCAAAATCTATTCTTATCTCTTGTGGTGCAAGGCTTGCTCCATTTGATATTAGGGAACTTAGGGACTTGATGAGTGAAGATGAACTTGAGCTTGATACACTCGGAGATAGAAAAACGGCACTCTTTGTTATTATCTCTGATACAGATGATACCTTTAACTTTGTAGTATCCATTATGTACTCACAACTTTTTAATCTCTTATGTGATAAGGCAGATGATGTATATGGCGGACGATTACCTGTCCATGTGAGATGCTTGCTTGATGAATTTGCAAACATCGGCTTAATTCCAAAGTTTGAGAAACTTATAGCAACAATCCGTTCCAGAGAAATATCAGCAAGTATCATACTTCAAGCACAATCTCAGCTAAAGGCAATCTATAAGGATAACGCTGATACAATCGTAGGTAACTGTGATAGTACCTTGTTTCTTGGTGGCAAGGAGAAAACTACGCTAAAAGAATTGTCTGAAACACTGGGAAAAGAAACTATTGACCTATATAACACGTCGGAAACGAGGTCAAATCAAAAGAGCTTTGGTTTAAACTATCAAAAGACAGGCAAAGAACTGATGAGTCAAGATGAGATTACTGTAATGGACGGTAGTAAATGTATCTTTCAGCTTAGAGGTGTCAGACCTTTTCTTTCAGATAAATACGATATTACAAAGCACAAGAATTATAAGCTACTTGAAGATTATGATAAGAAGAATGTGTTTAATATTGAGAGCTATATGAAGCGAAAAGGAAAAGCAAAATTAAATAGAGAAACGGTTATTACAAGAATGCAGTAAGTCTTAAAAAGATTTGCTGTTTTTTTATTCAAAATCAGGAGGCAAGATGATAAGGATCAGAAGTCCCACTTAAACGAAAACTAAATAGTAAGAGCATAGCGATTGGAAAAGTAATACTTCCAGTCGCTTTTTTATTGAAACGAAAAGGAGAAATTTTTAATGAAGCAGGAAATGATTAACATCAACGCCAACTTATTGGCAGAGCCTACCTTCTCAAGTTTTGAAAATGAAGGAGAGAAAGTAGAAGTTGCAAACTTCACGCTTGTAAAAAAGTACGGTAAAGGCAAGGAGTATATTAACTGTGCAGCCTATGGAGAAAAAGCTGAGAAAGCAAAGGACTTTGAAAAAGGTGATTTAATCCACATCTTTGGTTACTTTAAGAAGCGTGAAAAAGAGGGAAAGACTTACAAAAACTTTGTAGTGAAGTCATATAACAAGATTGAAAAGAAAGAAGAAAACGAGGAGGAATAACTTATGGCATTTTTTACACAGGCAGTTAATGTATTAAAGATTTTGGTTATGGCAGTAGGTGCAGGACTTGGAGCATGGGGCGTTATAAACCTGATGGAAGGATATGGTAATGACAATCCCGGTGCTAAGAGCCAAGGTATTAAGCAATTTATGGCAAAATAAGGACGGAATAACACAACAAATTCTCTAAAACAAATCACTAAATCAATGTAAGATTGAATGAAATCAATATTTATGCTATAATTAAATAAATCTAATACAGAGAAAAAGAGGGATATTATGGCACTTAACTATAAACCATTATGGATACAGTTAGCAAAAAAAGGATTAAAGAAAACAGATGTAATAGCTATGGCAGGACTAACAACAAATGTTATGGCACAAATGGGTAAGGATAAACCAATTACATTTAAGAATTTAGAAAAAATATGTAATGCATTAGATTGCACTCCTAATGATATCATTAGTTTTGAAGATAATTTTAGTGACGAGGAATAGTAAATGACTTTAAGTACAGAAGACCAAGTTAGGGATTATGCAAAAGAAATATTAGGCTTTGATGAAATTGAAGAAAACATCAATCAAGGTACTGGACAAATAACCACTTTTAATCAATTAGGCTTTAAGGAATATTCAGATAAGCCAGATGGTTGGTATTTGCCTAAAAATATGAATGATGTAGCAATAATCCTTGAAACAAAATCAGAAGAAAGAGATATTAGCAAACAAATTTTTATTGATGAGCTAATAAAAAATATAGACATAATTTCAAGCAAATATAAAAAGACAATTGGGATTTTGTACAATGGCAAAGAAATCGCTATATATAAAAATAAGGAACTCATAAGAGTAGCTAATAAACTTCAACATATGCAATAATATATTGATTTGTTTAAAGAAAATTATATAGATAAAAACAAAATTTTCACTCTAACAAAAAGAATAAATGGTATGTATAAAATAAATGGTACAATTTAAAATCGAACATATAGGAACGCTTTGAAACGCTCACAGAGCAGGTGAAACAGGCATAGGGTATCACGGAACAGATAAAGATGGAAAACGCCTTAGAATGGACTGGACGAATGAATAACATACGAGCGTGTGCATGAGAGATTCTAGAAGTAGAAATGATCTTTGCGTAAATACAGAAAAGTAGCAGAGCTTAAAACTCTGTTGCTTTTTTAGTTTTACCTCTTGACAAATAGTACGGTTATGGACTATACTGATTTAGTACGGATATAGACTAAATGTGAGGAGGATATTATGATAAAAAATATTCAATTTATGGAACAACTAAATCAATACTATACAACATGGCAGGAATGGAACTGTATGTATGAAGAATGGGCAAAGGCAAATGGATTATCTGCCAACAGTCTGTTAGTGCTTTCTGCGATTTATGATAGTAAGGAAGAATGCACACAGAAAAAAATCAGTCAAAGATGGTTGGTTCCCAAGCAGACAGTGAACATGATTTTGAAAGATTTTGAAAAACAGGGCTTGGTCGAATTGTCTCCTATGCGGACAGACAAAAGGCGCAAGACAATCTGCTTTACACCAAAGGGAAAAGAATATGCAAAAACCATTTTGTCTAAACTTCGAAAAGTGGAAATGAATGCAATTGATGAGATGGGGATAGAACGTATGAAGCGATTTAATGAAGATGCCGCCTTGTTTGTAAAGCTACTCGGAAAAGCAGAGGGAAAAAATAATGAAATATAAGCATGACATTAGAATTTTTTTTCAATATGTAATTCCCTCCGTATTATCTTTTGCATTATCTGGAGTATATGCGATTGTTGATGGTTTTTTTGTCGGAAACAGTATGGGAGATATAGGCGTTTCCGCTATAAACATAGCATATCCCCTTGTGGCAGTCATTCAATCTCTGGGAACGGGAATTGGAATGGGAGGAGCAATTTATTATTCAATCAGCAGAGCCGAAAAAAAGGAGGCACGAGCAAAAGCGTTTACTGCGGGAGCTGTGTGGCTGTTAATTGTCACAAGTGTTTTTGTAACAATCACATTTTTCTTTTTGAGCAGTTTCCTTTTAAGGCTGTTAGGAGCAGGAAATCAGCTTCTTTCTTTGGGAGAGGACTATATTTCTATTATTGCGTTAGGCGCAGGTTTACAGATTATAGGAACTGGTTTAGTTCCGTTCATCCGTAATCACGGCGGCTCGTCTTATGCAATGTTTTCTATGATTGCAGGGTTTGTGACAAACATAATTTTAGATTATCTGTTCGTATGGGTATTAGGGCAAGGTCTTTCGGGTGCAGCATGGGCTACGGTTATCGGACAGGGTGTTACCATGTTGTCAGCACTTGTCTATTTGTTGTGGAAAAAACAGTTTACGCTGAAGATTGCATTTGGAGATATAGGTAAAGTATCATTATCCATTATAAAGGTTGGGATTGCTCCTTTTGGACTTGCTATGACACCCAACTTATCCATGATTATTATTAATCGTTTTTCCGTATTCTATGGGGGAGAGCAAGCAATTGCAACCTATGCTTCTATTGGCTACGTTATGAGTATTATTTATCTGATTTTACAGGGAGTTGGAGATGGCAGCCAGCCGATTATGAGCAAATATTACGGCGAAAAGGCGTTTGATAGACTGAAAAACATAATGAGATTAGCAAATGGATCTGGGATACTCCTTTCTGTAATAGGCTGTGTGATTATGTATGTGGCAAGAGCAGATATTGGCTTATTATTCGGCACATCAAATGAAGTGAATGCAGAAATCCAAAAAACCATACCCATATTTTTAATTTCTGTACCATTTGTTTCTATTAACCGTATTACAACTGCAAGTTTTTATGCAACAGAAAAAAGTATATTTTCTTATATTTTGTCTTTTGTAGAGCCGATATTTATGCTAATTCTAATGCTTATTTTACCGACTTTATTCGGCGGTCAGATAATGATTTGGTGGAGTACAGTGTTCGCACGAATTTTATCTGCCATTTTGGCATTGATATTAAAACAACATGCCGATGAAAAAGAAATTTTAGTATCAGCAAATAATGAATATTGATAAAAAGTGAGAGGCTATGTAAAATATACAAAACCAATGGTTGTTATGCCTTGTCTGCGGCAATAAAACCTGTACTATGATACGGGAAGATACGGAATTAAAAAACTTTCCTTTCTACTGTCCGAAATGTAAGCGGGAAACAATCATCAATATTCAGGATATGGAAATCACACTTGCAGACAGTAAATAATTATGTAACCCGCCGCTATAGATAACACCATACACGTTGAAGCAGCAATTCTGATGACGTATTGTGGTTTGGACAAGGAATAATAGGAGTCAACCACAACATGTAGTGGTTTGAGTACGAAAATTGGGTCAAAAACAGGCTAAAAAATACCGTTTTTTGACCCTTTTAAATAGGGCATTTGACAGATGACATTTGATGTTTCGGGATTAAAAATCCATAGGGTGAGGTAGATTAGCACAGAACTTTATTGAATAGAGAAATTAAAAGTGATATAATCAGTTGCATAAGGAGGAGTTAAATATGTGTACATGTATTGCAGTAGTAGATATTACTTTATCTCATTTATAATGAAAAAAATTAAAGGAGGTAAAGGTATGGGTATGTTTTCTATATTTGTTATTGAGAGATTTCATTATCAACTAAACTAAAAATAATTGGTTATAATGAGCTCTTAAGATTAGTTCATTATAACCGGCAAGGAGAAGGTTATAATGAAACAGAAAAACCCGAAAAATACGCAAAATTTCATTACATCTAAAAAGCATGTAAAGGAAATATTAAAATATACGAATATCAATAAACAAGATAAAATAATAGAAATTGGGTCAGGAAAAGGACATTTTACCAAGGAACTTGTGGAAATGAGTCAACGGGTGAATGCTATAGAGATTGATGAAGGTTTATGTCATGCCACGAAAAAAGCAGTTGAACCTTTTCAGAATATAAAAGTTATTCATGAGGATATTTTGAAGTTTAGCTTTCCTAAAAATACAGACTATAAAATATTTGGTAATATTCCCTACAATATTAGTACTGATATTGTAAAAAAGATTGCTTTTGATAGTCAAGCGAAATATAGCTACCTTATTGTAGAGAGGGGATTTGCTAAAAGGTTGCAAAATACCCAACTAGCTTTAGGTTTGCTGTTAATGGTGGAAATGGATATAAAAATTCTTAAAAAAGTGCCACGAGCATATTTTCACCCTAAGCCTAATGTAGATTCTGTATTGATTGTACTTGAAAGGCATAAACCATTTATTTTAAAGAAGGACTACAAAAAGTATAGATTTTTCGTTTATAAATGGGTAAACAGGGAATATCATGTTCTTTTTACTAAAAATCAATTAAGACAGGTGCTGAAGCATGCGAATGTTACTGATCTTGATAAATTATCCAATGAACAATTTTTGTCTGTTTTCAATAGTTACAAATTATTTCAATAAATTAAAAATAATTAAGCGTTCTCTAACTTTAAGAGAACGCTTAATCTTATTACATTGAAAAATGCATTCTATTATTTTCAATTATTATGATATAACATAACTATCATTTTACTTATTTGCATATTTGCACGAAAATATAGTTATCGACGACTATTCTGATAATAGCAACTAATATAGTCAATGATAACTCAAAATTTATTGATATAGTAGGTATATGTGCAACTAATTAGGGAAGATTTTATCTTGCCATTTCTGAAACAGCTAAAACAAGTATTGCGTAAAGAATGCGCCAGTCTTCCCATGGACTTAAAATGCTTGCTTGGGGCACACATAAAACCCCTTGAACAATCTATTGACAGAGTTGAAGGACTGTCGGAGATTCTAAGACGAAGTAATCCTAAAATGGCCCTATGCCATACAGATATTCATAATTGGAACTTGATGCAACGGGATGAGCAGTTAGTTCTAATTGACTGGGAAGGCTTGAAATTGGCTTCAGTAAAAGCTGATCTCATGTTTTTTGTTGATAAGCCATATTATGATGTATTTATGAACATATACCTGAAATTACACAAAGATTTTTTAATCAATACGGATGCTTTGTTATTCTATCATATTAGACGTAAACTAGAAGATATATGGGAGTTTATTGAACAACTTTTATATGACAATCAAGAGGATAAGGAAAGAAATGAAACTATAAAAGTTCTTGATGGTGAACTGAATAACTTAGTGTTTTGAAAAAAGAATAACGTATTATTAAGCTAAATAATATTGGAGAAGAAAATGAATAAACAAGAATTATATCAAATTGCTTTCAGTATAATTAATCATAAAAAGTTACGGAACTTTGGAACTTCAGGGCATGTTGTAATATGGGCAGACAAAAAAATAGAAGCGACAAAACAAGTTGTATTAAAACACTAAGCTGAAAAACGATTAGAAAAAATCTAGTCGTTTTTTTATTTTAAGGAAGGAAATATTATGACAAGTAAAAGATTAAGTATTGAAGAACAGATCGAAAAGAAAGAAGAAAGCATCAAGCAATTACAAAATCAGAAAAGACAGTTGAAGAAAAAACTTAATGAACAAGAAAGAAAAGCAAGAAACAAAAGACTTATAGAAAAAGGAGCGGTGTTTGAAAGTATTTTTGAAGAAAGTACTGATTTAACAAAAGATGAATTTTATAAGTTAATAAAAATGTTAAATGATGAAGAAATAAGATTAAACATAATGGAAATTTTAGAAGAAAGAATAGATGATAATGTAGAAAAATCATCTAAAGATGAAATAACATAATTGTCCCTTGGTTACAAGGGCGCAATTATACACCCTAAAGGGTGCTTGCGTGCCTTTAGAGCCAAACCCTTGCAGGGAGCAACAACCATTCGCTTTTTAAAAGTCAAGGGTAAATAAACTCGCTAAGGCTCGCCCTTGACTTTTAAAATTTGAAATGAACAAAACAATTAAGCCGACTAACTGCCTGTACCCGTAAGGGTAAAACAACAAAAATTAATTCAGTAGTCGGCTTTTTCTATTCTATCATTTCAAAACACTCATTCACAAAGAGGCTATAAAAAATCTATTAAACCTCCACCTACTTGTACCCGATAGGGTGAAACAACAAGAAAGAAAGGAAGTGATAAAAATGGCAGACAGTTTTCATTTTTCAGTAAACATAATATCAAGAGGAAAAGGAAAAAGTGCAGTAGCAAGTGCAGCATATATAAGTGGAGAAAAAATAAAAAATGAATGGGACGGAGTAACCCATGATTATACAAGAAAAGAAAAAGTATTAGTAAAAAATATAATATTGCCTGATCATATACCAAAAGAATTTAATGATATACTTCCTTTTTTTTAATTCAAGCAAAGGAGATAAAACATGATAAACGAAGAAATAAGCAAAGAAGCAGGTCAAGCAGCACAAACCATAATATCATACACAATAAAGGCAGCAAAAGAATCAATCAATCTTGAAAAAGAAATAAGAAAAAAGATGAATGATACTTTAGAAAAAGCAAACGGAAACTTAAAAAGTCTTATGGGCGATGAAATGAAAATAAAAGACCTCTACAAAAAAGGACAACTAGAAAATATAAGCATAGATCAAAGTGACCTCAAAGACTTAAAAAAAGAACTAAACAAACTTGGAGTAAGTTTTTCAGTAATGAAAAACAAAGAAAACCAAAACTATGAAATATTCTTCCAAGCCAAAGATATAAAAGTAATGGAATATGCCTTTAAGCAAGTCATAGCCAAGGAAAATAAAAAAGAAAAAGAAAGTATCCTAAAACAAATAAAGAAAAGAATTCAAAGGTGATTAGAGTAAAATCTAACCGCCTTTTTTGTTTGTAAAAAAAGAAGGAGGTAAACATGCGAATAAATGATTTTCATAACATCTTGGAGCTTGTAAAACAAGATATTCTGCAGAGTGAAGCAGAGTATCTAAAGCTCTTAAAGGTTGTCGGAAACAATCAGAAATATGATTTTAGAAGTCAGTTAAGTATTTATGATAAAAATCCTGAAGCGACGGCTTGTGCCAAGTTTGATTACTGGAGGGAACGCTTCGGAAGAACCGTTATGCGAGGTCAAAAGGGTATTCCCATTTTAGAGGACTACGGCACATACAAAAAGGTGGACTATATCTTTGATATTAGTCAGACAGTTTCCAAAAACAGAGATGTAAATGAGGTAAATCTTTGGAGATTTGATAAAGAAGCTCATAGAGATGTATTAAAGGAAATGATAAAAGCTGAAGGCTATGAAGAAAGCGAAAGCACCTTAGAAAACATCTTTTCTTTAAGCAAGCTCTACGGAGATGAAAAAATAGATAGCTTGATGAATGAACTTAGAATATCTGATGAGGACAGAATATCCTTTACCAAGTTTGCAAGGGACTCAGTGAGCTATGCAGTAGCTTCAAGATTTAAGTTAGACTATGAATACATTTCTATCTATCACGACTTACAGGGAGAAAAAGCAAGAGCATTAAAACCTTATGCAAGCAATAAAAAGATGGCTGCTGACCTTAGAAGATTTTCAAAAGCTATCTATTACCTTAGAGATAATAAGCTACAAACCATAGCAGACTTGCAAGAAAAAATAGGCACTCTTCAGGCAGAAAATAAGAACATCAATCAAGAAGTTAAGGTTAAAAGTAAAAGAATAGAAAACTTAAATAAGTGTTTCACTTATGCAGATATTATCAAAGACAACAAAGCAACTTATGAGGAATGGAACAATAAAACTCTATTCAAAGATAGCTTTTACAATTCCCATAAAGAGGAAATAGACAAATACAAAAGAGCAAGAAAAATGATTGAACAGTTTACAGGTTCATCAGCGATTAAGAGCAAGGATTGGCAAAAAGAAATGAAAACCCTTGAAGATGAAATTACTAAGCTAAATAAACACTCTCAAGCTATCAAAGAAGAATACGAAAATATTAACCATATCAAATATGCGGTAAAGATAGTCAATGATGATTATGGAATAGACCTATCCATTGAGATAGACAAGGCAATCAAGCGAGGAGAAAAGCCAAGTGTAATTGGACAGATTAAAAAGTACCAAGAGCAACAGGAGAAATACGAAAAGAAAAAAGAGAAAACAAAAGATTATTACAGAAATGAGGAAAGGTAAGATGTTTTAACTTTATTAGGGGACTTTCAAGCACCGTAGGAAGCTGATATAGAAAAAATACTTAAAAAATGATATAATATTAAGATAGATAAATAAATTTTAAAGCAGTCCAGTAAATTATTTTTGAATAAATTATATAATGCACATGAATGGGGGTACTGATGTGAAGAAGACACTAAAACCGTTAGTTGATTATATAATCTTAGTTTTATATTCAATTTGTATGTATATTTTATGGAAACTTTGTAAGTTAGGAGGAATACATTATTGGCTTAGAATGATGTTGCCTTTTGTGATTTTACTGATTATCTTACTGTTAGTCAGATTAATATTAAGACATAGAGGGTATCGAGCAAGTTATTTTAAATTCCGTTTGGTTTTATTTGTTGCGATAAGTCTAGTGTTTGGAGGAATGATAGTACATACAGCAATTCCTTATAATGGAGCTTTATCTTGGAAAATTGATGATTTTTTAAATCATAAAAAGATAAATTTCACTCATAATAATATTTATAAAAATGGTATTAATGGAGTGATAGACGATGTAGGAGAAAAAATTTCTTTGCCAGAAAAACTTTATGTATCCGATGATTTCTATATTGAATTCACAGAAGACGGAACAATTACAAATGTAGAAACAATGCTATATGGAGAAAACGACAAGGGACAGTTGAAAGGCTTTTTGCTTTCTTATGATTATAAAAAAGAGAACAGAATCAATGTATGGCTTAATGAAGGTGAAGGTCTTAGTATTAATCCGGATAAGTTGCTAAATCCTTTTTTTGCAATTCTTAAGCAATCCTCTTATAAAGAACAAGTTCATAGTTGGAATTTGGTAAAACAGGATCAAACATACGCCTTTTTATATTCAGGAAAGCAAACGGTTAATTCAGAAGATGGACTCTTTATACTAGATGGAGATGCAGATGGTGATGGAAAATATAATTCAGGATTATCGACTTCTAAACTAGCAAGCGGAGGAGAATTTAATGGGTATAAGGCGTCTCTTTATATAAAAAATAACAAAGACATATCTTCTGTTAGTTATCTTATGGAGCCGCAATATATATCACCGGAAATGCTTGAAAATAGGCATAACAGCAAAATGCTTGAAGATGCAAAGAGTTCAAAAAGCTGGATTACAGATGAAAATAATGGTACGGTATACACCTTTACTCTTGATAATAAAAAAGTAGGATATAGGCTTAAAGTTGTGGATGCTGCGGCTGGTTCAAGGTTCTATGCATTAGAAAAAACAATAGATGGTGGGAATAATTGGGAAATGATTAATGAGAACCCTTTTATGGATAACGCAGGTGTAGCAGAAGGAATAACATTCTTTTCAAATGATTTTGGTTTTATTGGAATTCAGGGGGCATCTGGAGAATACTCTCAAATATATAACACAAAAGATGGAGGACTTACTTTTAGCGAGGTTAATTTACATATGGATAAGGTGACCGATATACCAAAAGAAGGAAAAGAAATTGGACTAAAATTGGATGATTATAAGTATCTTTCTATGCCTGAAAGTAAGGGGAATAAATTATATATTACTGTTACAGTAGGAGAGTATGAATCCAATGGGATTCAATTTTATTCTGAAGATGATGGAGAAAATTGGAATATTTTAACGAAATAAAAAATTTGAACTTGAGAATGATTTAGGTAGAATAAATGAAAAAATTTCTTTTTATTACTATGCTGGTTTGTTTTGTTGTAATAGACGGCTATACTGCTTTATTAGTTTTAGGTGATTTGATAATACCTACAACTACAATAGAAGTTACCAATCAAAGCGAGGATATTGTTGCAAAGGTAAAAGAGCAATTTAACATTAATTATGAGATAAAGAAAATTGAATATAGCCGAGGTTTTCCAGATGGATATGAATTAGAAATATATGATTCTGTAGGAGCTAAAGAACATTTTTTTGAAGATGATGGATTTGAAGATAGTGAAATAGATGCTTACTTTCAGAAATTAAATATAGACACACCTAAATATTTGAAAGTTTTAATAATAGAAATCATTCTTGAATCGTATGTATGACAAAATTGAAGAATTAGAGTCGCTGTTAATTGATGCGAAAGCAAAGAAACAAACTATTGAAGCTGAAAAACTTACAGGAGACAATATATATAAGATTTTGATCTATTTTGATAAACTCTACAAGGTAATGAATGATGTAGAGCGTAGACAGTTAATTACAGCTTTGGTTTCTGAAATTCAAATTTACGAAGAAAAGCAACCGAATGGGCAATGGCTAAAATCAATTACTTTTAAACTTCCTATCATCAATGAAGATTTAAATATAGGTTTGGACAATAATGAGCAAGTTGAATGCGTAACACTGCTTGTACGAGCTACGAAGTAGCGAAGTAGAAGCCGATGTACGTCCTATGCAATGCACGCCCAAGAAAACGAACAAGGCGAAGTTTGATTGGCTACGTGCTACTGCAAATTGAAGTCCTAACACTACTCATAAGGATTATACCCACTAAGTAAATAAAGTATATGAAATAAAGGCTTATGTATCATAGAGATGGACTATGTAATGCACGGATCATATAATTGGACACCAGGAGCTAATAATAATGAAGAACCCTTAGCAGCTGCACTTAATCATGAACTTGTAGCAAAGTTTGCTAAAGAGCTTATGGATTTATACAATGGGAATTATTTTTATACGAAGACAAATTTCAATTTATAGGGAGAGAGCTATGCGAGATTGTATCGTACTTTTAGGTAGAGCTGGTCTCGAATATCACGATGAACAAGGAATAAAATATTTTGTGGATTCGGAATTATGTATGGGAGATGAATATGATTATGCTATATATGTTGACAGTATAAAATATATGGATTCAGATATAAGTTTAAACACTAAAGAAAAAATTCAAATCGCAGAAAAAGTATTGCTTCTGTGCAAGAAGAATGGAATTAAACCTCAGCTATTTTACGATAATTTAAATTCCAGTTTGTCGAGGTAATACCTTTTAACGATAACCTTATGCTATCGTTAAATAGTTTAGTGTATATGTTCCCACATACAAACATGTCAATAAGACATACTTGGTGTTCACTCGTTCCATTTAGAATGTATCGTTTTGTTGACAAGTGTGAAGGGCTAAACGAGTATAGAAGAGGCTTGATATCAAGGAATTTAAAGGAAATGTACAAGTTTTGACAGGTTGTTTACATTGTGATTTGAGGACGTTTGACAATAGTTCTGACCACTGGAAATACATGGTTATGTAATGGCAAATTCTTTTGCAGAATTTCTTGAAGAATACACGAAATTAGGCTGTATTGGAGGAGAGGATTGGCAGTGGGAAGTGTTTACAAACAATCATACAACACCTATTGATAGTAATTGTGAAAACGCAAAAAAGTGGCTTGAACTTATGCGTTAGTTAAATAGATAGTATAGAACCAAATTAGAATTTATAGGGTAGTTTAATTTAGAATTGCATAAGGAGTGAATGCTGTGAAATTGCCATTTGGAGCAACCGAAGAAGATTTTGAAAGATGTAAAAAAATCTTATCAAAACTAGTAAATGATAAAATAGACTTCAATGAATTAACGTTGACTATAATGAATATTTCGTATTCTACTGGTGGCAATTATTCAGATGAAATCATTTTAAAATATGCAATGTCATATTTAAAAAATAAAAAAAGAAGTGAATAAAATTGGGTTTACTGGATTTTTTGGAATAGGTGGTAACAAGCCAAGTTCCTTATTTGGAAAATTTGGAAATGAATTTTGGTTTAATGAATGGGAATATCCACGAGATATAGGAATTATTATTGCAGATACAGAATCTGGTGGACATGATATGATTTATTTAGATTATCGTGAATGTGGAAAAGATGGAGAACCCAAAGTATCCGTTTGTTTTCGAGAATATGATTATGAAATTCAAGTACTTGCAAATAATTTTGAAGAATTTATAGAAATGCTTATATCATTAGAAGAACTTGAATAAAATTCAATATGTCGGAATTTCCGACAAGTTCGTACCGAAGGAAATTAAGAAGAACTAAAGGTGTTAGTAAATCCCCGTTCCCAAGGCAGCTTAAACCTTTTAACGATAGCCTTGTCCTATCGTTAAAAGTATGAGTGATAAGTTTCCACGAACGGACACTATGACTTGTTATTCATACTGTTTTTGCGTGCCACGTGGAGTGTGTCGTATTGATGTCGAAATAAAGAGAAATAAATAGCGAAAAGTAGGTATTTATGGGCTTTTTGCGAGGTTTGCACCATCACGGGGGCCTTGCGGAAAGTCCGGTTTTCTTGTATGGGAACTTATCTACCCGGCAGTCTGCCAAACCGGAATTGAAGCGGTGAAAAATGTGGTAGGGTTTAGGCTGTGGATTAGATGTCAGAGACCTGGGCACGGGAATAGATGACAGAGCCAACCGCAGTTCAACCCACTCGATACTCGAAGAGGTAGTAGGCAGTGGATTGGATGTTTGATACGGAAAACTAGAGGAGCTGTATGGATTATGATGTGCTTTATAATTTTTTTATCCTTTTTTTGAAAAAAACCATTGCTTTGCCCTTGGGACAATGTTGTATAATGAATTCAACAGGAGGTGATGGTATTGGGGTATAAGGTTAAATGGGTTGAAGATAACTTGGGTGTTACAAGAAAGGCACTTCGCGTGTTTGAGAAAGCTGGTCTTATGCCTGAAAATAAGGGTGGTCAATATCGAGATTATGACGATGATGATATAGACCGCATTTGGACGATACGAGTTTTACAGGGTATGGGATATTCAATTAAAGAAATTTGCGATATGGTCTCTGATGATGAGTTTGATTTCGATACTTCTATATCTCAGAAGGTAGAGCAGTTAGAAGAAAAAAAGGTAGAGCTTGAACGCCATTTAGGATATGCGAAGACCATTAAACTAACCGGGCGATTTCCATCACGACCTAAAAAAATGGGTGAGGTAAAGTTTGAGGATTTTCAAGATGATGCCATTGAAAGATGGAATATTTCAGGGAATCCACAAGGTGAAGCATATGCACAATTGGCTGAAACGATGTTATCAAAATCCACCGAAGAATGGGATAATAGTGATTTGGGACGTATGCTATCTGCATTAGAGATGATGAAAAATACAGACTTGGATTTGTTGCTTGCAGAATACGTATTACCTAAATCGATTTGTAAGCGCAAGGCCCTGGGAGCTAACCATCCAGAGATTCAATTAATGATTAAGCTCATATATGAAAATCAGAATATATTGGGCCAGGCATATGGTATGGAAGGAAAAATGACCATAAAACAGTTTTCACGATTTTATTCGTCGAGCTATTTGGCAGGTGATATTGCAAAGTTAAAAGCTGGTGAATATAGTGAGGAGGATTGTGAATTTATAGCTGAAGCGATTTCTATATTTGGTGGTTATAAAAATTACGATGAATTAGTCGAGGAAGAGATGCGCTATGGTAGACGAGATGGAGGAGGCGAAAAGAATGAGTAATCTAGGTGGATATCAATGGTTAACTACTGCAGCAAAGAAGGTCAGAGGTCCTAAAAACCTTGTTTTAATGATATTAGGAGCAGGTGCAGTGGTTTATAAAGGCGGTGAGGTGGCTGTTAAACGTACTGTGAAAGCAATAAAACAGAGGAAAAATAAAGAACAATTGTCGGAGATAGTTAATACAAAAATGTATACTGTAACAGCTGAGGGTATGAGCAATGAGGGATTGGAATTTAAAATCGGAGACCAATTTAGAGTATTGGAATCAGATAAAGATGCTATTCTGATAGAAAAAATTGGCGATAATGATAATCCCTATTTTGTGTCAGCAGAATTGCTGAAGAATATATCAGATTTCGAGTGCTAGGAGGTAATTGCTATGCGATGTGCAAATTGTGGAAATGAAGATGAGAATACTTTATGGGATGAGGGTGATACAATTTATTGTTCTCGATGTGCGCATAGAACAAGAACATCCGATGGCGAAGAAGACTTAGTTGAATGTCCTCATTGTCACGAGATGAGAGATAGCAAGGCTTATTATTGCAGACATTGCAATATGCCGTTTTAATTAAGGAGGATAAAAATGACAAGAGAAGAGCTTAAGGAACAGATTGATGAGCTTATGCAACAGTATGCCAATGAAGAAATTGAAGGTGATACATATGCGCAAAAGATGATGGAATTAGTCACATCTGCTCAAAACGATAATGACTAAGTTTTGATGTCGAAATTAATATGAAGGGAGCCTTTTTGCAGTTATGCTTATCTGTCAATATCGACCGATACACCGGATTTTAATTCTACGGTGCAATGGTCAGGCCAGACTGTGATTTGTTTGAGCCAGCGCTTTACAAGGGCTTCGTCAAATTCCGTAAGGTCAGCAGTCTGTGCCTTGATGAAATCCTGTAAGTCGGTGATGTGACTTATCTGCTCATCGCGCTGAACAGTGTCCATCGTTGCTTGCTGGCGCTGTTCTCTAATTTCAAAAATCTGCTCGGCAATTTCATCGTAGGCTTCTTTGCTGCTGGCCTTTTTAACAAGGTCCTGCTGAAGCTCCATAAGCTGCTTTTCAATACTGCCAGTGTTTATTGCAGTAGAAGATCTGACTACTGATGCAATATTCTGCTGTAGTTGCTCTTGGTATTTTGATTTATCTCCAAGAAGCTTATTCAAAGCAGTTACCACGATTTCCTGTAGGTCGATTTCATTAATGGTTCTGGCATGGCATTCAAGACTAGTTGATTTAAGTCTACTGATGCAGTGCCAGACAACAGATTTGCAACCGCGGTTGTTCCAGTGAATTCGTCTAAACATTTCACCGCAGTTACCGCAAATTATAATCTGTGAGAAGCAGTGGTTGTAGTAGTAACTGCGCTTTTTACCGATAGCGCTAGTTTTGACCACTTGCCTGCGTACCAATTCTTCTTGAACTCTCATGTAGATATCTTTTGGAATGATTGCTTCATGGTTGCCTTCAACATAATACTGAGGAACAATGCCGGTGTTCTTAACTCTGGTCTTGTTTAGAAAATCGGTGATGTAAGTCTTTTGGATAGTATAAATTATCGGGTTGGTTAGAAAAATACATCTCTAAACTATCGGGTT
>ERZ773027.291-NODE-291-length-32334-cov-4.752223_pt1 | contig 32334 bp, 32 predicted proteins | sample MGYA00511032_ERZ773027 | MGnify/ENA primary metagenome ERZ773027 (study PRJEB29015, sample SAMEA2738138) | human oral metagenome | biome: human oral; feature: human-associated habitat; material: saliva | place: China | collected 2190 ... | reverse complement strand
ACGACCCACGGTAGGTCGCCGAAAAAACCTACTGTAGGTCGTGAAGACGACCTACTGTGGGTCGTCGATGCGATCTACCGTAGGTCGTAATAAGGAGGGCAAGAGGCTCTGAGGAGTTTGCTGGAACTAGTGAGAAGAGAGGTGAGTTTGATATTCTCCCAGATGAGTATAAACGAAGCGCCCACACTACGCCGAGTCTGTGACTCGGTAGCGTGGACGCTTCAATATATGACCTCTGGAGAGGCCGAGGATTAGCCTCTTGACTCGTTGTCACCCCAGATCTGTCTCTCTAGCTCACCCCAATCTGATGAGTCACCAGAGCTGGGATCCTCAATGTCACCACCGACAGAGAATGTCACAAGGACATCCACCGACTGCTTGAGCTTGAAGCTTTCCATCTTAGGAGCTTCGTAAGCCTGCTTATATATTGCTTTCATCTTCTTATTCATTCTTTACTAACACTACTTATCAAGCTTGTACTTAGCTTGGGCTACCTGGTACGCATCGAACCGCGCCTTCTCGTCTGAGGTCCAATAGTTAGATCCGCCCACGAAGTCTGCCGACTCAATGGGGAAAGTCACGTAGTAGTACTTGTTCCCCGTAGCGTCCTTTGTCTTCCTGAATGAATTATTCTTGTTCTTCAGATAGCAGAATGCATATCCCTGAGAATTCTGCGTATGCCTCGTTGCGAAAGGCGAGCCATCATAGTAGAGCTTCATGAGGGATCTGTAGGCGATGCTGCCTCTATCAAAAGGATTAGGGCAGTATAGGAGGAAGAACTGCTCTCCGTCGTAGAACTTCGTTGCATCAATAGAGCGTACAGGTATCTCAGCCTCCCCTATAGCATATGCATCTAAGAAGTTCTCGCGTTCTCTGAAACCATGCCCTGCCCCTTGAACTTTTCTGAAGCCAGTAGTCATCGTACGCTTGTTGAGGATGTTTGGATCTTGGTATTGAGCATTGGCGATGTCCTCCCCAACCTCAAATCGGGTATGGGTAGGCTTAATCAACGTCTGGTAGGTACCCGATAGGTTATCAACAGTTAGGGTGACGCCAAGAGGGGGGCGATCTACCTCAGCCATCTGCGCATAGCCTGTTACACGCTTACCCTGAGCATTCACTCCGTATGGGCTCTCACTGATTTTATCCCAGCGATGGTGTAGCATCTTTGAGGGGAACTTGTTTGCGAAGCGTGCAGCTACGAGGTACCCCTGCATTTGAAGACTTACCTTGCCCCCCTTGACAGCGATGGTTTTTGTAGCTTCGTTATAGTCTAGCTCAAGACCCGTAGCCTTGAGGAGGAGGAAGTTATCCCCGAACGTAACTGGTTCGTTGGGCTTATAAGTGATCTTTTTGGCCCCCTTGTTGGTGAAGACGTACTCCCCAGGCTTTTGGCCATTCTCATGCCCGATCATGATAGAAAGCTTAGTGCCCTTCATATTCTTATCTGCTAGACGCTTCAGGGTTCCACCCTTTGCAACCTTAGGATCTAGCAACATGCCGAGGGAAAGGCTTATACCCCTACCATCAGATGCCACCGTAGCCTTAGTGTTGATGGGTATCCCCCCCTGGTTATCATAAAGGTACAACAGGGCAGGTACCTTGCCATCTGCATCAGGGGTGATCTTGTATGTAATCGCCTTGTTGAGGTCTGGTCCACCAACGGTGAGCTCTGTACCACGAGCCTCCTGTCCATCCCCACCAAAGATGTTATCTTGAGCGAGCTCGATGGGCGCAACGTCAGCGCTGAGGCTTAGGCGAATAGCACCAGGTGTGTTGGGGTCAACAGCATCGATGCTTTCTTGAGTTTCTTGGGGCTGCTTAGGCTGGGGCTCGACGTTCTCCTTGGAGCAGGAGGCGAGGAGGCTGACAGCCGCAAGAGCCATGTAAAACTTTTTCATTTACTCTTATATTTATATGTTACTAAATATAGCGCCTGAGGATAGGTCGTTCTGCCGAAGGAGGTGACTAGCGTTCACTCGTCTCCCTATCTTATCACTATAGTAGGAGGAGGTGGGACTGCGGGCATCCCATGCGTATCTATACGCAGAGATACAACCCCTTGTCAGTTGCTAGACCTTACACTCCTTGGGGAGTAATTGCCATGACCTAGACGCACTTTTCGATTGCAAAGGTATAAAAAAAATTTAAATACGACACCATTCTTCCCAAAAACTTGATTTTAGGAGCACCTAACCTTTCCCATACAGGGTTCTGTCTCTTCATGAGAGTGGAGGGCTCTCCGCTCATCTGTAATACCCCTTGGGGGAGATGAAGGCGAGACGAGAGGTGCTCCAGAGCGTCGCTGGAGGAGGGCGCTGGGAGGGGGTAAAAAACGACCCACGGTAGGTCGCCGAAAAAACCTACTGTAGGTCGTGAAGACGACCTACAGTGGGTCGTCGATGCGACCTACCGTAGGTCGTTTTCGTGCCCTTCGGAAGGGCTCTCAGAATAGGGGCTAGAGAAGCCCCCTTTCTAAGGGTAGAAGGAGGGGGGACGCTGGCCTTAGCCGTGCGAGAAGAGAAGGACGAGAAAAAGGAGGCTGAGACCGAGGAGGATCAGAGCCCGGACGACGAGGCTGACGACGAGGGCAAGTAGCTCGGTGCGTCGCGTGACCGTGAGTGCTCGCTGAAGGTCGTCGTCGGTGAGGGGGCGATCCTCTTCGCCGATGAAGGGCTTGTCGACGACCTCACCGAAGTAGTCATGTGGACCGCCGAAGCGACAGCCAAGTATGAGGGCAAGCGCTGCCTCGGGATAGCCCGAGTTGGGGCTAAGGTGCCTTCGTCCGTGGCGGAAGGTCTTGGCAAGCAGGTCGAGCCTTCCAGCGGAGAGCAGCATCAGGACGGCAGTGAGTCGGGAGGGAAGGAGATTGGCTAGATCGTCGAGCTTGGCCGAGAAGTAGCCGTAGTCTCGGTAGCGCTCGTTGAGGTAGCCGACCATCGAGTCCTGCGTGTTGATCATCTTGTAGGTAAGGATGCCAGGCATCCCGAGGAAGGCCCAGGCGAGCATCGGGCCGACGACGCCGTCGCTGAGGTTCTCTGCGAGGGTCTCGAGCGCTGCGGTGCGGATCTCTTGTGCGGAGAGAGCCCCCGTATCTCGCCCGACGATACGCCCCACCTGCGTACGTCCCTCTTCGAGCGAGCGCCCCACGGCTCGGAAGACTCCTTGCACCTCGTCCCGGAGGGTCTTCCCCGAGAGCATGTAGAAGATGAGGAGCGTGGAGACGAGGCCGTAGCCTAGGAGAAGAAGGGTGCCTTCGGAGCCTGCTCCCTGCCAAGAGCTTTCCCCTACCTTATATAATAGGATGAGGGAGAGGAGCAGGGGAAGGAAGAAGGTGAGGAGAACTAAGCTACCATTATAAACAAAGCCCTTGAGCAGACGTCCCTTCCCGTGATTCAGGTGCTTCTCCCCCCAACCGATCAGGCGACCAAAGAAGATGATCGGGTGGCCGAAGGTCGTAGGGTCACCGAGTGCTCGGTCTAGGAGGAAGCCTAGGAGAAGAGGAGCGACGAAGGCTGGGAGCAGGAGGTCGAGCATGGGGGAGGCTAAGGCTGTGAAGCGAGGAGTGTCTGTAGGTAGGCACGGAGCACCAAGGGGTGGCAGTGCTCCTGATCGTGGGCTGCGTAGACGAGGGTGACCCGCTCCTGAGCTCCGAGGCGGGCGAGGAAGTCCTGAGGCGCTGTCGAGGCCTCCAGCTCGGAGCGGTAGTCACGGGCGAACTCGTCCCAGCGGGCGGGATCGTGCCCGAACCATTGGCGTAGCTCCGTCGAGGGTGCTAGGTCTTTAGCCCACTCATCGAGCTGGGCTCGCTCCTTGCTTAGCCCTCGGGGCCAGAGGCGGTCGACGAGTACACGGTAGCCGTCGGTGGGCAGGGCGGGCTCGTAGGCTCGCTTGAGAAGTAGTTCCATAGTCGGGGACTATTTATTGGCTTGGAAGAAGTCTCGAGGATAGGTGTAGCGGATATTGCCCTCATCGTCGATGAGGAGGACGGAGAGCTCACTCTCGGGGACGAGACGAGCGCCAGCTTCGTGGCAGGATTCAGTGATCTGATGCATGAAGCGGTCGAGGTCTTCAGCGCTGAGACCTTGCCATAGTTCGCGTGCCAGCGTCAGGCCGTCGATGAGGGTGTGGGCTCGATCGGTACAACCCGCCTTCGTGGCTACGGTGTGTAGGTAGGCCTTGTTCATGACCACCTTCTTGCTATGGGTGTCCATGTTGCCTTCAGCGAGCTTCACGGCCTTGCCCAGCATGATGCCCATATAGATCTTGGGTATGGAGAGGGAGGCGAGCTTCTCGAGGGTCTCCCCGATGAAGTTGCCGTACTGGACGAAGGACTGGAAGGGGAGGTCGGGGAAGGCCGCCTTGAGATACTTCTCGCTCTTAGCACCGGAATTGATGACGATGGTGTCTGCTCCTAGAGCTACGGCTACATCCGCCTGACGGACGATGGAGGCAATGAAGGCCTCCGAGGAGAAGGGCTTGACGACGCCCGAGGTGCCTACGACGGAGATCCCATCGAGGATGCCCAGACGAGGGTTGAAGGTCTTGGAGGCTAGCTCCCGTCCCTGAGGGATGCTGATGGTGATATCCACCCCACCTACGGGATAGTGACGACGTACGATGGTCTCCATCATCTGCCTAGGAGTCTTGTTGATCGCTGGGCCACCGATCTCCAGCCCCAGCCCTGGGAGCGTCACGATACCGACGCCTTCGCCCTGGAGGAAGCGTACGCCGTCATGCTCCTCGGTGAAGGCTACTTCGGAGCAGATCTCCGTGAGGTGCGTCACGTCGGGGTCATCGCCCGAATATTTGCGAGCCATAGCTCGATAGCCTCGCTCTGTACGCTCGAGTCGCTCCACAGGGAGCTTGACTTCCTCCCCCGAAGGAAGGATGATCTCAGCCGAATCGATGAACTCTCCTTCGTGCAGAAGAGCATGAAGTGCCGCTGCGGTGGCCGCTGTCGCTGTACTGCCTGTGGTGAAGCCTGTCTTCAGAGGGAAGAAGTCGGGACAGAGACGCTCTACAGCCTTCCTCAGACCTACAGGTCCCTGGACTTGCTCGTAGTGGGCTGGCAGAGCAGGGCGTGTGATCATGTAGACGGGCACGCCAGCAGCTAGTGCCGGAGCGATCTTCTCCTCGAAGAAGCCACTCTCGCCACTCTCCTTGGTGATCACGGCGTCGGGCTGTATCTCGTCGAAGAGCGCTTGGTCCTCCCCCTCACGGAAGTAGCGTATATGGCTGAAGGGGAATCCCGCAGCTTCAGCCTTCTCCCTAGAGTCGTCTCGGTCGAGGATGCGGAAGAAGCTCTCGTGCTTCTCCCAGAAGGGTTTGAGGGGGATGAGCGTATTGACGCCCGTCAGAGCTAGGAGTCTATGGCAGGGCTGTGCCTCTAGCTTCTCGATCATCTCCTGGTAGCTGGCGCACTCGATCACCTGGCCCGTACGCTCGCTGTAGCGCCGTTCGTAGCGGACGACAGGGATAGAGAGTGCAGCCGTGACTTCGCCGATGGTCTTGTGCAGGACGGCTGCGAAGGGATGGGCGGCATCAATGACTAGACGGATATCCTTCTCACGGATGAAGTCACGCATGACCTCGTGAGTCATGGCTCCCGAGACACGCTCCCCGTGTACGAGATCGATCTGCTGAAAGTCGCCTTTAGTCGAGTAATAGTATTCCTTGCCGGATTCGTCAAGGACGGAGCTGACGATACGTCCCTCCGTAGTCCCTCCGAAGATGAGGATCATAAGTTAGGGTAAGGGTTAGCCGAGGCGAAGACGTAGCTCATCTCTGAGCGTCTGGATGGTCTTGCCAAGGGTGGGGTGTAAGATCTGTGGAGCGATCTCGGCTAGTGGCTCGAGGACGAAGAGTCGCTCTGGTAATAAGGGGTGAGGTAGGGTGAGTCGCTCCGAGGTGAGCACTAGGTCGCCGTAGAGGAGTAGGTCGATGTCGATGGGGCGATCTTCGTACCTACCTGCTATGCTCTTGCGTCGGCGCCCGAGCTGACGCTCTATAGACTGCGTCCTCTCAAGTACGTCCATCGCAGGGAGAGATGTCTCTACCGAGAGGGCGGTATTGACGAAGGGATGTGGGCTCTCGAAGCCCCAGGGCTCCGTCTCGACGAAGGGCGAGATGCCAACGACCGACCCGATGAGTCGACCGATGGCGTCTATAGCCGATCTGAGGAGCATCTCTCGATCCCCTTCGTTACTACCTAGGGATAGGTAGAGCTTAGGCATGGGGAGGGTTAGTCCACGATGAGCATAGCATCACCATAGGCTCCGAAGCGATACTTCTCCTTGATCGCTACGGCATAGGCGTGCATGGTCTCTTCGTACCCTCCGAAGGCAGCCGTCATCATCAAGAGGATCGACTTCGACATATGGAAGTTCGTCACCAGAGCATTGGGTACGTTGAACTCGTAGGGAGGGAAGATGAACTTACTTGTCCAGCCATCGAAGGCCTTCATATGGCGCTCCGTGCCCGAAGCTGTCTCCATAGCTCGGAGGACAGATGTACCGACAGCACAGATGTTGCGCCCTGCAGCACTGGCCGTATTGACGATGGAGCAGGCCTCCTCGGTGATGATCATCTGCTCGCTCTCCATCTTGTACTTGGTGAGGTCTTCGACGTCGATGTCTCGGTAGTTCCCCAGGCCATTGTGTACGGTGATGAATGCCTTGCGGATGTCCTTGATCTCCATACGAAGCAGGAGCTCACGACTGAAGTGGAAGCTCGCTGCTGGCCCTACTACCGCACCCTCATGCTCAGCGAAGAGGGACTGGTAGCGATGCGCATCTTCGCTATTGGGACTACGGTTCATGTACTTCGGTAGGGGTGTCTCACCCATGGCGTAGAGTAAGCGACGGAATTCCTCCTGCGACCCGTCGAAGAGGAAGCGTAGGGTACGTCCACGGGAGGTCGTATTGTCGATGACTTCGGCCACGAGCTCATCATTCTTACCGAAGTAGAGCTTATTACCGATACGGATCTTACGAGCAGGATCGACGACGACGTCCCATAGCTTGAAGGCGGGGTTTAGCTCCCTGAGGAGGAAGACTTCGATCTGGGCACCGGTCTTCTCCTTGTTGCCGTACATACGGGCGGGGAAGACCTTAGTATCGTTGAAGACAAAGACGTCATCCTTGCCGAAGTAGTCAAGGATATCCTTGAAGTAGCGGTGCTCGATCTCTCCTGTCGTACGATGCAGTACCAAGAGGCGAGACTCATCACGGAAGTTCGTAGGCTTCTTGGCTATGAGACTCTCGGGGATCTCGATCTCGAAGTGGCTCAGCTTAGTATCCTTCATTTCTATCTAGTTCTGTCTTGAGGGTTGGTTCGTTCTTATTCTTCGTCGGAGCGAGGAGCGACGTGCTCACGTAGGAAGGCTTGGATATCCTCCACACGGAAGCACTGGTCGAGGGTGAAGTCGCCCACACGAGTGCGCTGGAGGGCGGTGAGGTGGCCTCCCGAGCCGAGGGCAGTACCGATGTCTCGGGCTAGAGCACGTATGTAGGTGCCCTTGCTACAGACCACACGGATGCGGAGGTGGGGTAGGTCGTAGTCGAGGAGTTCTAGTTCATCGATGACGAGGGTCTTGGCTTTGAGCTCGAAGTCCCGACCCTTGCGAGCCAGGTCGTAGGCTCGTCGTCCGTCGACCTTCACAGCGGAGAAGGCTGGGGGTACCTGCTCGATGGTACCGATGAAGCTCTTCAGTACCTCCTCTACCGCCTCACGGGTGATATGCTCGGTAGGGAAGTAGGCGTCGGGCTCCGTCTCTAGGTCGAAGGTTGGTGTCGTCTGCCCGAGGCGGATGTCGGCGATGTACTCTTTGCGTCCAGCCTGTAGCTCGTCGATTCGCTTGGTGTGCTTGCCTGTGCAGAGGATCATCACCCCTGTGGCTAGCGGGTCGAGCGTACCGGCGTGTCCGACCTTGAGCTTCTTGATGCCCAGGTAGCGACATGCCTCACAGCGGAACTTATTGACTAGGCTAAAGGAGCTCCACGTCAGGGGTTTGTCCAGAGCGATGGTAGCGCCGGCGACGAGGTCGAGTAGCTCTGGCATCTTAGCTGAGAGATATATTGGCTCCGAGTAGGAGGGCTATAGCTACGCCTACGGAGAGTAGGATGCGGTAGTAGCCGAAGACACGGAAGCCGTACTTCGTCACAAACTCGATGAAGAACTTGATGGCTAGTAGGGCGACGACGAAGGCTACTACATTCCCGATGAGCAGCGTCTGCCAGTTCTCCTGGAAGACCGCTACGCCTAGCTCCTTGTAGAGCTTGTAGCCCTTGAGCAACGTAGCGCCAAACATCGTCGGGACGGCGAGGAAGAAGGAGAACTCTGCTGCCTGTCTACGGGTAAGGCCCTGCTGCATACCTCCGAAGATCGTCGCCATAGAGCGAGACACGCCAGGGATCATAGCTAGGCACTGGAAGAGCCCGATGATGAAGGCATTCTTCACCTGTACTGGGCGCTCGGTCTTGTTGGTGAAGATGCGATCGAAGTAGATCATCAAGATCCCTCCGAGGAAGAGCATCCCGAGGACCACCCATGTGCTACCAAGTAGGGTGTCGATCGTCTCATTGAAGAGCGCACCCAGGATAGCTGCGGGGATACACCCTACGATCATCAGCCCGTAGAGGCGCCAGCCTCCGAGGCTCGTCGTCGGGTCAGGCTTCAGCCCGAGGATAGGGAAGGGTAGGAAGCGACGGAAGTAGTAGACCACTACCGAAAGGATGGCTCCGAACTGGATCATCACGGTGAAGGCTTTGAGGTAAGCCGTGCTCTCCATCCCGAGGATCCCCTCGGTGAGGATCATGTGACCGGTAGAGGAGACGGGGAGGAACTCCGTCAGCCCCTCCACGATGGCTAGGATGATGCTCTCTAGGATAGTCATTAGGCAGCCTCCCCCTCTTTCTTCGCCCGAGTAGGCTTGACTAGGATAGCGTAGATCATCAGGATGAAGCCAGAGAGGCAGATGATCGGAGCCACGACGATGCGTCGGCTACTGAAGATCTCTGGGCTGAAGGCCGTAGGATCTTCGCTCTGGCCTCCCGACATGAGGATGAAGCCGATGAGGATGAGGAGCAGGGAGGCTCCCATCAGGAGATAATTCTTTTTGCTGTAGAGCATGGGTATGTGGATACAGTGTTGGATAGCGGACGGAGAGAAGGGGACTAGATCAGATGGATCTTCCCTTCCTCCATATGTATATAGCGGCGTGTGGCTCTCCAGGAGGACACAAAGCTCACCAGCACACCTACCAGAGGTACGCAGATGATCACGCCGAAGAGGGGGATCTGAGGGCAGAGTCTAAGCAATGAATAGCCGAAGGCCTCTTCGATGCCGAAGAGTGCTCCTGCCAGAAGCACCAGCGCCAGGAGTGCACCGACGAAGCCCTCGAGGACAGCCCTACGGATGAAGGGGCGACCGATGAAGCTCGAGGTAGCACCGATGAGCGAGAGCGTACGGATACGCATGCGCTGCGAGTAGATGACGAGCCCCGTGGCGGTATTGATTTGCAGGAAGCTCACGATGAGGTGTAGACCGAGGAAGATCCAGAGGATGAGGCGGATCGTCTGCAGGTTCTTCGAGGCGGAGACCCACTGCCCCTGTTGCTCTTCGAGCCCTTCGGCTGTCTTGAAGAGGGGCTGAGAGGCGATGATCCGCTGGATGCTATCGGGGTGGGTATAGTCAGCCTTGAGGAAGATCTTAGCCATCGGCACCAGTGGGTTGTACCCCAGGATCTTCGTCGGATCTTCGCCGAGGACGTTGGTGAGGCTACGAGCAGCACTGTCGGCGCTGATCATCTGTACCTCCCGTACATAGGGGAGCCTACGGATCTCGGCGACAGTCGCCTCGGGATTGCTTCCCTCCTCTTCGGGGAGTTCGACGGTGAAGGAGATACGCTCCCGCACCTCTTCACTCATCCCTTGCTCCAGGACGTACACGAGCCCCAGAGCGCCGAGCATGAAGAGCGTGACGGTGATACTGATGAAGCTCAGGAGGCGAGAGTAGCGTAGCGTCGATGATTGTTTTGATTTGGGCGCACCCATATAGCTATGTATCGATCTGACAAATGGCTTGCCTAGCTACCCCTCCTTGAGGTAGGGATACAGCATAGACAATTTGCATGCAAAGATAGACATTCTCTGCACAAGGATCGCTGAGGCTATGCCTCTATGTAGCGCATTTCTTCCTTCCCTCCTCCTTCGGGGGGATCTTAGGGGGAGAAAATGGGCATCCGACGAGCCCGCTCAGTACGGGCGTTTGGGAGGGGTAAAAAACGATCCACGGTAGGTCGCCGAAAAAACCTACAGTAGGTCGTCGATGCGACCTACCGTGGGTCGGTCAGGCGACCTACAGTAGGGTTTTTCCTGCCCCTTCTGTGCCACCCCTCAGAAACCCGCTCGGGGAGCGACTTTCCAGCATCCCAACGATCCCGCATTTTTTACCCCTATTGGGGGAAGAAAAACGTCCCCTCCTCTGACCTCATCTTCTACCGAGAAATCCCTACCTTTGAAGGGAGGAGCGGGAGGCCGTACAGCATAGCCTTTCGCCTCCTTCATCCAGAGACGCTACCTGCCTAACACTAACGCAATATTAGGATCTATGAGAACGCTATCTTCACCGCTCCTTCGGTATGGGCTCGTTTTGCTCTGCCTGCTCTTCGCAGGGAGCACCACCGCATTTGCTCGGAAAAAGAAACCTCCCGTCGTCCTACCCGACACCATCTATCTCCTTGATCACTACGCCCGAAGTCCGCACTGGGTTCGTCCCGCTCCTCGGAAGAAGACGCAGGCAGAGCCCCGAGCCACAGGTGCTGTGCCCCCGAAGAATTACGGCTGGAAGTTCCTAGCTCCAGCCTGGCGTGGGGTGCAGGACTCGGCAGAGTTCCCTGCCTTTCGCTATCACTACGCTTCTTGGGAGGACTATCGGGTGAAGGAGACCCGTGATCGTATCCCTCGTTTTATTGGTTTCTATGTGAAGGAGGAGCCCCAAGAGCAGACGGCTGAGTGGCTACGCTCAGTGACCTTCACCTCGATGTCGGACCTGGAGACTAAGGTCGACTATGCCATATATTTTACTCGTGATCTTCCGAAGACCATCTACATTGTGCGGGTGACGAAGGAGGCGATACTTGTCTATCCCGTCTTTGCTACTGCATGTGAGGAAGGAGGAGTCCTCGTCGGTTGTCGCTTGATGCCGGGCTTTGCACTTAACCCTGAGTCCCTACATCCTCTCTGGGATTATGAAGCCCGAGCGGCTACGGAAGAGGAGCGAGAGCGAGTCTTTGAAACCAATCGTCGTCTGAAGCGCTACCGCCATGATGTCCCATGGCTACGCTATCGTACTCGCTACCAAGATGAGCGCTTCTACGATTAGCTCATCCAGCGGGTGAAGCAAAGTCGTATCTACTTAGATTCAGCCAGTCCTTCTCTAGGGGCTGGCTGGATCTTTTGTTACTACAAGAGGAAGAGAAAGAAGCGCTTCTCCCTCCGAAGATGAAGGGTTGATGTGGGATGCTTTGGACTTGGTCGAACTTGGGCATCGAACGATCCCGCTCTGTACGGGCGTTTGGGAGGGGTAAAAAACGATCCACGGTAGGTCGTCGAAAAAACCTACAGTAGGTCGTCGATGCGACCTACCGTGGGTCGGTGAGACGACCTACAGTAGGTTTTATTTGGAGGCTATGTGTGTCGGTAGCGGGGGTGGGGGGTATAATAGAGGCAAACGGCGATATTCACTATCTTTGTATCTTGCAAAAGATATGGATAAAGACAAAGTATTGACAACGAACGATAAGACTCAGCTTCCCTCCCCCTGCTATATACTGGAGGAGGATCTGCTGAGACGCAACCTCAGCTTGATCCAGGACGTGGCTCGCCGAGCCGATGTAGAGATCATCTTGGCCTTCAAGGCTTATGCCCTCTGGCGTACCTTCCCCATCATCCGCGAGTATGTCCCCCACAGCACGGCGAGCTCCGTCTGGGAGGCTCGACTCGCCTTCGAAGAGATGGGTGCTAAGGCACACACCTTTAGTCCTGCCTATACCCGAGAGGAGTTCCCCACGATCCTGAGCTATAGCTCGCATGTGACCTTCAACTCACTGAGTCAGGTCGAGCACCTGCGCCCACTGATGCCTCGGGATGGGAGTGTGTCCTTCGGGCTGCGTATCAATCCCGAGTATTCGGCCGTAGAGACCGATCTATATAATCCCTGCGCTCCAGGCTCTCGCTTCGGTGTGCCAGCGAGTGAACTCAAGGCACTCCCCGAGGGGATCGAGGGCTTCCACTTCCATTCGCTCTGCGAAGGTTCGGCGGAAGACCTAGAGAAGACCCTGGAGATCATTGAGCAAAGCTTTGGCCACTTCCTCCCCCAGCTCCGCTGGCTCAACATGGGGGGCGGTCATCTGATGACCCGTCAGGGCTACGATGTCGAGCGCCTCATCCGTGTTCTCCGAGCCTTCAAGGAGCGTCACCCGAACCTAGACCTGATCCTTGAACCAGGCAGTGCCTTCGGCTGGCAGACAGGCTTCCTGACCTCTTCGGTCGTGGATATCGTCGAGCACCACGGGATACGTACGGCGATCGTCGATGTCTCCTTCACCTGCCACATGCCTGACTGCCTCGAGATGCCCTACAAGCCCGCTATCCGTGGCGCTCGTACGATGGATGAGTATCGCCCCGACCAGCATAGCTATCGTATCGGGGGGAATAGTTGCCTGAGTGGTGACTTCATCGGCTACTGGGAGTTCGATCACCCCCTAGAGCTGGGCGAGCAGATCATCTTCGAGGACATGCTCCACTATACTACGGTCAAGACCACGATGTTCAACGGGGTAGCGCACCCCAGCATCGCCCTCCTACGCTCCGACGGCTCTATAGAGCTCCTCCGTGAGTACACCTATCAGGACTATAAGGATCGCATGGACTAGCTCCACCAACCAGATCCCAAGAAAGAACTAGATAAGCATGGCACTATTTGGACTCTTCTCTAAAAAGAAGAAGGAGACCCTCGACGAAGGGCTCTCCAAGACCAAGGAGAATGTCTTCTCCAAGATCGCACGAGCCGTCGCTGGGCGTAGTACCGTCGATGACTCCGTGCTGGATGACCTCGAGGATGTCCTCGTCACTAGTGATGTCGGCGTGGAGACTACCCTCAAGATCATCCGTCGTGTAGAGGAGCGTGTCGCCCGAGATAAGTATGTATCTACCTCCGAGCTCACGGGTATCCTCCGCAGTGAGATCGCTGAGCTCCTGACGCAGAATGGCTCTAGCGACGGGGAGAGCTTCTCCCTGCCTGCCGACAAGAAGCCCTATGTCATCATGGTCGTCGGGGTGAACGGGGTAGGGAAGACCACCACCATCGGTAAGCTCGCCTACCAGTTCAAGCAACAGGGCTACTCCGTCATGCTGGGCGCAGGGGATACCTTCCGTGCAGCAGCTATCGAACAGCTGGAGGTCTGGGCCAAGCGTGTGGATGTACCCATCATCCGTCAGCATATGTCTGCCGACCCTGCCTCTGTAGCCTTCGATACGCTCAGTGCTGCGGTGAAGGCTGGCTCCGACGTAGTGATCATCGACACAGCAGGCCGTCTGCACAACAAGGTGGGATTGATGAACGAGCTGACGAAGATCCGCCGTGTCATGCAGAAGGTCGTGCCCGATGCGCCCCACGAAGTGCTCCTCGTCCTCGATGGCTCCACGGGGCAGAATGCCTTCGAGCAGGCCAAGCAGTTCACCGCCGCTACCGAGGTCAATGCTCTAGCTGTCACCAAGCTAGACGGTACGGCCAAGGGAGGTGTAGTCATCGGTATCTCTGATCAGTTTAAGATCCCCGTCAAGTATATTGGATTAGGTGAAGGGCTAGAGGATCTCCAGCTCTTCCGTAAGAAAGAATTTGTAGACTCCCTCTTCGGCGAATGAGAAAGAACCAAGTAGATGTAGTGACCCTCGGTTGCTCTAAGAACCTCGTAGATTCGGAGCAACTCATCCGCCAGTTCCTAGCCAACGGCTATGTAGTGCATCACAATTCGGACTCGGTCAACGGCGAGATCGTCGTCATCAATACCTGTGGCTTCATCGGCGATGCACAGGAGGAGTCGATCAATATGATCCTCAAGATGGTCGAGGCTAAGAAGGTGGGACGCATCGGACAAGTATATGTCATGGGCTGTCTCACCGAGCGCTTCATGGACGAGCTTAGAGCTGAGATCCCCGAGGTCGATGGATACTACGGTAAGTTCAACTGGAAGAATTTGCTCAAAGACTTGGGTAAGGCGTATCACAACGATCCACTTGGTGGCAATCGTAGTATCACTACCCCTGCTCATTACGCTTATATGAAGATCTCGGAGGGCTGTAACCGCAGTTGCTCCTATTGTGCTATCCCCATCATCACGGGTAAGCACAAATCCCGCCCTATGGAGGAACTCATCGCAGAGGCCGAAGCTCTCGTCGCCTCAGGCGTCAAGGAGATCCAGCTGATAGCACAAGACCTCACCTTCTACGGGCTAGACATATACAAGCAGAATAGACTTGCCGAGCTCCTTCAGCGTCTCTCTGACGTGCAGGGGCTGGAATGGCTACGCTTGCACTATGCATATCCAGCAGACTTCCCCCGTGAGATCCTCGCCGTGATGCGAGAGCGGGAGAATATCTGTAGCTACCTAGACATCGCCCTACAGCATATCAGTGACCCGATGCTCCGTGCTATGCGCCGTCGTGTCACCAAGGCAGAGACTTATGAGCTCCTGAGGTATATGCGTCAGGAAGTCCCTGGGCTTCATCTTCGCACGACACTGATGACGGGGCATCCTGGAGAGACGGACCAAGACTTCGAAGAACTCCTGCAGTTCGTGCGGGATATACGCTTCGATCGTCTGGGAGCCTTCGTCTATTCTCATGAAGCGGGCACCTATGCTCATCAGGCTTATGCTGATGACATCCCGCTCGAGCTCAAGCAGGAGCGTATAGACCGACTCATGTCTACACAGGAAGCCATCGCTACGGAGCTGAATGCCGCTAAGGTCGGTAAGATCTTCAAGACGATCATTGACCGTAGCGAAGAGGAGTTCTTCATAGGACGTACCGAGTATGATTCGCCAGAAGTGGATCAGGAGGTCTTGATCTCCAAGCTCGATACACCGCAGCTCGAGGTGGGACAGTTCTATCCCATCGAGATCACTTCATCGGATACCTTCGACTTGTACGGTCGATTAGCCCAATAGTAGATATGCTGCAAGCGGAATTTTGGAGTATACGCCTCGGGGAACTGGCTTCTGTACAGCCTGCCACTTCGGAGACTCTGTGGGAAGCTCTCTGTACCCAGCTAGAGCAACGACTACTCTCTGGGGTAGCACTCTACTTTCCTGAGCTAGGACTTTGGCGCCTAGAGGAGCACCGAGAGTATATCGCCCGTACGTCGGATGGTAAGCTCTGGCTCCTACCTCCACGGCTAAGTCTCTCCCTGCAGCAGGAGCGCACCACGACGAGTGTATCTATTCTCCTGCTGAGTGAAGCGCTAGCGGAGACGACACATGTACCAAGTGAGATCGTAGGGAAGTGGCTAAGAGGGATCAGTCAGCTGTGGAGCGAACTGCTCCAGCAGGGGGCGCCGATCTCCTGGGCAGGATTGGGGGACTTCACTCCATTGGAGCGGGATGGACAGCTAGCTGGCTATCGCTTCCTCCCTGCACCAGAGTTCCTCGCAGCGCTCAATAGACCCTTCAGCATGTTTGCCCCTGTGGAGGTCTCCTCTACAGCATCACTTCAGGATCTGGAGGTATTAGAGGTCGAGCGCTTAGAGGATCTGGATGAAGTAGCACCCATAGAAGTGCTGTGGGCTTCCGAGTCTTCGGTCGACGCCGAACCCATCCCCACTGCTTCACCTGCGACTACTTCCGCTCCGCTCGTCCCACCTGTAGAGGAGCCTTCTCCAGAGATCACTGAGGAAGCGACGGGCGACATCGTACCCAATGACCCAGAAGAACAGCTCCCCGTACCTGCGACGCTCCCAGAAGAAGAGGAAAAGGCTCCGCCCGCCGTAGAAGATCCCCTCGGGGATCCATTTAGAGACGAAGAGGAGCGTCCACGTCTGCTGGTCTGGATCTTCGTCTCCATCGGGATCGCTATAGCTAGCTGCCTCTTCTTCTTCCTGCTTTCCCTTTCGCCTGAAGGGGAAGCGAAGCCCCAGCCCACGACACCTCCTGCGGAGGCTACCGTGCTACCCGCCGAGCAAGCACCTAAGATCGCTGACTCGACTTCGGTACAAGACAGCCTGAGCTTACAGTCGATCGACAGCATGGCTACGGGAAATTCCGCCCCTACTGTATTGTCATCTCCGAGCTCATCACCTGAAGCGAATAGAGCGGAACAAGTACGCCTGCGTCCCGGTGACCGCCTCTCCCGCCTGGCACTAAAGAAATATGGGCACAAAGCCTTCTGGGTATACATCTATGAGGAGAATAGAATGCGCCTCAAAGATCCTGATAATATCCCCGTGGGTGCAGTCATTACACTGCCCGCAGCCTCTAAGTATCAGATAGATCCTACCGATACGAATTCAGTGAACAGGGCGTTATTGCTACAGCGCTCCCTACACCGATAGGAGCTATATCTTGTATCGACCAAGACAGACAGAAATAACATCGAAATAGAATCATATGGAATCAGTAGACATCCGCATGCTCACCGAAGAGATTGAGCGTCATAGTCACTTGATCAGTTCCCTTCGTACGGGGATGCAGCAGTCGATCGTAGGTCAGAGTCATCTCATTGACTCGCTCCTCATCGGCCTTCTCTCGGGGGGGCATATCCTGCTGGAAGGGCTCCCAGGGCTTGCAAAGACCTTGGCGATCAAGACACTCTCCCAGCTCATTGATGCAGACTACAAGCGAATTCAGTTTACACCCGACCTCCTCCCTGCTGACGTCGTCGGTACACTGATGTATAGTCAGAAGAAGGAAGACTTCTCCGTGAAGAAGGGTCCTATATTCTCCAACTTCATCCTAGCCGATGAGATCAACCGTGCTCCAGCTAAGGTGCAGAGCGCTCTGCTGGAAGCGATGCAGGAGCGTCAGGTGACGATCGGTGAAGAGACCTTCAAGCTCCCCGATCCTTTCCTAGTGATGGCGACGCAGAATCCCATTGAGCAGGAGGGGACTTACCCTCTGCCCGAGGCTCAGGTCGACCGATTCATGCTCAAGGTACTCATCTCTTACCCCAAGAAGGAAGAAGAAGCACAGATCATCCGCCAACAGATCCGCCCCGAGCAGCAGGAGATCAAGCCCGTAGTACGTATCTCTGATATCCTCGAGCTCAGAAGACTAGCCTCGAAGGTATATATAGATGAGAAGATCGAACGCTATATCGTCGACATCGTCTTCGCTACACGTCGCCCTGAAGAATATGGACTGGAGAACTTCAGATCCTTCATCTCCTTCGGTGCTTCACCACGAGCTTCGATCAATCTTGCGCTAGCTGCTCGCTCTTATGCGCTACTCAAGGGTCGAGGCTATGTGATCCCTGAGGATGTTCGTGCTATCTGCTACGACGTGCTCCGTCATCGCATCGGTTTGTCCTACGAAGCTGAGGCGCAAGATCTATCAGCGGACGAGCTGATCAAGGAGATCCTCAACCGAGTAGAGGTACCTTAGTCGTCCTCTTCCCTGATACTAGGGGAGAGGATACCCGTCCTCTCTGTGGAGCTAGCCTAAGAAGCGCCTCCCCACTAGCCCCTAGCTCAGGGCCGTGATAAGCAACGTAGTACGGTGACAAGTAGAAGCATGAAATCAAAACTCCAGCCATCCGATCTCCTGAAGAAGGTACGTCGCATCGAGATCAAAGCTCGTGGACTCTCCGAACAGGTGTTCGCCGGGCAGTATCATTCGGCATTCCGAGGGCGAGGTATGGCCTTCAGCGAAGTGCGTGGCTATCAGGTCGGGGATGATGTGCGTGATCTGGACTGGAATGTCACAGCACGCTATGCCCAGCCCTACGTCAAAGTCTTCGAGGAAGAGCGGGAGCTGACCGTGATGCTTCTCGTAGATATGACGGGGAGTACGGACTTCGGCACGCGAAGTGAAACGAAGCGTGAGCTGAATGCAGAGGTAGCTGCGACGCTGGCATTCTCTGCGATTCAGAATAATGACAAGGTCGGAGCGATCCTCTTCACTGACGAAGTCGAGCTCTTCATCCCTGCTCGCAGTGGCCGTAAGCATATCCTCTACCTGATTCGTGAGCTACTGAGCTTCGAGCCTAAGAGTAGATCCACGGATCTCAATGTGCCCCTGACCTACCTCAATCAGCTGATCAAGCGTCGCTGTACGGCCTTCCTCATCTCCGACTTCTATCACTGGGGGGCGGACTACCGACAGACGCTCTCCCTCTCAGCACGTCGTCACGACCTCGTGGCTATACGGACCTTCGACCGAGGAGCGCTAGAGCTCCCTCGGATGGGCCTCTTGCGCCTGCGTGATGCTGAGACAGGTCAGGAGCGCTGGATAGATACTTCGTCTCGACGTATAGCTCAGCGCTATGCCGAGAGTGTGCGGGAGCAGGAGGAACTATTCCGTAGTCACTGCCTGCGCTCAGGTATTGACCATATAGAGGTAGCGACAGACGGGGACTATGTACCTGAGCTCATCAAACTATTTGGACGCAGATCCTAATCGATTTATGTACAGACTCCGGTATCTATATACCTTATTATTCCTGCTCCTAGGTGCTAGCGAAGCACTCTTGGCGCAGAATGTCTCGATACAGACCCATCTAGACCGAGCCGAGATACGTATCGGCGAGCGGGCAGCTATCGATATGACCATCCGCACGGACAATCTTCCAGCCACCCGATTTCGGCTCGTGGAGGACTCGACAGGGATAGAGCGCTTCCGTATCCTGGAGTTTGGTGCGCTAGATACTGTGAATATCGGGGGCGGAATCCAGGAGATCAAGGCTCGTATGATCATCACTTCCTTCGACTCTACGTTGATCACCATCCCTCCTATTATAGTAGAGACGCCTTCGGGTAGTGCTATTTCGAAGCCTCTTGCCCTGAATGTCATCTCTCCAGAAGTTGATCTTGCGCACCCCGATCGCTTCAAGCCGATACAGGATCCATGGGAGGAGCCCTACAGCTTCTGGGATATTCTCCTGATCATTTGGTCGAGCTGGATCACCTATGTGGTCGCTCTCGTGGCGCTCATTGCCTTACTCCTCTACGAGTACAAGCGCCGAGCGCAGTACCTACAGGTAGAGAAGCCCGTCGAAGTGATCCCTGCGACTGCCTTAGATATCTTCTTAGCTCGAGTGAAGTCTCTCGAAGGTCACCGCCTCGATGAGCAGGAGGACTTCAAGGCCTATTATACAGAGTTGACCGGAGCACTTCGTAGCTATTGGGGCGAGACCCTGCAGTTCGACGCTCTGGAGAAGACTTCTTCGGAGCTTGTAGAGGCACTTCGTCAGCACCGTCTCAATACGGAATACCTCCGAGTGATCGAAGAGCTCTTCCGTGAAGCCGACTATGTGAAGTTCGCTAAGAGCCTACCTCTACGGAGTGATACTGAGCGCCTAGCCCGGAGAATAATCACTTGCACGAAGGATCACCATGAAGCGCAGGAGCAAGCACGACAGATCGCTAAGGCTCGTGCCTTAGAAGGAAAGGAGGTGATCGAATGACCTTCCTTCATCCTCACTTACTCTGGTTGCTTTTGCTCCTGCCCGTCCTGCTCCTTATTTATGTACTTTGGCGCAGGAAGCAACAGGCTTCGCTCCGTATGCCATCGTTACACTTCCTCGACGGAGTCGGTGGCGGTGTGCGAGTGTACTTACGTCACTCGGTCTTTGCGCTGAGACTCCTTGCTCTGGGGCTCATCATCATTGCCCTAGCACGCCCTCAGAGTAGCTCCTCTTGGTCGGAAGACCGGGTCGAAGGGATTGATATCATGCTCACGATGGATATCTCCACGAGTATGCTCGCTATGGACTTCCAGCCCAACCGTGTCGAAGCGGCGAAGGAAGTAGCGATGCGTTTCGTCGCCAATCGCCCTAATGACAACATTGGTCTCGTAGTCTTCGCTGGCGAAAGCTTCACAGCTTGTCCCCTGACACAGGATCATGCGACGCTCATCAACCGTCTTCGCTCGATGACTCCTGGGATCATCGAGGACCAGACGGCCATTGGCTCGGGGATCGCTACGGCTATCGGGCGCCTCAAGGAAAGTAAAGCCAAGAGCAAAGTCATCATCCTGCTGACCGACGGAGCTAATAATACGGGGAATATTTCCCCGAAGATGGCTGCCGATCTGGCGAAGACCTTCGGGATCTCTATCTATACGATCGGTGTCGGTTCGGGCGCTGGTGAAGCTCCCTATCCGATAGAGACGCCCTTTGGGACTGTCGTGCGCAATATGCCTGTGGATCTCGACGAGCCTACCATGCGCCAGATCGCTGAGATCTCTGGTGGTGCTTACTTCCGAGCTACGGACAATGAGTCCCTCTCTGCTATCTATAAGAAGATCGACCAACTAGAGAAGACGAAGCTCTCTACGAGAAATTATCACACGACTTACGAAGAGTTCTTCATCTTTGTACTCGTAGCTGCGCTCCTCTTACTTATAGAATTCGTCCTTCGCTCTACGCTCTTCCGTACCAATCCGTAAGATGAACATCCATTTTTATTCACCAGGCTACCTCTATTTGCTCTTTGGGCTCCTACCGCTCTTAGCATTATCCCTCTTCGCTTACTGGAGACGGAGGCGGATGCTTCAGCGATTTGCGGACAAGGATCTCGGCCAAGCGCTGACACCATTAGCATCAGGTAAGAAGTACGTCCTTCGTGATCTAGCCCTCCTAGTGGCTGGTGCGCTGATGATCATCGTACTGGCTCGCCCGCAGGCTATCAGCCAGGTCGATGCTCAGGATGATGATAAGGGGATCGAAGCTATGATCTGTCTCGACATATCTAACTCGATGCTCTGTCAGGATGTAGCCCCTAGTCGTCTGGACTTCGCTAAGCGAACCATCTCTCGTCTGCTGGAGCGGATGCATTCGGATCGTGTAGGGCTCATCGTCTTCGCAGGTAGTGCCTTCGTTCAGCTCCCGATCACGACCGACCTATCTACTGCACAGGACTTCCTCTCAGATATCTCCCCCAGCATGCTCTCCGACCAAGGGACGGCGATCGGACAGGCGATTACCTTGGCACGACAGTCTTTCTCCGACCGCAGAGACTTAGGTAAGTCGATCATTGTACTGACCGACGGGGAGGACTTTGAGGAGACGGCTATCCAAGCTGCGAAGGATGCAGCCAAGGAGGACATTCACATCAACGTCGTAGGTATTGGTTCGGACCAAGGCGGTCCTATACCGACGGCGGAGGGTAACCTGACCGACGAGTCTGGTAATATGGTAGTCACCCGCTTCAATCCCGATATGTGCCAGCAGATCGCCGATGCAGGAGCGGGGATCTTCGTCGCTTCTTCCTCGCAGACTACGGTAGTCAAGGAGGTAGAGAAGCAGCTGGAGGAGCTCCCACGAGCTTCTATCTCTTCACGAGTCAATAATGGAGCGACGGAGGCCTTCGAGCCATGGCTCTGGGCAGCTCTTGTACTCCTCATCCTCGAGTTCTTCATCATGGGACGAAAGAATAAGTTCCTCATCCGACATAATATCTTTGGTCATGAGAAGTAAGCGATTCCTTCTAGCTCTGATGACTTGTATCTTGGCTACGACTTCGCTGGTAGCTCAGGGGATCAAGTCGGATATTCGTCGCGCGAATAAGCTCTATCATGCTAAGGACTACGCCCGAGCTTCGCAGGAATATCGGCGTGCCCTCCTCCGGGATAGCTTGTCGGCCAAGGCTCGCTTTGGCCTGTCGGCTTCGATCTATGCCGAAGGGCGCTACGACGAAGCGAAGACCCAGCTCGAGCGCATCCTACAGCAAGAGCCTCAGCTGACGCCCCAGCAACAGGCGGGTGTGCTACACAACCTCGGGAATGTAGCGATGAAGAAGAAGGATTATCAGGCCGCTGTCCAGGCGTATGAAGAAGCTCTGATCCGTCATCCCGAAGATGACAACACCCGCTACAATTTAGCGCTGGCCCAAAAGCTCCTTCAGCAGAACAAGAATAACCAGCAAAGTCAGCAGGGACAGAACCAAGATCCGAATAAGAATAAGGATCAAGAGAAGCAAGATCCCAAGAAGGACCAGCAGCAGAATCAGAATAAGCCCGAGCGACAGAAGCCACAAGAGAAGGGCCAGGATAAGCAAGGTCAGCCCAACGAACAGCGCTCCGGTGAGCTCTCCAAAGAGCAAGCGGAGCAGATCCTTCGGTCATTCCGCACCGACGATGATAAGACTCGCCGTCGGGTAGAGCAGAGACAGCGGGAGCAGCAACAGCAGAATAGGAATAAGAATAAGAAGAGATGGTGATCCAGATGACCACAATTCGTCGGGTAGCAAAGGCTTGGTGCCTGCTTCTCCTCCTGTTACCTCTGAGCCTCGTGGCGCAAACGATCCGCCTCGAAGCCCCTCAGACGGTCGTCCAGGGCAATACCTTCCAGCTCATCTATAGCTATTCGGGGAGCGAAGACTTCGAGCGTGTCTCCGAGCCAAAGGCTCAGGGGCTTCAGGTCGTATATGGACCTGCGAGACAAGTGATGAGTAGCTATCAGAATATCAATGGACGAACATCCTCGTCTTCGTCGGTGAGCATCACCTATACACTGATAGCGGAGCGGACGGGATCGATATCTGTGCCCGCTGTCACAGCGGTCGTCGGAGGCAAACGTGTCACGGTGCACGGAGCGACTATCCGTGTACTCCCGCCCGACAAGGATGCTCAAGCTGGACGTGCACGAGCTAAAGGCCTCGGGAGCTATATCTATCGAGCCATCCCCAGCGCAACAGTCGTCTATGAGCAACAGGCTTTCCCCATCCGATATAAGCTCTATTCGTCGACGGAATTCGATATCAGTAGCTTCAATGCACCCCAATATGACGGCTTCATCTCAGAGAAGCAACCCGACGATGGGCGCCGTCAGCTGACGCTGGAGTCGTATCAGGGGAAGAACTATCGTGCAGTCGAGATCCTGAATGAAGTACTCTTCGCCCAGCGTAGTGGGACACTCACGATCCCATCGAGCGAAGTTGGGATCCGAATACCTGTAGAGGGGGACGATGATCCCTTCTTCAGCTCGGCGACTCTGGTAGATCGTACGCTTCACTCTTCGCCAGTCACGATCCAGGTACGGCCACTTCCGGCTGAAGGGAAGCCCCAGGACTTCTCCGGTGCAGTAGGTTCCTTCCGAATGAAAGCGGAACTTCTGACCAAGACACCTAAGACCAACGAGTCCGTGACGATACGTCTGACGCTCGAAGGCACGGGGAATCTGAAGCTTGCATCAAGTCCGAAGATCCAATTCCCCGAAAGCTTCGAGGTCTATGATCCGAAGGAGACCTATGAGGGACACGTGACGGCGACCAATGTACAGGGTAAAAAGGTCATCGAATACTTTGCCATCCCTCGCCGAACAGGCTCCGTCACGGTGCCACCACTTACATTCTCCTACTTCGATCCACAGAAGGGGCGCTACGAGATCCTGAGATCTCAGAGCTTCTCACTGCAGGTAGCTCAGGGGAAGGCTGCAGTGTCGGAGGAGAAGGGTAGTCTTCGCCAGCAAGAGGAATCGCTGCGCACGCTCCGATCAGACGAAGGGACAAAGGAGATCACTGGACTCCGAGTAGCGAAGAGCTGGGGATACCTCCTGCTCTATCCATTAGTAGCGCTACTTGGTCTTGCTATTTACTTCTTCCTAGCACGTCGTCGCAGTCTGCGTGCCGATAGTCTGAGCTACCATGCTTCGCGTGCCAGTGCTGTAGCTACTCGTCGTCTGCGCAAGGCTCGCCAGCTACTCGAGGCTGGATCACGAGAGCCCTTCTACGAGGAGACCTTACGTGCACTCTGGGGTTACCTAGGCGACAAGCTACGTCTGCCGGTATCGGAGCTCAGTCGTGCCACTGTCTCTGAGCTCCTTCGTGGTAGAGGGCTCGAGGAGTCTACGATCCAAGGACTCACAGAGGTCATCGACGAAGTGGAATATGCTCGCTATGCACCCGCCAAGGAAGGCGATATGCAGGCCCTCTATACCAAGGCGGCTACCGTCATCAGTGAGATCGATCGTCATAAGCTATAGATAATATCCCCGTACTATGCGTACAGTCTTTCTATCCTTCCTACTTCTCATCTCTGCGATCAGGCTTAGCGCAGCCGAACCTTCGGTAGATAGTCTCTTCTCTAAGGGCGACTATCGTGGGGCAACTACGGCACTAGAGGCACTGATCGAAGGGGAGGGGGCGACCTCCTCACGCTATGCTAATCTGGGGAATTGCTACTATCAGCTCGGCGATCTCGGTCATGCCATGCTCTGCTATGAGCGGGCTCATCTGCTAGATCCACGTGATGCGGAGGTCAATGCCCTGCGCTCCTTCCTCATGAAGAAGACGATTGACAAGCTCCCTGACGCTGAGAGCTGGTTCTCCGCTACGGGTGGAGCGATTGCTTATGCGCTACCTCTGCCCGTGTTACTCGCTCTGGCGCTCCTCTTCTTCGTAGGCTTCGTAGGATCGGTCGTTACTTTTGCCCTAAGTCGTCGGCGTGATCACAAGCGGATCACCTTCTATTCGGGCCTAGTGAGCCTTGTCCTTTCGCTCTTCACAGGGGCACTCATCCTGCACTGGGTCTATGCTGAGCATCAGGCTAAGACGAAGGCGGTGATCACACAGCCTGAAGTCAATGTCTACAGAAGCCCTAGTCAGAAGTCCGAAGTGACGAACGAGCTACATGAAGGTACACGTATTCGCCTCGTTGGTCAGCCTGTGGGCGCCTACCAGCAGTTCGTACTCTCGGACGGTCGAGGCGGATGGCTTCTGCTGAGTGCTATCGAACCGCTCGTGAAGAACTAATCCCAAGCGCATGACTCCTCCCTTCCTCCCAGGCGAAATCTCCCTACTCAAGGCGATCAATGGCGCACATTCCCCCTTCTGGGATGCGGCGATGTTCCTGATCTCTAATGTTGGTGCTTGGGCCTTCCCCGCTATAGCTCTGCTGATCTACCTCTTCTGGAAGCGTCCTAAGAGTGAAGCCCTGCTTGTCTTACTGATGATCGGGCTCTGCATCCTCTTTGGTGACTTCCTAAGTTCGTGGGTAGCTAAGCCCTTTTTCTCCCGATTCCGCCCTACCCATACGCCCGAGCTACAGGAGACGCTCCACTATGTCTACGGGTACCATGGCAAGCTCTACGGCTTCTTCTCTGGGCATTCGGCGAACTATGCCGCTGTAGCCACCTTCCTCTGCCTTGTACTCCGTGACCACCGCTTCACGGGAGTGATCTCCCTGCTAGTCGGTTGGGTCATCTATAGTCGCATGTATATCGGGGCGCACTTCCTGTCGGACTGCTTAGCTGGGGTGCTTGTCGGGCTTCTGGTGGGCTACTTAGTCTACTGGATCTACCTCGCACTCCGACGTCGATTCTTGGCTACGGGCTACCGTGATCCACGGGAGATCTTCCACGAAGGTACGGTGTACTTCGTCTGTGCGCTCTGGGTATCCATCCCCGTGACGCTCATGATGGCCCTGCAGGTCACACGCATCCTGAGGATGGTCGTCGAGTAGGGAAGGGCAAGGCATCAGTACCTCCCATAAATACTAAGCCCCACTGCAAGCTCTGAGTTTGCGGTGGGGCCAAGTATTTTTATTAACGAGGGGGCCTGTTTCTCCTTCCCTCTGGCAGGCCTCCTTGCCTATCTGGGAGAGGGGAAGAGGCTGAATAGCGATGCTACTTCTTGTAGATCAAGCTCAGTCCGTCTCTGAGGGGGAGGATGAGATTCTCTACCCGAGGGTCACGCTGTACGTGCTCGTTGAAGGCTAGGATACTCTTCGTCTGTGGGTCTGTGGGCGTAGGCTCTTCGATGACCTTCCCATCCCAGAGCGTATTATCTGCCAGGATAAGCGCTCCCGAGGGTAGGTGTGGGACGATCAGCTCGTAGTAGTCGAGGTATTCCCGCTTATTTGCGTCGATATAGACGAGGTCGAAGGTGTACTCCTCTAGGAGCTTCGGCAGGATCTCTAGCGCATCTCCTAGGTAGAGATGCACCCGATCGGCGTAGGGCGCTCCGTCAAGGAATTCGTGGATGAAGTCCTCCATCTCATCATCTGATTCGATGGTGTGTACCTCACCTCCTTCGCCTAGGGCTTCGGCAAGGCAATGCGCAGCGTAGCCCGTATAGGTGCCGATCTCCAGCGCACGGCGAGCCCGAGTGAGCCGACAGAGCATCTGCAGGAGATTGCCCTGCAGGTGCCCTGAGAGCATGCGGGCTCTTAGGAGGCGAACGTGCGCTTCACGCCAGAGATGCTCCCGGATAGGGCTCTCTGGGCTTGTGTGGCGAAGGATATATTCCTCGAGGCGATCGGACTCGGTCATCGCTAGGTTAGGCTTCGTCGGTCTCCTCGGGCATGCCGAGGAGCTCACGGATGCGTGAGGCTATCTGCTCCATCTGCCAGCGAGGGGTCGAAGTGGCTCCACAGATACCTATGGTCTTGGGTAGTGGACTAAGCATCTCGGGGAGGACTTCCTCGGGCGAGGAGACGAAGATGCTTCGCTCGTTGCCCTTCTGGCAGTAGCCGAAGAGCACCTTCCCGTTCGAGCTCTTTGCCCCAGCAACGAAGAAGGTAAGTTCGTGCTGTGCAGAGAACTCCTGGATGTGAGGCATACGGTTGGATACCTGCCTACATATAGAGTCTTGGAACTCAAAAGGAGCGTCCCCGACCATACGGCTCTGTAGCGTGTCGATGAGCTCATGGAAGCCTGTGAGCGACTGCGTCGTCTGGGAGAAAAGGGCGATCGGGCGGGTGAAGTCGATCTGCTCGATATCCTCACGGCTCTGCACGATGATCGCCTTGCCCTCGGTCTGACCTACGAGGCCGTTGACTTCGGCGTGCCCCTTCTTGCCGTAGATGACGATCTGTCCTCCCTTAGGATCGAGCTCGGCGAACTTACGGCGAACCTTCTTCTGTAGGGCTAGGACGACGGGGCAGGTAGCGTCGACGAGTTCGATCCCTCGCTCCTTGGCCATCTGGTAGATGGCAGGCGCTTCGCCGTGGGCTCGGAAGAGGACACGCTTGCCCTGGAGCTGGCTGAAGGTCTCGTAGTTGATCGTCTGCATGCCCTTGGCTTCGAGGCGGTCCACCTCTTGGTTGTTGTGGACGATGTCGCCGAGGCAGTAGAGTTCTTTATTGTCTTTCGCCAGCTCTTCCTCGGCGTGCTTGACGGCGTTGATCACACCGAAGCAGAAGCCGGACTGCTGGTCTATTTCTATCTTGGGATACATGGGGATGAGAAGGAGGGAATACGGGGAGCTAATCCTGGGTAGCTCGCTCGAAGTAGGAGCGAAGGAGCGCATCTTGCTCGGCGATCGTCAGGTGCGAATTGTCCAAGACGATGGCATCCTCAGCTTGTCTTAGTGGGGCTACCTCTCGGTGCGTGTCGATGTAGTCACGCTGGCTGAGGTTCTCAAGGACGTCCTCGAGCGAACTGGTCTCATCGCCCTTGCTGCGTAGCTCTGCTAGGCGACGCTCTGCACGGATCTTGGGGTCAGCGGTGACGAAGATCTTGAGCTCGGCCTGCGGGAAGACCGCCGTGCCTATATCTCGGCCATCCATGACGACGCCACCGCCCTGGCCGAAGGCTTGCTGCTGGCGGGTGAGGAACTCACGCACGAAGCCGAGTGCCGCGATCGGGCTAACGCTCCCAGCGACCTCCATGGTGCGGATCGCCTGCTCGACGTTCTCACCGTTGAGGTAGAGCTCGGGCGTAGCGTGTTCGTGTGCCTTGTGGAAGCTCAGCGATACTTCGCTGAGGGCTTCACGTAGCTTATCTTCCTGGATCTTCCCGTCTTGGATGAAGCCCTTGCGCAGGGCGAAGAGGGTGACACAGCGGTACATCGCACCGGTGTCGATGTAGATATAGTCGATCTCTTTGGCTAGGGCACGGGCCATGGAGCTCTTGCCGCAGGAGCTGTAGCCGTCGATGGCTACGATGATCTTCTTGGTCATGGAGGCTAGTATCCGTTTATATACTTTGGAGCGTGAGGGAGGGTGATGAGGAGCGGATGCTTCTTGGGGGAGGCTTTCTCCCACTGTATATCCCAACAAGGAGTCCTAAGCTAAGGTTTTCCTCTGCCTTCGGGCGGGGAATCATCACTGAGGAGCGAGGACAAAGATAGTCATATCCGTGGGGACAGAAGGGCGGGGCGTACTCGTGGAAAGAGGGCGGTGCGGGGAAGGCCTTTTGAAGGGGGCTGGAGAAACCTACGGTAGGTCGCAAGGACGACCCACGGTAGGTCGTCGAAGCGACCTACAGTAGGTTTTTTCGGCGACCTACCGTGGGTCGTTTTTTTGCCTCTTGGGGCGGGTGGAGAAGGCGGGGCGGGAAGCGAGGGAGAAGCTCCTTGCCCTCACCCGTGGGCATTCCCTCTGGAATAGCTATATTTGCTCCGCTCTAATCCTTGTCCGCCGTGCATATCCTAGTCGTAGATCATAGAGACTCCTTCGCGACTGCGTCAGCTGACCTTCGAGGAGAGGGTTGTGGGGCTTGCTGTCGGCTAAGCTCCATAGAGGTGTGGCAGAAGGTAAGTGCATTTCTATACGATTAATGGAGGGGGGATGTGTGTCCAAGCACCCATCATGGGGTGGACGCAAGAATATGGAATTGCTTGTACTTCTGTATTTCCCACTAGATGTTCTTTGGGTGGAATGTGTAAGTCTTTTGCCTGAGATTGAGCCCGTCTAATTTTGTACTTTTGTGCTCGTAATTAAAGAAAAAATCAGATTGAATATGCAACGGACCTTTCCCAAGCCCGTGTCTGACTCCTTACGCGGCGTGATGCAACTCGTAATAGTATGCTCCCATCTCTATTTTGCGATGGAGCATCCACCTTTACCATTCGTCCTCTGTAACAAGTTAGGCACAACAGTGATCGCTCTTTTTCTCTTCATGTCAGGCTATGGTCTTGCTGTATCACTCAAGAGTAAAGGAGAAGCATACTGGAAGGGATTCTTTACTCGTCGCGTATGGGGGGTATTCTCCCCAATGCTCTGGCTGACGATCCTTTTCCAACTAATACTATGGACAAAACATGGATATACTCCTTTTCTCAGCGCCCTCATTTTTAGAGGGGAGACACCCTTGCCCAACGCATGGTTTATATTTGCTCTTGTACTCCTTTATACCTTCTTCTTCATTGCTTTTCGACTAACGAAGAGGGTGAAGCAATCCATATTAATACTAACTATACTCAGTTTAACCTTCATAGCCACCACCTATCTACTACACTTTGAGAGAGCTTGGTGGGTAACGACACTAGCCTTTCTCTCTGGGGTTATTTATGCTTATTACGAGAAAACACTCTATTACGCCATAGGCTCAGTATGGGGGCTTATCCTATCAGTTAGCATAACCTTTGGTATCATATATTCAAACATCGAATTACTTCTGCTTTTGCCTTATCTCGTAATCCCTATTGTGGTAATTGTACTACTCAATAAAAGTGGGTATGTACAATGGATACAGCGAGAGGAGGGTGGATGCATAAGGAATATATTGAGCTCTCTGAGTAGCATCTCCTACGAACTGTATCTTATCCACGGGATAGCGATCTATTTTATGACTTCCTATCTAGGTAATGGGATCCTTTTTGTCTTAGCGGTCATTTGCTCCTCGATTACATTCGCCTACCTCTATCACTGGCTATTAAGCTCTAGAGGGAAGAAAGGTGGGTAGGCTACCCAGTCCTAATAAACGAGTAGGATGCTGGAGTAGGACCAGGCAAGATCGCCTTCCATGTGCAATATTATGCGTCAGCCCTACCTTGCTCACCCTCCGAAAGGGGGCGGTGCGTGGAAGGCCTTGGGAAGGGGGCTGGAGAAACCTACTGTAGGTCGTTTTTTTGCCTCTTGGGGCGGGCAGAGAAGGCGGGTCGGGGAGCGGGGGAGAAGCGCCTTGCCCTCACCCGTGGGCATTCCCTCTGGAATAGCTATATTTGCTCCGCTCTAATCCTTGTCCGCCGTGCATATCCTAGTCGTAGATCATAGAGACTCCTTCGTCTACAATGTCGTCGAGATCCTTCGCCGACTGCCTCAGTTGACCTTCGAGGTGCTCCCCGAAGAGGAGCTGCGTGTGGAAGCGCTCCCTCGCTACGACGGACTCATCCTCTCGCCAGGGCCGGGCGTCCCAGCCGAATATCCCCGCACAAGGGAAGCGATCCGCTACGCCGAGCAGAGCTCCTTGCCCGTCTTCGGCATCTGCCTGGGGCACCAAGCGCTGGCGGAGTTCTTCGGCGGTGAACTCGTTCAGCTTCCCCGCCCCCTTCACGGTCACGCCTCACGCTTTGTCGGGATCGATCCCGAGGATGAAGTGGTGGGCACGATCCCCGAGGGGAGCACCATCGGGCGCTACCACAGCTGGGCGGTGAAGCCTGCCTCCCTGCCCGAGAGCCTCGTCGTGACGGGCTACAGCCGGGACCCTGGGGAGGAAGAAGTGATCATGTCGCTTCGCCACCGGACCAAGCCGATCTGGTCGGTGCAGTTCCATCCCGAGAGTATGATCACCTTCGGCGGAGAGCGCTACCTTGGGAGCTTCCTCGAGGCCGTCCGCCGACGCAGCCTTCATCCCTAAGCTTTTCATCCCACAGCACTATGTATTTCAGAGACCTCATCGGACAAGAGAAGATCAAGGCGCAGCTCATCCGCTCGGCACGGGCGGGGCAAGTGCCCCATGCCCAGCTCTTCGTCGGCAGGGACGGCGAAGGGGCGCTGGGCCTAGCCTACGCCTATGCCCGCTACCTCAACTGCCAAGAGCGGGGCGAAGACGATGCCTGCGGACATTGCCCTTCGTGTCGTCGCTTTGACGAGGTGGGCGACCCCGACCTCTCGTTCCTCTTCCCGATCGTCAATGCTTCGGGGAAGAACCTCTGCGAAGACCATCTGGAGGACTGGCGACGCTTCCTCGGGCCCTACGCCCGCTACGACGAATGGCTCTCGCTCGTCGGGGGCGACGGGAAGAAGGCTTCGATCTTCGCCCGAGAAGGCGAGCCCCTTCAGCAGAAGATGGCCTTCCACCGCTCGGGCCGAGGCTACCGCATCCTCTTCGTCTGGCTCCCCGAGCGCATGCAGGAGGTGCTGGGCAATAAGCTCCTCAAGCTCGTCGAGGAGCCACCCGAACACACCATTATCCTCATGGTCACCGAGGAGGAGCAAGGCGTGCTCTTGACCCTACGCAGTCGCATGCAGACGCTTCGCCTCACTCGCCTTCCCGAGGTCGAGATCGAAGCGGCTCTTCGCTCCGAGCCTACTGATTACGCCGAGGCTGACGCCCTCTACGCCGCCCACCTCTCCGAGGGCAACTATCGGCGGGCGCTCGACCTCTACCAAGGCAAGGCGGCCGAACTCGGCGAGGAATTTGTCTTCCTCCAGCGAATCCTCCGTGCCACGGTCAACGCCCAGCCTCTGGAGATGAAGGCTCTGGCGGAAGACCTCTCACGGCTGACCAAGGAGGAGCAGTCGAGCATCCTGGAGTATCTAGGACGGATGTTCCGGGAGTTTTACCTCTTCAACCTGGACCTGCCTGAGATCAATTACCTGACGACGCGCGAAGAGGGGATCGCCCGCTACCTTCGCTCGTGCATCACGGGTCAGAACGTCCGTCAGGTCGAGTCCGAGCTGGACGAAGCTCGCCGTCACTTGGCGCAGAATGTGCAGTCGAAGATGGTCTTTTTCGACCTGCTTCTACGCCTGACTTCGACCCTTGCGCCGAGCTACAAACAGGCGGGTGTAAGGTAGCTTTTTTACCTCCTCTCTAATCTCTTCTCCCATAGCTCTTTAGGTTTTCTTGCGGAAGGGAATTTATTTTTGTGCGCACAGAAATTTTTTTTCGTGCGCACGGAAGTTTTTCGCCCTTCGGAAGGAAGCAATTTTTCTTCCCGAGGGCGATCTTTTTTCCCTCGGAAGAAAAGGAACTTTCCTGCCTTAGGAACTTTCCCGCCTTCCGCAGGGCAATTTCTTTCCTTGCGGAAGGAAAAATATGTTCGAGCGGAAGGAACTTCCCCTTTGAGCAAAGGTGGGGAGAAAAACAAAGCCCCTCGCCTAGCAGTAGCTGCGCTAGGCGAGGGCTCGTTTGCGGGGAAAGACCTAGCGGTGAGGAGCGACGATCTTGAAGCCCCGACCTCGGAGTACGACTTGGCGATCCCTTACTTCCTCGACGTAGACGGTGTATTCTC
>ERZ773027.283-NODE-283-length-32718-cov-5.544408_pt1 | contig 32718 bp, 16 predicted proteins | sample MGYA00511032_ERZ773027 | MGnify/ENA primary metagenome ERZ773027 (study PRJEB29015, sample SAMEA2738138) | human oral metagenome | biome: human oral; feature: human-associated habitat; material: saliva | place: China | collected 2190 ... | reverse complement strand
TTAATTGTTTATACATAACAATACAAAGATAATTAATCTTGGGGAGCCCACAAAAGGGGGCTCCTTTTTTGTATTGCTGGTATCGCTCTTCGGGGCTACGCGCCCCGGCCGCGGGGCAAACCTGCGGTGTTTTTCATAGATTAGGGACCATGAAAAACGTGGCTGTTTGTTGCACTTCGATTTGGAATGTACAAGTTCTAACTTTTTCCTGCAATTTCCCTCAATTACCTTATGAAGACATTGACAATATTATTGCTATAATTTTGCAGTTTGATGATAGATTATTTAATAACGAGTAATTATGGAAGCCAACATGGAAGCCATCTGTGTGGTCTTGCGTTTGGAGAAAGAACGTCGCAAGCCGCCGAAGCAGAGAAAAGCACCTTACGGAACTGTCAGGGCTTCGGTGGCTTGATAATGTGTACTCAACCGCACGGACAATCCTGATGACATACGCTATTGGAGCAAGTCTGAGCAAAATCTCTTTGAATCGACACAGCAACTCAAGCAGATGATTCGCCGTGAAGCCGTAGCTGCCAACACCGCAAAGCGGTACTGGGAGAGCATCAAGGCAAGCGTGCTGACCTCCTTCTATGCCGATACCCGTATGGTTTCTGCTATATCGGATATATTTACTTCCACAAAAACTGTGCAACGAATTACAGCTTTGCATAGTAATAATGTAAACTTTTCAATGAAAGTTTGCTTATTTTAAATAAAATGTTTAGGTTTACAACCTATTATGTAATCAATGACTAAGGATAATATGGGTAAACCATAAGTTTGAAAGAATTTCATCTTTATTTAAGCATCAAGAGTAGTCCAATGGCAAGTATGGACAAAATTAGCTTGAGGGTAAGATAAATCACATTATAATGATAATGATAAATATGAAAAAATTAAAATTTTTATTATTGGCATTGCTGCTCATGGCAATACCCCAAAGCCTTTGGGCTTACACACTCCATCAGGTTGTCTCGTTCGACAACGGTGAAACCTACTACAAAGTTCTTGTGCCAGAAGGGCAAAACGCTTCTTTAATGTTTTTGGGCACAAAAAAAACGGGAGAGTTGGTTATTCCTGCTGAAATAAATGATGATGCAGGAGTAACTTTCAAGGTTACCGAGGTGGGTTTCCAAAGTGGTTATACTTCTTATGGGGTTACCTCTGTAAAATTGCCAGGAACCATCACAAAGTTAAATAATGATTGTTTCAAGGGTGCGAAACTCACCGAAATAAACATTCCCAAAAGTGTAACACAAATATTAGAAACGGCATGGTCGGCGGTGGAAGAGGTTCCCAAGTGTACTGTAGAGTCTGGTCATACCGTATTTGAGTCTGATGACAAAGGCGCACTCTATACGAAAGGCAAAAAAGAACTTCGTTGCGTTCCATCAAAAGTAATGGAGGGAAACTCAACTGGCACTTATACGGTTGACGGCGAAGTGGAAAGAATTTGCGTCAATGCTTTTCACGGCATTACCAATCTTACGAAGATAGTGCTACCTAAGAATTTGAAAGACGTACAAGAGAAATACCCTTCTATTGTTGTTTCTACCAACTTGGTAGAATTTGAGATGCCTGCTGGTGGTACAACAAACTATAGAGTCGAAGATGGCGTACTGTTCAATGACGTTACGAAAACGTTGGTTTGCTATCCAAGAGCAAAAACTACTGCTGCTTACCAGGTTCCAGCTGACATCAAGAGGATTGCTGTATTTGCAATAATGGTTAATCTACATATGACCTCTCTTGATTTGAATAATGTGGAAACAATGGAAGTATCTGCACTTTACAAACCACAGAAGCTCGAGACGATTACGATACCTAAGACCCTCGTAAAAGGGACTAAAACAAATTCTATATCACATGGGTTGCAAGAAGGAGCCTTTGAGGAGTGTTCAAAACTTAAAGAATACAAGGTGCATCCAGACAATCCTGACTTTACTGACGAAGCTGGTGTCCTCTTTTCTAAAAACAAGGATATCCTCTATTTCTATCCACCTGCTAAGGAGGGAGCAAAGTACAATATCCCAACAACAGTTAAGGTGTTAGCACAGAAAGCTTTCCAAGGGGCAAACAAGCTTACATCAATGGATATTCCTAACACAGTGGAAACCATCGGTACGGAAGCTTTCCGTAATATGAAAGGGCTTGTTACTGTTAATTTTCAAGCCCCTTCTAAAGTTAAAGAACTCAAAGCCGATGTGTTCCGAGCTTGTGATAAATTGAAAGAAGTGGTTTTGCCTGCTTCTATTACCGAGATAGCTGCTGCCTTCTACGAATGTGGGGAGTTAGAGAAAATCACAATTCCTGAAGGTTCGAAGCTGAAGACAATAAAAGCCTCTGCATTTGCGACAAATAAGAAACTCAAGAATTTCATAATTGAGGGAAGCTGCGATTTGGAAACTATTGAGTCCAATGCCTTTGCCAATGCCGAGAGTCTTGAATCATTCAACTTCCCCAAGTCGGTGAAGAAAATCGAACTTAATGCTTTCAGTGGTTGTAAGAATATGACCACCGTGAAGTTTCATGATGATGCAGATATTGAAAAAATTGGCGCAGGTGCCTTTGCCGACTGTGGTTTGACAAGTATCAGCATACCTAAGAAGGTGAAGACCATCGAACGCGAAGCTTTCCGTAGCTGTAAGGTTCTCAACAAGATTGATGTAACCGAGTTCACAACCAAGATAGACCCTGAAGCGTTTAAGTATTGCGACAACCTGACAGATATCAATGTAAGCAAGAAGAATGAAGTATACTCAAGCGTAGACGGCTACTTGCTGTCAAAAGACAAGAAAGAACTTCGTATCTTCCCTCCTGGAAAGGCGAACAGCAATTTCACATTGCTCCCTCCATCTATAGTGAAGATTGGAAATTACGCTTTCTTCGATTGTACCAAACTTACCAATGTTACAATTCCTAACAAGGTAACTACAATTGGTGAACGTGCTTTCGGTCTCTGCAAGAACTTGAATACTATTACCTTCCTCTGCGATAAGATGATTAATCCGAACAACATCAATCAGTCGAAGAATACAATGTCGTTCGACGATGGTTCTCAGGCTCCTGAAATGTTCAAGAACATCACCATTAACGTTCGCAAGGAACTCTATAGCCAATATAATGCCGAAGCTTTCTACAAGAAGTTTAAAGGCATAGGACAATCGTTCACCGAAGGTCGTGAGGAATATATCGCTGTGTCAGACAACGCCGTGGATATGCTCAGCACGAAACGCGAAGACCACACCTTTGTGTTGCCTACAAGTATCAAGCATGAAGGCAAGACTTACAACGTGAGCCTGATAGGTGATTACGCTTTTGAAGGCGTAAGCGATAAAGTTAAGGAAGTAGTGGTGAGAAAAGATGTCAAGTACATTGGTGCCAAGGCTTTCATCACCAGCAAAGACAAAACGAAGCTTGAGAGCACTGTTAAGAGCGTATTCTTCATTGAGAGCAATCCTACCAAGGAGATGTTGAGTACCACCCGCTTCGAGTTAGACGAAACAGGAACTAACTACAGCGAGTTTGCACCGACAACCAAGATATATGTAAAGAAGTCGGCTCTCAACAACTATAAGGAAAAGTGGACTAAGACTGTCTACGACAAAAATACCGATAAGGAGGAAACGAGTAAATTCAACTTCACCTCACAAATTGATTACCAAATCAAGGACGTGAAGATCAGTTACAAGTACGGAACGTTTGCTCGTGAGTTTGACGTAGACTTCAACATTTACAGCAGAGAAAATAGCACTGCTAAAATAGGTGCCTTCGTTGCTAAGTTAGGCGAAGTGAAGCCAGGCAATGGTGACTATGGAACCTCTACTTACCACATTAGAATGTCAAGTGTAGATGTGAATGGCGTTGGCAACGGCAACTTTGGCTATGTGCCAGCCGAGACAGGAGTGTTGCTGAAGGTTCTCGACCAAGAAAAAACACCAGATGACTTCTACTACGCTATCGGTGAGGACGATGACAAGAACTACACCATTGCCAACAACATTATGCATGGTGTTACTGTAAATCCTCGCAATGTAGGGGCATCAACAGTCGACGAGGTTATCTATGTAATGCAGAAAGGTATCTTTAAAAAGGCTATGGCTAGCACCGTTTCTCTCCCTGTACACAAGGCTTATGCCAAGATAGAAGGAATGCCTGCTGGTTCTAAGGTAGAGTTCTCTTTCTCTGACGATAACACTACAAATGCCATTGTAACGATTGACGCAGAAGAGAAGAACGCCGATAATGCTTACTACAACCTCAATGGTCAGCGTGTTAACAAGCCACAGCAGGGTATTTATATCCATAAAGGAAGGAAAATGGTAATCAGATAAAAATACGAAGACAATGGAAAAGAAAATATATGTAGTGCCAAAGACCATTAAGAATCGCTTGGCAATAGAGAACTTAATGTTAACAGCTAGTCCTGGCGTAGGTGGAGACTATGACCCTAACGAAGAAATAGGTAGCAAGGAATTCGATTTCTTCGAAGAAGAAGGAAGCGAAATAGGAGAGAAAGTCGGCAACCAATCGCATTGGGCTATTAAAAATCCGCTTCAATAAGATTGAAACGAAATATTTTATTTTGAAAATATGTACTTTGTGAAGGGTGCATAAAGAATAAAATATTATATGATAATTGAATTAGGGGACACTGTTCTGTGTCCCCTAATTTTTAGCTATTAAAACAAATGACAGATGCAAGGGAACAATTCCACAAAATAATGAAACAAGAGAAAAGAAACAAGCAGTTAGAAAAATATTTCTTATATCTGCTTACCTTTCTTTCTCTCCTTATATGCATATATCTCTATATCTTAGACAATGGCTTTGGTACTGTCCTATAAAAGTGTGTAAGCCCCTTTTTTCTTATCTTTGTATTAAGAAAGGTAGTGTCCTTAAAAGTGTGGATTTCATCTACTTGTTCTCCAATGGGAACACCTCACTGAGTTTCTGAGCCATTACTGGTTTGTCTTTATGGGATACGCTGCCAAGTATCTGTCGCTTGACATGTGTCACGCAGAACTGGTGTGCGGCACTGAGGAAAGCCGCACAGACGGCATTCTCTATTCCTTGCAATGCATCGGAGCTACCACAACTTCCCACAAAAACTACTAAAAACTCGTAAAAAGACTCTATGATAAGGAAGCATATAGAGCCGTCGTCCATAGTTTCCAAACTTGTTTTAGTTCGCCATAAGTAAGGAACTTATCGTAAGTAGTGGGGTCTGCCCTATTCCATTGTATAGTAGAATTATAGTAAAGAGGCAAAAAGTCCAACATACACAGCACTCTGTGCAACCACTTACGATGTTGTAGGACATGTTCCCTTATTCGCCATACGCAACGGAAGATTGTACGGACAGCCTTTTATAATTCCGTTAATCCCTTGTCGAAGTTGCCTAAGATTCCTGACTTATTGGAATTGTACGACTATTCTGCTTAATGTCATACAAGTGGTTTTTGTTGCCATTAATACAGAATTTAGTCTTATCAACACTACTGGTTCTTAAGTTTAAATCAATAAGTATTTTTTATTTTCTTTTCAAATTATTTGATATTTAATTATTAAATCGCTATATTTGTAGCAGATTGATATAATATCAAACTATTTATTATTAAAAACAAAGTTCTATGAAAAAAGCTATTACTATTATCTGTGGCTCATTATTGGCTATAATGAGTATGCAAGCACAAAACCAGAATGCATGGGGAAAAGTATTGAATCAACCCAACTGCGTAGCGAATGCCCCACAGAATGAAGAAATGATAGTTAAACAGCCAGAAGGAAAGCTCTACAAGAATCTCTACAGTTATGCTGAAGGGTTTTACTCAATGTGGGGACTTGTATTCGACGGAAAGAAAGACGGTGTGGCACGCGATATGGTTATTGCCGACGATGGAACGTTTTACATTCAGAACCCAATGACCTTCTTCCCTACCAATTCGTGGATTAAAGGTCGTAGAACCGTAGGAGATACCATTGCCGTTAAGCTTCCGCAGCTCATCTATGTTAATGAAAACGAAGTAAAATACTATGCAACAAGAATGAACTTTGAAGTAGTAGACGGCAACAACCAATACGTGAAAGACCCAAAATCGCAAACCATAAAGTTCGTATGGCGCAACGATTCGCTTATCAAAACCGAAGATAACGTACTCATTGGCATGACAAATCCAGACGGAAGTTGGAATGGTATTGGCGATTTAGTTTCGTCGTCTACCGTCTGCCACTATACCAATATGGCTCCATCGTCTACCGAGGCAGCCAAAATATATATATTCTCTTTTAACAATGGTGGCAAAGAAATCTTCGAGCGTATGTCCGAAGTGGTGTTTGAAGGCAACTATGTCTATGTAAATAATATAGATTCCGACGTGCCCAACGCTTGGGTGAGAGGAGACATAAATGGCGATAAGATTGTTTTCAACAACACACAGTTCATGGGACTATTTCCAACTAAGCACGCCTACAAGTGGGTAATGCCTGCCGATGTGAGCTATAACTCGCAAGAAGGCACTACCGACTACAAGTCGCTACCATCTGTAAACTTCAACTACAACCGCGATAATCAGTCGTTCACTTGTCCTGAACACGGCTTTATGGCAAACTATGGCTATCGCCTCATTGATATGGAAATGCAGGTAATGATGAAGCCTGCCTTCCGTCCGTGGACAGAAAAAGTAGGCAAACCAAAGAATCCAGTAATCTCAGTATTGCAAGAAATAGACGGAGATACGAAGAGATTTGTTTTCGTTCTTGACAGATACAATGTAAACGGCAGCTTCATGAACACCAAGAGTGTTTACTACAACATCTATCTCGACGATAAGAAGTACACGTTTACCCCATCTATTTATCCATGGTTGAATGCTGATATGACTGATATTCCTATTGACTTTGCAGACAAAACGCGCTACGACTTTGAGAACCACGGCAACGCCCATGCTGTAATGATTTACGAAAAAGCAGGGCGAATTGGTGTACAAGCATTCTATCAAGACGGCAACAACCGACTCGTTACCGACATTGTGTACAACGATGGTACGGTTGTTTCAAACATCAATGGTGTCAGCGAGGTTGCAATAGGAAAGCCTGTCTATACCGATTTGAGTGGTCGCAGAGTTGCAAATCCATCAAAAGGTGTCTATATCAAGAGTGTCAGAATGGCTGACGGCAATATCAAGTCTGTAAAAGTGTTGGTGCCATAAGGCATAACTTTCTGTAATTTTCTGTAAGGAGGAATGTTCGGTCATTCTTCCTTACATTGTTTTTTGACCGAAGCATATCCCTTTACTTTATAAAAACCGCCATTAGCCAAATTCTTTACGTGTAAATAAATTCTTCTTTACACGTAAAGAAATATTTGCATACACGTAGAAAAAGAATTATTTACACGTAAAGAATTTGGTAGTGTGATGTTTTATCAAGATAAAAGTGTAGAGAAACAAGCTCGGAATACGCTAAAAAACAGGTAGGGGAATACTTAAAAATAGGCGGAGAATATGCTAAAGGCAAATGTAGGTTATTGTATAAGCAACGGAAAGCGGGATTATTTTTCTACTTTGCCATCTGCATTCTTGTGTTTCTCCTCTATTTCTTTCTCCATTTTCTTGCGTTTCTGCTCTGCCATCGCTTCGTGGTAAGCACGCAAGATGGGGTCGCCTACATTGATGCCATCGAACTTCTTGAACACTTCGCGTTGCTTTCTAACGTGTTCTTTGTCGCGCCTGAGACGCTTATCGAGCATTAAACCTAAGTCAAAATCTCCTACACTGTGTTGTGGAGCCTTCTCAAGAATGTCGCGTTGCGGTAGTTTTTTCAGCAATTCTCTGCCGTTTACGATGTGCTTGCCCCATACTACAACTTCGTCAAGGTAGTTCTTTTCGGGAAAAAGAAATACTGTATCTTTCAGCACTTCTGCACGTGTCAGCGTTTCGGGGTGGTATTTGGGACAAGAGAAAGTTGCAGTTTCGTAGGCATCGGGCAAGCGCACAAGTCCCCGATAATCGGTCTTGCCAAAATGTTTTCCATTTACAGCAATGGTAACGTTGCGGATAGGCAGACTGGTTGCACCGTCGCAGACCTGCACTTGCTGGGCATAGACGGCGGGAAAACTCGTCAGTAAGATTATGAATAGTAAAATTCTCTGCTGCATAAACTATCAATTTGCCGTTGCAAAATTACGGTTTAAATCTTATACAGCGAGTTGGTTGCGTTGCAATTACTTGTAAAAATAATAAACAAAAGTAAACAGGCACGCACTAAAGGTAGAATATGGATTCGTTGCCCATATTGAAAAGCAGGTCGAGAATGCTGAGATTGGGCTGAAAACCTATCTTTTGCTCATACACCTGATAGTAGGGTTTGGGCACGAAATCGGCATCGGCGAGCGGGCGTTTCGGACGTATCACCTCTCTGAAATCGGCATAAGGCAGAGCGGTTTCGCCTGTTTTGTCCATTGGCAGAAATTCTTCGGTAGGACGAATGTCGGGCTGTATGTCGAGCAATTCGCAGAGTGTATGGGTGATTTCCATATTGAAGTCGAAAAGAAACTTCCATTTCTTTTCATAGAAAGGGCGAATATCGTCTTGGTAATACTCGAAGAACGGACTTTCGCCGTAAGCCGACAGCAGTGCATTCCAATGCTGATGACGCCAGTTGTCGTGGTCGCTGATGCGCACATCTTTCATTTCGCACTTCACGTCGTCGAACTTTTCTACGGGTATCGACAGGGTTTGAATGCCATTTGCGGTAGCTATCACGTAGCGGTTGCGATAGGTTTGCTTCACGAAATGGTCGTGTTGCTCTATCAGGCACACATCGTATCGGTTCAGTTTCTGGTACCACTGAATGGGCGCAAAGTAGGCAGAAGAAAGCAGTGCTGGCATAATCGAATTGTTGTAAAGGAAGAGATGGATAAAAAGAAAATAGCATTGTCGGGCAAGTCTGACCCGTCAGACCTTTCAGACAATGCTATCTTGTTCGCAAATATGATATTACTTTATGTTATCAACCCATTTAAACAGGCGGCTCCAACGTATGCCACCGAAGCCACGACGGTCGGGGTCGCTTGACCACCATACAAACAATGGCTTGCCCACGATGTGGTCTTCGGGCACAAAACCCCAATAACGGCTGTCGGCAGAGTTGTGTCGGTTGTCGCCTTGCATCCAATAGTAGTCGAGTTTGAAGGTGTACGACGTTGCAGGCTTGTCGTTAATGTAAATCTTTCCTTGCTTTACTTCGAGCTTGTTGCCCTCGTAAACCTTGATGCAACGCTCGTAAACAGGCAGGTTATCCAATGTCAGCGCAATGCTCTTGCCCTTTGCAGGAATCCATACAGGGCCGTAGTTGTCGCGCGTCCATACTTTCCAGCCAAGGTCGGAGTTGCGCGGATAGTTCGAGCCAGAATATATATCCTTGTCGGTTACAGGGCGTATTGCCTTCACAATGCCACGCTGTTTCAATGCAGCCACGGCACGTTTGGTAAGCGGCATATAGCCATCGTACTGCAAAGCAGCCTGATTCAGCACCAATCCCTGCTCTACATCAAAGCCGTGCAGACGGCTGAGGCTTTGCACATCTTCGTTGCTGATGCCCAATTCCTTGCGGAAGTCGTCGTATTGTTCACCCAACAGGTCGGCAGCCGTTATGTTGTTGAACTTCACCATATAGGTATATTGCACGTTTTCGGGCTCTTTGTTTGGCTTTCCGTTCAGATATACAATCTTATTCTTTATCTGCAAGGTTTGTCCTGGTAAGCCAATGCAACGCTTTACATAGTTTTCGCGACGGTCGGTGGGGCGCGAATCTATCTCGCCGTATGTCATTACGTTGTTGGCTATGTAGTTTCTGCCGAGCGCATACGCCTTGTCGTAGAACGCGCGCTGCTGTAATGCGTTCTTATTGGCAGTTGCCAACTTCGGATTTTGCTGCATCAAGAGGCTCGTTCCTGCTTCGTAGACCATACGATAATAGTCGTCTGCTTGGTATTGGGGCTCGCTCATAATGGTGTCGCCCGCAGGATAGTTGAACACAACAATATCGTTCAGCTGCACTTTGCCCAATCCTGCCACGCGGCGATACTCCCAATGTGGAAACTCTATGTAGCTCTTTATGTTGAAGAACGGCATCGTGTGCTGTGTAAGGGGCACTGTAAGCGGTGTCTGTGGTATGCGGGGACCGTAGCTCAACTTCGATACGAAAAGGTAATCGCCCGTGAGCAACGACTTCTCAAGGGAAGAAGAAGGTATCACATAGTTCTGGAAGAAGAAAAGATTGATAAAGTAAACGGCTACAAGGGCGAAGACAATGGCATCTACCCACCCCATTATGAACTTCACGGGACCGTCTGAATTTTTCCACCATTGCCACTTTATCTTCTTCGTAATATATGCATCGTAGATAAACGGCAACACGATGAGCCCCCACCAGCTCTTCACCCAAAGGAGGAAAGCGAGGTAGAGCACCGATACTATAATACACTTTGCCCACTGTTTCTTGGGGTCGAGCTTTGCTTTTTCTTTGTCAATCATTGGTTATAAAATTATTCTTATGTCAGTCCCACGCTGTGGACGTTATTGTTTAGAATTGAAATAAATCGTTTGTAGATAGCAGTCCGCTATGCTCTTTTGTATATTCGGCAGCCAAGACAGCACCCAAAGCAAAGCCTTTTCGGTTGTGCGCATCGTGTGTTATCGTAATGCTGTCGGCTTCAGAGTCGTAGCTTATGCTGTGAATACCGGGCACTTCACCTCGTCGGACAGAAGCTATCGGGAGCACGTCGGCAGGCATTGCCTCTGCTGAAGTAACGCTACCGTCGGCAGCAACTTGCTTTCCTTTTGCCCATTTCGCCTTTCGGTCGATGTTGTCCAATATGTCTTCTGCCAGCGTAATGGCTGTTCCAGAAGGCGCATCAAGCTTATGAACATGGTGAGTTTCCTCCATTGCCACATCGTATTGTGGGTATTGGTTCATTATCTTAGCCAAATAGCGGTTTACCGCTGCAAAGATAGCCACCCCGATAGAGAAGTTGCTTGCCCAAAACAAGGTTTGTCCGCCCTCTGTGCAAAGGCGTTCCACGTCGGCTTTGTGCTCGTGTTGCCAGCCCGTAGAACCGCTAACCACTTTCACGTTGTGCGCAAAAGCCTTTAAATAGTTGCCGTAAGCGGCTGTGGGAGTGGTAAATTCGATGGCTACATCGGCAGCTGCGAAAGCAGGAGAGTCGAACTCTTCCTGATTGTCTGCATCTATTTTGCAAACTATTTCATGGCCACGCTCAAGGGCAATCTGCTCTATCATACGCCCCATTTTGCCGTAGCCTATTAGTGCTATCTTCATTCTTTTATCGTAATCTGTGTAGTTTCACTTTGTCGTAAAAACGTTATAAAAACACTTTTATGCTACTGCAAAGTTAGCAGAATTAGTAGACAACACAAAAAATATTCATTATTTTTAATGCTTTCGCAGCTATTCGAGTATCATTTTCATACACTTTTTACATTACATTAGACCATATTCTCACAAAAAAGTTATAATTTTGCAGCCACTTTCATAGTTAGTTTGAATTTCTAACTACCGATGAGGAATTAACTGAAGAGAATGATTTGTTTTAAGAGGATATATTTTTTGATTATGCTATTGGTATGTCTTTGCTGTCAGGCAAAGGCGTACAGCTCGTTTAATGATACCATCAAGCACGTATATTCAAGAGGTTTAAACGACAGTTTATGTGCTGAAATAGATACCAGTGTCGTCATTCAGAAAGTCGGAGATGCACTCGAACGTATCAGCAACACCCGTTTCCACAAGATTGTATATTCAAGTGCGCCACTCATTATAAACGGTCTCATTGTGCGAGGACAGAACAAGCACTTCCGAGGATTGCGGAACGACTATCTGCCAGAGTTTCATCGACACTTAGACGACTATACCCAGTACCTCCCTGCCGCCGTTATGCTGGGATTAAAGTTGGGCGGCGAGGAAAGCAGAAGCAGCTGGGGGCGTATGCTTGCGTCCGATGTGCTGTCGGTAGCAGTAATGGCAAGCATCGTAAACACGCTGAAACATACCACCCATGTGGAGCGTCCTGATGGCACAGACAGGCACTCTTATCCTTCGGGACATACTGCAACGGCTTTTATGACCGCAACAATGCTGACCAAAGAGTATGGGTACAAAAGCCCTTGGATAGGCATTGGGGCATACACCGTAGCCTCAGCAACAGGTCTTATGCGCATGGCGAACAACAAGCACTGGCTGAGCGACGTGCTGACAGGTGCAGGAATAGGCATTCTTTCTACGGAATTGGGCTACTACTTTGCCGATTTGATATTCAAAAAACGTGGACTGAACAACGTAAATAGCAATGAAACGTTCGACAAGATGCTAAACCCGTCGTTCCTTAGCTTGAACTTTCAGATTAGCTTGCCGTTGGGTTCGTACCCCATTGGGCAACATTCGGAGTTTAAAGTATCGTCGGGCTGCACGTCAACAGTCGAAGGTGCTTACTTCTTTAATCCATACGTAGGTGTCGGAGGAAGAATTGGGGTTACACGTACTTCGGTTATAGTAAACAAGGTGAAGGCTGAAGACAATGTTTTCGATGCGTGGAGAATTAGTGGCGGTGCATATTTTTCCTACCCACTTTCGAAGCGTTGGATCGTTGGAAGCAAGCTTTTGGCAGAGCGTGTGCACTATCCCGACTTGCAGCTGACGAACTATTTAATCGACTCGCAACATAGTTTTGCTTTCGGAACAGGGCTCTCGCTGACGTTCAGAGCACGCCAACGCTATGGCATTCGCCTTCTTTTAGACTACGACCTAATGCCTTATCGCGCACAAGGCAAGCGCACTTGTATTCATTCATTGACGTTGGGGTCAGCCTTTCTTATTACTTTTTAGCCGCAATAGGACAACGAAGAAGAGTACTGTCCTATAAAAACGTGAGTTCGATATAAGAATTTCCTCCAATATATTATCTATAAGGCGCTTAGAGATTTAATAAACTCCAAAATAAAGAAATAATCTTGTAATTCGAGTATTTATTACCACTTAAAAGAACGTGAGTTCGATATAAGAATCAAATAAAATATTCCTTTTCTTATTGATTATAAGCATATTAGATTAACGTGAGTTCGATATATTATAAATAAAAAAAGGGTAGCAGGAAGCTACCCTTATGGGCCGCGTTTGGCTCAGCAAACTGCCCCTTTTCTGCACAGGTCCTTTTAGCCCTTCTAATTCCATATATTATAGATGGAACCACCTCGGTTCGAGATGCGTCGCCTCCCCTCCCTTTCACATCCCTTCCTTCAATCGATCCTATCTATCATTCTTACAAGCATACTTTTTTAAAAGTTTGACAAGCAAGAATATCCAGCTAGTTAAGATATCCAGTTGTTCCGTTCCACGTCAGTTCTTCGGAAACTAAAAAAAACTATTCTTTCATTTTTTGTCTTTGTCACATTTGACCCGCTTGCAATTGCATCCCTATAGACCAACCCGAAGATGGCCTAACCTAAGCACTCTCTATAACGAAAAACCGCTATTCAACAATACCAGGTCTATTAGGTAGCAATGACTGATCCTAACAGTAGCTAACCACTAAGAAAACTCAGAGGAAAGCCTCTAGATAGTCTCCGTGAAATCACCAAGAAGCTTGGGATAGGACGGGTTCCAAAAGATTCTCCATTTCGCAAAATGGAAACCATTAGTATCTATTGCAAAGATAGATATATTATTCCAAGTGTGCAAACTTTCACTTGTCTTTTTTCTTCACATTTGCATCTATTAACGAATCGAACAATAACCCACTATTTCCCTGCATACCTTTGATTTGGGTTTGATATCCTAACCAGTTAAAGGTCTTGCCATTAATCCACCTTGCTCGCTGGAAGTTCTTAACAATGCGTGTTCCTACTTGTTGCACTTCTTCTTCATTGATAATAAGTGGAGATTCTTTTACACCATCTGCTTCGTTTTCTTTTCTTATTCCTTGGGAGAGGAACTGTGTTCGAGGTCTTACAGCCTTATATTCGTTATTGAAGAAACAAGGCATCTTGCCGCGACGTAGCACCACATCGCGGCCTCCGAGAAAGAAAGGTTCGCATTGTTTCTGAGAGTCTGATGGATGTTGTGGAACGAAAGGTATCCAGTTTAGCGGCACTTGTGTTTGTAATACATATGCATAATCAGCTGTTCGGTTGCTAGCAGTGTGTATTGAGCCATCTTCTTCTTTCCTTATCTCAAGAGTAGGAGTTTCGTTTTCTAATTTCGGATGGTTCTGTTCGTCAATAAAGGTCTGCACTTGCGTTGCTTCCATACCAAGGTCAATGTTTCCCCCACACCCATCATACGTACTAGTTTCTACGCCCCACACCATATTAGATGTCTCATCACGCAACAGTTGCACTTCTTCAAGAGGTGTTCCTTCCATAATCTGGTTTAATGCTGGTGGAAAAAAGAGGCCGCTATCTGCCCGTTTCCTCTGTCCATTATAGACATTTCCGAACATTTGCCACCGTTGTCCGAAGGAAACGTTATTATCATCATCTGTTCCCGACATCTTGTTTATTAAGGAAGTGATACCAAAAGAATCGGTTACAATTATCTTATCTACGCTAAAGTATGTGCCCAATTCGGTTGTTAGTGGGATAAGCATCCAGTCATTTCCATACATAGTAGCGTACTGCATCATAGCGATGTTACCTTTTGCTTGCATTCCAACTGCATTTCCCAAAAAGACCTTATGATCTTCGAACTGCCATAGGCGTTTACTAGGTGCGCCAGGATAAGTGGCCAGTGTGGGTATGGCAGTGGGGCGTTCAGTCTGTCCAGAATCATTTGACGAAGATTCAGAACATATATCGAACGAGTACCACGACAATTGTCCCGATGAATAATCTTTGGCTTCGAACACCTTCTGCCCAACCTCCACTTTGCAATCGTAGCCCAATTGGTTATTCTTCCAATGGCTTGTTTCTTTGTCTTTAGGGAAGTAAGTTTTTTGCATCCAATCTTTAAAATAAGATAGAGGCTCCCAGTAAAATTGGTTCTCGTCATATTTTCCACAATTTTCACAGTGGGGCTTGATAGCCTCGTATGTACGCTTTACAGTCTCATATAGACGTCTTTCATCGTTCCCGAGCAAGCTGTCATATAATTTCACTCCATCGAAAAGCTTTGTAGCAAAAGCTTTCGAGAATACTCCAAGACGCGTGTTGAGACTGCGCGTATGTTCTTGTACTTCTACTGCTTCAAGACTACTATTGCCAAAATCCTTTGCCATATCGTCCAAAGGGAAGATCGTGCGCAAGGCTTTCAATGCCCCTGCATGATTAAAGCCCTTACAATAGGTTTGTAAAAGATCTATAAAATACATAGCAGCCTCTACACGCATCAACGGTGTAGCATCATGGTTTACGGATTCTACCTCGGGTTCAATGGGATCACATTGCTGTTTCCCTTCGCTCACCTTTGCCATCCTACGTTTTATGTAACATTCCACGGCAAGTGCAGAACCTGCATTATTGCCCTTGAACTCGCCTAACTGCCATTGGCGTGCAAGCATCCACAATGGGTCGTGCACACGAAACCGCAGCGCGTTAGTGAGGTCTTCGTCTCGCGTACGACTCTCCAAACGATGTCCAAAACTCACTTTTAGATCTTTTAGTTTGCTTATATCTTCTATGTCGAAAAGCAATTCTTTGCTAGTGACGTAGGCTTTTACCTTATCTTCTTTGTACATGATACAAACATATTAAATTATTGATGCTTTATTCTTGCGTTGGGTAATTCATCAGAGGGAAGATACACGATGTCCACCTGTTGTTATACACATCTTCAGGTGATACTGCGCGACTCTTTGTCATACGTATAGCAGCCTTGAGAGTTCCCTGTACATGCTGTTCAGACCACCGATGTTTTCCCCCACGCGTGGACACTCCTACAAGAATGGACTGGGGTGGTTCTGCATCGGGTTGATCGTAACCAAAAGTTAGCGCAGCCGTCTGTGCCTTATAGGGGATACGTTCCACCCAGAAGTCGAACACCACGCCTGCTATAAGGTTAAAAGCGTCTCCGTTTCTACTTGGTAGATGGCTGGCATTCATCACAACAAAGGAGTTGGCATCGTATATATGATTTTCGTTCGTCACCTGCATACCTATCCATTGTGCTTCGCTTTGTTCTACAGGCAACTGCATAGGGGTTAGAGTCACATCTGCTTCAAGTGCATTGCATTTTGCAAACATACGGATTTGATGCAACAACTGTAAAGGACGGCGAATACGACTAACATCCATGAGCCAGCTTTCCATACTAAGTGGCGTCGCATTGGAGAAAGCCCCCTGCTGCTTTTGCTGTTCGAGACTCTCAAGATTAACTAACGGTGTGGTAGTGTTAGTGTAAGTATCATTTGCGCTCAGCTTAGTTTCAGCATTAAAGTGCGGTGCCATAATAAAGCTTTTCATAAGCAACTTTTTGGCACTTTGTGTAAGACTCTCAATATCTATCTTTTTTTCATTAGTTTTCTGTTGATTAGCTTCGACATTCGGAATATCTGAATATTTGGGGCGTTCCTTTTCTTTTATGTTATTCAGTAACTGGTCGCTTGCTTCAAGTCGAGCCATTAATTGTCCAGAATATGAAGCCAAAGCCTGCGCAAATGCCACTTGTTCTTGGACTAATTGTATTGTAACATTTGCATTGGAATCTTCTGCAAATTTAAGCAAGTTGTCTGTTACTGTATCAAGCGCATTGAAAAGACCAAGATTAAAGACTTCTATTAAGATTGATATGCCTTCCATCACTTTATCTTTATCCCAAGATGCTGTTTTAGTAGTGACTTTTTCACCATTAGATAACCCGTCGATACGTTTGACTAAAGACTCTATATGGTTTTTAAGTACATCGTGACGAGTTTTGAGGTCATTGAGGTCGTAAGCATCTTCAGGACTTTCAGCACTGTTTACGATGAAATCGTCAATACGTAGCATTCTTGCTGTAGAAAGCATCTCACGCAAGTTGTCTACTGTCAGTTCTACCTCCTCGAAAGACAAGGATTCGTTATTCGTAATGGTAGGGATTTCAATTGCAGGTTGCCAAATAGGCTGTTGCTGCATCCAGTATTTAAGAGCTAAAAAACGATTAAAACGTTCCTTGTCATCAGAAAGGTAAACAATATCAGACGGCGACATTCCCAACTCGTAGGCTTTCACACTATAGTTTTTTTCAAAGAGCGTGAAGGAAAGTTGCAGTTGGTTATGCCCCATCATTTCTCCCATCCAATGGTCTAAGGCTGGTTCTGCCCTTTGCAAGGGAGAAGTTGAATTGACTGATGGTTTGATACTAGTATCTATAGCTAAGAGCATACGTTGTTCTACGTGTGCAGAGTTAAGAGGGATGTTCACCACATCGGGCAAAGGGATGTTGCGCTCGTTCTGCACACAATTCATCAATGCCTCTACGGCAACGCGGTTTCCTTCGCAGAGTTTGTAAACACTTTCAGAATTTACAACATCAGCTAAAGCATCATAAGCGTCTTCCAATTCTTGTACTAATACAAAGAGTCTTTCACACTTATCTGCTTCGAAGAGACGACTCCAATTAGGACCAGCTAACAATCTGAGCCATTTATCCCAATTATTTGGTTGGTGATTGCGCAGTATGGAGAGAGTATCTCGTTTATTGTCTTCATTCTTAATTATATTGCCATCATCGTCTAAATTGCCAAGCAAACAGTCTCGCAAGTCGTTGAGTAACGCCACTCCGTTTAAAACCCTAATATCTGAAGGTTGCGCTTCTTTGCCACTATCTTGTGCATCAGGGTTAAGTGGATAACGTTGTCTGAGATAGAATATAAATACATCCATCTCTTTGCCACCTCTCAATTTATAGTCTTCATGTAGCAGGCGTTCCAGGTCGTTACCAAGGATAGCACCTAACGATAAACCATTTTGCACGCCCTTGATTATGCGTAATGCTTGACGAACGCGTGCAGAAGATAAGTTGATACTAAGATCGTAGTTATTTCCACTCCCCCTATCATCACTCTGGCTGCGTTTAAAACTGCTTCGCAAAACAGCAGCTGTAAGAGCTTGATTCACGGATGGTGCCAACATATACTCATTAAGCTTAGTTTTTCTCTCTTGATCTTTGAGATTGAACACCCATCCGAAGGCTCCAATGGCAATATGATGGTTTCGTGTGCGTCGCATACGTTTACTCAGCTTGTAATGAAGCAAACCTTGCATCCAAGCGTCGAGGCGATAATTAAAGAGATCGAAAGTTTCGCTGATAAGCAGCTTCACTTCATCTTCGTTTTGGCACATACCCCTTCTTCTCTTGTTCACAAATCGTAATACGGTGTGTGCAATATCTTTAAAAGGATTATCTCGGAGGCGACGCACGGCTTTATTGTCTTTAAAAGGTATATTTTCGTACTCTTGGAATAACTGGCGTTGTAACTGCTTAAATAGTCCGTTGTTGCCTGTTGCTTTCTCCACAACGTTGAAAAGATTGATAAAAGGTTTTTCGTTCCTCTGCATTCCGCGGAAGTAGTAGGGCGAAAAGAGCATATTTTGGTTCACTGTGGTGCGCGAGTAAAACGTAGACGAATAAGGCGTGGAGTTTATCACTTTAAGGAAGTTTTCCTGACTGTTGCCCTCTGAGATATTTTCTTCGCTCAATACAGAGTCTCTTACAATATTGTTCCAATACTTGGTAAGGTAAACTAATATATCGTGTAGCACATGTAAGGTTGATCCACTCCAATATTTCATCTCCCTAAAATCACATACGGGCAATATTCCATAGGGTTGTGAACCAATACGCACAGCTGGGTAAGTTCCACTGGAAAGCACGCTGTACATAAAGAATGTTCGCAACACATCATTGTCAAGAATAAGTTTTGCTATAGTACTGCCCTCCTTTTTGGCCATAAGTCCAATAAAGGCCCTGTTCACTAATTGTGCCTTATTTATCTCATGATTATTGCGATTGACAGTATTGATAAAAGGGTTATTGATATTTCTTCGTCCGAACTTACTGTCCACGCGCATCTTAAAGAGGTTTGAAAGCATACGGGCATCACCATAGCACTCTGGCAAATCTTGCGCTTCGAGCAAGCTTAACGTTTGGTTATAATAAACGTCCACCAAGTTTTGGTTCGATGTATCGTATTTCCCTCCCATCTGATGGTTTTCACTTTCATCACCCATAATGTTAGTAGGTGTGCCCATATTAAGCAGATCAAATCCCTCCTCGCTGTAAAGGTGGGCATTGAACAAGTCGCGGATTACTTGTTGACTTTGATGAGAATTCTTACGATAATCATCGTCGAGCAGTTTGATACCCATTACATATATAGAATTAAATTCAAACTCACGTTTGCGCTGGTATTGCTTTTTATCAAAAGCTTTACGTCGCATATATTTAAAGGCTTCGAGTGGCATTGTGATAGCCATACCCATACGTTCGGCCTCATCATAATCGGTGAGCCATCTCATAGCACCTTTCAGTTTTGCATCCGAACTAGCTACACTATTTTCTTCAATGCTATTCTGTGAGAGATTAGCCAATTCATTGAGGTCGAGACCTACCTGTAGCTCGTAGGGGATGAGATGTCCGTAACGCACAACATCACGTTCGGATGTAGGCCCCTTTTTCAAGGATGCTTCCAATACAAAGCGGTCAGGCAACAAACGCGTGTATGGCACGGTGAACCTGTTAGCCTCTTCGTCGTTAATAGGGCCACCACATTGGTTGATACTTTTAGCACCATAAGCTTGGCGTATAATCCACGCTGCACGATAAGGTTGATACTTATCACAAAGGCTTTGCCAAAGTGCATGACGCGTATCGGTGTCACTACTTTCGAGTTTATACCATTGGTTCCAAAACCCCTGTGCATCGTCAAATTCACTTTGCGTAAGTTTGGTCATCATTTGCGTCACGGCAATCTCATCGGGATAAATGCGTACGCAAAGACATTTCTTTAGTACCTTATAACACATCTTTTTCTTTTTCAGCGTACGCAGATTTGACTTCAAGAGGCAGATTTGAAGCTGCAGGTCAGGGTTGTCCTCCACCTGTCCGTTATAGGAGATTACTAAATCCCTTAGCCATTGAAATTCTTCATGGAAATTGAATACCGTATTCTCGGCTATCTTTCTCCAGCTTTTCACCAATCCATCATCAGGTCGATCTTCTGGATAGTTTATTCTCATTATACGAAAAGTGAGCAGACGCTCTGTTAGGAGGGTATAACGTTGATAATGACGCACCATCTGAGTGGACTTGATATTGAGAGCTTTGCGTTCAGATCGAATGTCATAAAGATGCTTTTCAAACACGTTTAAGGCTTTATAATACCCCCTTCCTATAAGTATTAGCCGTTTTTTATCCTTAATTCGATTATCGTCCACTTTATACATAGTACGCAAAGGTGTGAAGTCCATCTTCAATCCCTTGAGTAACCGCACGAACTTTTTCTGCTGTTCGCCCGAGAAATGACTGATAGTATCTAAGTAATCCAACATATTCTTACCATTATAATAAATGGTGTTGAAAAAGTTGTTACATTCTTCTATGTTTTTTCGGGCGTTTTTAAACTGCACTACATATGAATACTTGTTCACTTTATAATTGCGTTTGTGCCCCATATAATTGGGATTTTTTACCATGTTATGTAGTCTTCGAACTACGTGTTCGAAGGTGTTGAGAAACTGTGTCGCCTTATTCGCTGAGAGTTCTTCAACGCATACAAGGCGTGGTAGGGTTTTCATAATACGTTGCCACAGGTCATCAAGTTTCTCTTTTGCATGTCCGCTGTTAACAATTATCCTATCGTGCATCAGCTGCAACAAGTCACGCAGTCTAGCTCGATCTTCTTTATAGATAGCATCAAGCCGTTCTATTTCATCAAGCAGCAGGCGTGCAGGTTCTAGCAAATTCTCAGGCGATTTGCAATATTTTTCTGCTTCTTGCAAAAAGGTTTCGAGAGCTATAAATGCGCGGAGAGCCTTATCGGGCTCGCTCGTGTCTTCTACCTTACGGAACATAAAACGTGTCTCAATACGTAAGGGAAACATTACTAGCGATGTAGACACAGCCATCTTACTGATTTTGTTGGCCGTATGTTTTTTTCTTATATTTTGATTGCTGTACATGATAGATGTTTTTTTGAGTAATTATGCTGTTTGTTTAGACTATGTAAGTCACTTTGCACTATGACAACACGTTTATGGGGATGCCCCATGCCTGTTTGTCTAGGCTATGACTTATTGCAAAAGTGTTGGAGTTCTCCTCATTACCATTCGGCTTTCGACTGAAAGTAAAACGTTGTGAAGAAACTTTCTCCGCAAACACCAGCATATTGTTGTTTGCAGCCTCTTTGGTTATTCCTTGGAACCCTACAAGATACACTTCATCGGTTAGCCATAGGCACATATCAGGCATAGTGCGAGGAGTATTCCTATCGATAGTGTCGTAAGACGAGCTTACCATAAAAATATCTATTTGCGGGTATACTTGCATAAGGTCTGCACGTATAGCAAAGACCAGCATCTGACCTTTTCCTACGATATGGTTTCTACCTAATGAATTTGTCCATTCATTAAGTCGTTTCACATCATAATAGTTATCATCAAAGCTTTCAGGTAATTGTGGTTGATCCCAGAACTTTCGGAAGTAACTTCCTCTTTCATCAGTAGGATATTCACGCCATAGCAATTCACGTGCCATTTCGGTATTCATTCCAGCAAGAAAGGCTTCTTCAAAAGCCATGTTTGAAAGGAAACAGCAGATACTGTTCTTAGCTATCTCTCCCGACGACGGCAAAAAGAATTTATCGGAACGCTCTCGCAGATAGAATGAAGTGGGATCAGGAAACTCTGGATAGGCCATTACAGGGTATTGGTTTGTAATCCGTTTGTTGAAATATGCATTGATGATATCAATAGACACGCCCTTCTCACGATAGTGTTCAAGAATTGTTCGCAACTTATTGAGATTAACATCGGTGGCATCTACAAGTTTCTTCTCTTCCTCCGATTGTTGTGGGTTAGGAATTGGCTTCTGCTCCTTAAACTTCAATTCATTGGCTATCTTAGAATTAGCGGTTCTTAGCATTTCCTTGAACGCTTTATGAAATACAGGTATCTTATCTAGTTCCTTTTTTCCACCTGCCAAATCAAAGGCCGTAATAGTAGGTAGGTCGTACTGACTCTTCCATTCAATGGTATCAGGGATAAAGCTGTTATCTTCTACTGTGATGATGTTCTCACGCAGCTTCTGCAGCAACAAGCGCAAACGGTTTGGATATATTTCTAATTTTTTCTTTCCGATAATGGCAGCTTTATACGCCTCGCCCAACCACGAATTTTCATCTCGCCCATAGGGTTGGAAATACAAGGTATCGTTTTCTATCTCCATACTAAGTGTATAGTACTTACTATCTACCAAAAGTTTAAACGGATACGCACCTTTCTTATAATTGCCCTTTGCACCTTTCTTTATGGTCAAAGGCTCATCGCCCAAATATTCAAGTGCATCTATTGCCTTTCCAAGCACTGCAAATCGCTTTTCACCTGTGATTAGGCCAAGTCTAGTACTTTCGTCTAGTAATTTAAAAGTATGCCTTTCATTATCATATTCAAACTTCCATTCTCCTGACAATGTGCTTGTGCCAAGTCCTATTGAATATTTTGCCTCTTTCAACACAAAAGTAGGCGAGGTGCTCATCACTGCTGAATAAGGGGCTACTACAAAGTAATGCAAATTACGATTGGGTGTATAGTATGCCACTTTAAAGCCATTGACCAGATTTCTTTGTTTACTAGGAAAAACACTTTGGTAGATATGGTCGGGCAACATCACTCCATATTCCGATATCCCTTCTGAAATACTGGTTACGAGATTATAGTTCATGGATAAATCATAAAGAAATCCACTTGTTTCATATCCAGATTGTGACAAAGGGTTTGAATAACTATTCTGCACACTTAGTGTAGCACATATTTCGTTCTCTATCGTATCCACAAGATAAGTTTTCTTCCGTATTTTCATTCTGTCACCAATACCTCTTATCCACGTATAGATTTCTTGGTAGTCGACATTAGTAGTATAATTTCGAGGTTTAGGTGTCTTTCTTGGTTCCAATCCATAGAAAAACAAAGCATCTACTTTTATTCCCTTTTTTTCATTCTTATCAAGTTTCCAGTAGGGAGTGAAAAATTTTTCTTTTGGAAAGTCTATGATGTAACCAGGCGTTCTGATGGCAAATACGCCTCGGAGCGCATTGAACTCGGGATAGAAATCAAAAAAGTTATTGTGTTTGGGCATTTTGTAGCTATTCAAGTCGCTCTTATGTATCAAGCGGATCATACGCATAATGGGTATGGAATTAATTATCTTGAGTTCATAACCCTCCCATATATTCGCTTTAGTCAAAGAGATTGCATCGGCCTCTGTTAGCCCTTGTCCTACATTGTAAGGTTCTAGAACGCTACTCATAGGTGACATATCTGCCTTAGCGAGATTTCCTGCTATGGCATTTGCACTCATAGCTCCATTGTTCACCTTATTTATAAGTTTCACGGCAGCATTCGTTTGGATACCCGATAGGTTGTCGGTTAAATTGAACGTACGAAGCTCATCAATTTTACGTGCGGAAGCATCGTTCATCTTCGACATCTGATAAATCTCACGTATGCGCTGATTTAACTTGTTAATTTGTTCCACCATTCCCCAAGCGCGCACAACAAACTCCTCCTGATAATCTTTCACAACCTGTGCCCCAAGCCCAGCTGCCGCACGATGCTTAAAATTCAGATTAATGTCATTCACAGCTTGCTTGTTAGTCAATGGCACTTCAGGCTGCGCCAATGTATGCCGTGCACCATAAATAGGTGGCACTACCCAGGGGTCTTCTTCCATGTCAATCCCTTTCATACTATTCTCTAACAATACAGGGCTCTTAACTAAGAGTTTCTTTAGTTCTTCTGTCATATACCCCTCTTCGCTTTTCATTTGTTTCCCCTTAGAATTGAGCATAGTAAGCGCTACAGGCATATCAATGGGATCCATATCCTTTCCCAACCCAGCATACAACCCAGTATTGTTAATATCTAATTTCAACGTGGCATTCATTCTATCGTAGCATTCCTTTCCCAACAAAGGATTTATTCTCTTGGCATAACCTAAGAAGTCTGTTTCTCCTGTTGTGAACGTCCAATGGTGATACACTGGATACTTCAAAGCTTTAGCACGCCTTTTAGCTTCTTCCAAACTCTGCGCCCAAGATGCAGTGTCCACAGAACAGTGTGCGCCTCCATCCAACAATTCTTGAGGAGCCAACACGCACAATCTACCTGTTTCGAAGGCTGGAACGAGGAATAGATGGTACTGCGTAGAAACATCAAATGCTCGATGACATAAAATACGCGATACACCTGCTTCAGGATGTTCCTCCAAGAACGTCACAATATCATTACTTATATTTGCCGTCACTTGCACATGAGCGTAGCGATGCTGCGTACCCAACCTAGGAAAGAGCTGTTGATAAGTAGTTTCATCTTTAGGTAAAAGCTCAACAGTTTGAGTGCCATCAGAGTTGGTTATGAGTTTGTATTCACCCTCTTTACAAGCAAGCAACACCATCCATGGACGTAGCTTGCCATCGTTCTTTTTTAGAGATGTATATCGCCAAGGGATATCTTCTTCGTAAAACTCTACGTAAGCCAAGTTACTATACGCAGCACCCACGCTACCATCAGCAGGGACCACCTGACAAATAGCCTTTGTGTCAATACCCTTCACTTGTTCAGGACCTGCAATAAAAAAGTTGCGACTAGGTCCTTCACCATTACAACCTTTGCCCGTGTTAAGCTTTAGTGAGACGGAAATCTGTGCCCGAACATCACTACCGCCCATTTCGCCACTACCGCCAATTAAAGAGTCCTTTTCGTTGGCGTAATTCGCTAGTCCTCGCCTAAAAAACGGCAAGATATATACATTATTATTTGTTGCCATAGTGCTTATAAATTGTCGATGAGGTTGGATGTATTTGTAGATTTATGCGAGTTCCTTTGATCCAAAATCTTCACGTAACGTTGAAAGGACGCTTTATCTCTACGTTCGAATACTGTAGATATTGGTGATATCTCTTTTTGGGGTTTGGCCTCCCATAAATCCTCTACCTTTTCTACAGCAACTTTATTGCTGCGACAGAATGAATTGTAGGCTTTCTCTACCATATAATCTCTTATTTTCAGATATTCTTTTATCTTTGGCAGATCAGTTATTCTTCGTGGCCATTTCAATCGGCCTTCCACTCCCAATTGTTCCTTTATAACTTTATTTATCTTTTCAGGTGAAAAAAGACCAATCACTGTTCCATCATTCTTTTTGATCAATCCATCTTCAAAAAGACGCACATTACTTAACAGGTCAGTGTCTTTTATTACACGCTTACTAAAAACAGCAGCTGGTTGCCACACCACAGCCCTGCGACGAACGCTTGTTATCTCTTTCTCTTTGCCTTGTGTAATCCGTTTTACGTCATTGGCTGCAAGCATAGTTTTCAAGGACGTGCCTATCAAACGTACCTTCGAAATCTTGCTAGATTTAACTATTCTACCAGCGGTTTCTCCTATAAGTGCTACTTTATCATCTAGAACCGTGTCATCAAGTTCTATCTTATGGGTACGAAACTTCTTGTTATTGCGCACTTTCTCCGCATAGTTATTCTTTTTCATATTAGTGTCCATCGTTCGTATTTCGTATTATGCTCTAATTTGTAATCCGTTTTAAACTCAGTTTCTGCCCTGTTCGCACCTTCTATTGTAAATCCACTATTGCATTTAATATATGATGGTGCTTTAAGTTTCTCATCCACCGTAAGTTCACGATAAAGCGAGGGCGCAAAATCATTCTTTTCATCTATCAAACCATTCCCGCGAGTGAAAGTAAATTCAGATTGGCTTCCATTCGCTCCTAAGACTACTGATACTATCTCGAGACTTACACAGTCGATAGGGCGCGCATCGTTGCACTTCTCCAAGACATCGAGTGTGAGCTGGCTGTTACCCTCACATATAGTCTTCATTGGCACAGTCGCTTGATTGAACGTCAGTTTACCTGAGGGTTGCAACATTTGCAGGCTTTCATTGCCCTTCTTCTGCTCAACAAGTTTCACCAAATCATCTATTATATCATTATTGGTTATTACCCAATTGCTCTCCTTTTCATATTCGTCATAAAGTAGTGGCAACACTTCGATAATCTTGGGATTGATAATTTCAGCTTTCTTTCCCCATGTCACATTAAAGTTCACCGTTACCTTAAATATAACGCGGAATGAGGCTTTTCCTCTTACTTTCCATGGTGCCGGACCTTCTACATCAAGCTGCAAGTGTACCGAAAGGATATTGCGACCACCCAATCGTACGCTCATGCCCGCAACAGCCGAGAATAGAAAACGGAAAGGGTTGAATTGGAATAGGGCATCGAAACCTGCATAGCCATACAATCCGAATTTCTTCCAACCTACATTAACATCAAGACGTGCACCTATTTGGAACGTGTTACTTGTGATGGCAAGATAGGCTTCCAGGGACATACGCAATATTTTATAGTCCAACTTCACAGCCATACGTCTCATATTGCTCACCATCAGTCCAGGCTCTGGCTTGTAGGCAGGGTGGAAGCCACCAACAGAAAGAAGAAATCCTTTATTCTCTCCAGCCCAATTAAGGCGAAAAGCCATATCTCCTTCAAGTCTAAGACCTACTATCTGCGAGTCTATAATGGAGGCATCAAACCACATTCCTTCTTCGAACTTAATGCCACCTGCAAAGTATACGTTAATGCAAATAAGTTTCTCGTTACCAGCCAACGACACTTTAAGCGCACCTACGATAATGATCTCGGTAGGTGAGGGCAATTGTAAAAGTAAACCGAAATCGCATTTTATAATAGGTTCGTAGCTTATCTGAGCTAACAGACCAAAGAAAAATTGCCCCTTCTTAGCAGGAAATAAGCCCATAACCGAGGCCTTCATCTCTGCCAAGTGATTCATAAGATTGTCTACGAAAAATACGCTTCCTAATGTTCCTTGACGTACACTCTGCACCATTCCTTGACGACTAATCTGCCTGTTTAGACCTAGACAGCCCCCAAGTCCCGTAAGACTGAAGCCCATACCGAGAGGGATTCCTGGAGAGAAGTGCGTGCTAATAAGCACAACAAGGTTAAAGTTGTGCCCTGGCTTTGAGCCTGTATCACATAATACGTAACCCGACACTGAAAAACGTTTCGCAATGGTGAGCTCAACTGCACCAAAAAAATCGCCCGTTTCTTTATCCATCGAGATAAACCCACCTCCTTTAACAATCTGAGCATCAATGGCTAGTCCTATACCTGTTGGCAAAGTAAGCTGTGGAGATAAATCCCAATCGCCGATTGAGCCGTCCGCCTTGCGGTAGTTTACGTCAAATCCGACACCAAGCCCTTCAATTGCCATAGTTACGGTATCTGCGAATTTTATTTGGAACATGCTCTTAACGTCGAATACCAACGTACCAGTGGTGTGTGGTTTAGGGCCTAAAACTAGCTCAAGATTATTGAAAATCACTGGACCTAAAGACTGACCATTAAGATCGAACTTAAGCTTCAAGCGCACATCGCCACCAAAGTTTAGTCCTTCTTGCAGATCGAGCCACAGATAGGTGTCAAAAACCACTGTACAATTCTCTTTCGCAAATGCTTTCAACAAATCTATCTCACTCAGTTTAAGCACCACTTTAGCATCCTTTATCGCACTTATGTAGCCAAACATAAACCTATTACCGTCGTAAGTTTTGGGCGTTAAGCTAAGTCCTGTTTCAGCTATTGCCGTGCGGCACGACTTATCGTAACCAATGTATAGCAGTTGAGGATAGTTCTCAATGCTTGCAGAGATGTACTTGGTATCGAATAACTCCAATTCTGGAGCATCTTTGTTGCGATCAAACTTCGAAACAAACATAGCGCAAACCTTATCCCAATTGGCAATGCCACGTACTTTCCAATCTTTAGTGATGGAAAAGCCAAAACCGTCTTGCAAGGTCTTCTTTGTTTCGTCGTCTATTTTCTCAATTTTACCTTCGCCTGCCGCTAACTGTGCTTGCAATGACAACGTATGGTTCTTCCCAAGACTAAACACAGCCTTAAGATCCCCTTTAAGCATAATATATAAGAAAATAGCGGGCTGTTTCGTGTTGTCGTCTTCACCCATAAACATACAAAGCTGCATCAATAATGAAGAGTCAAGACTGACCGTATTTTCCTGATTAGTAACATTCTCTGCACTTAGGTCTACCAAGGTACCCAAGAGGAATTTGTTTTCCAAGTCACATTGATAGTCTATATTGCATGCATATTGCGTAAACACATTATCAGGAATAGATGGCAATACGTCTTCAAGGCTTTTTAGCACTTCCTTAGGCAAACCTTTGTACAAACTAGTTACAAGCGTAAGGATATCTTTATAACCCATAGGCGATGTAGCGAACACAATGGCTGAGTCTATCACGTTTTCCAACCATTCGAGATACGTTGAAGGAATAATAACGTCTATCTTCGCACCTGTTTGTTCACCGATGAAAGTCAGCGTTTTATTGCTTACTTCTTTGAGGTCACGTAAAGTTGATAGTGTAGGAGCATCTATGAATTTCTCTATAGCATTCAGCCCTTGCGGAACGAGGTCAATAACAGCGTTGGCTGTCTTCTCAACTTCCTTTGCTTCGTTCATAGCCTTCTTTACCATATCGTCGAATCCACTTACCACCTGTTGCAATCGCTGTCTGATAATCAGTCTTAGGGTGCTGGATACGGTAGCAGTGATTTCGCGTACATAGGGCATAAATAGTTTTTGCTTTATTCTCTGCCAAACAGCTTCGGCCAGTTCTTTAGCAAATCGCTCTATATCAGTAGTATTAATGCTAAGAATTTGTCCCTTGCATTCATTCACTATTTTGCTGATACATTGGCGGAATCCCATATAATAGCATTCCGGATTGGGAACAAATACCTCGTTGGCCACCTTGGTTACGATGCTTACATAATCGGCAAGACTTAGTTCGCTTGTTATCATAGAAAGATTCTTCCCTATGTTTCCCGAAAGTTGTTTTACCGTCTGCGGAGAGAGCAAGGCAGCAAGGTTACTGGTATTTATTCCTTCATTAACACCTTGGATAGAAACACTTTGGAAATCTTTTCTCAATTCGACTTTAAGTTGAGCAAAAGCTACCTTCAGTCTATTCTCCCATGCCTTCTTATCCAGAGCCTCACTTAGATGATGATACACTCCGCTTCCCCATTTTTTTATTTCCGTATTGGCATTATTCGCAAGGGATGTTGCCACGTTTTCTGGATCAGGTATATTCCATTTCCTCAATACGTCTTTAACAGAATCCAAAAGCACTTCGTCGAACAAATTATCTTCAACACGCGGCACCTTCACCTTGTGAATATAGCGCACCACAGCTTTACGTAATTCCCTTATCTCGTCTGTTGCATCTTTCCAAGCATTGTTTCCAGCCTCGACAAGTATTTTCTCTATATCTTTTTCGATGCCTGCACCATAGTCGTAGGCCTTGCTCAACTCCGTACCTACGACAGAAAAAACAGTATCAAGCAGAGCAATGGTCTCGTCAGCCACAGCATCCATCTCTTTTTGCATAACATCGGCCAACTCACGTAACATATCAACAATCTTGCGTATGGTAGTGATTATAGGCCGTATCTGCTGCCACATCTCTTTTCTTGTTTCGCTGGTAGTAGTAAGAATCTTTTTGGCAAGATTGCGAATCAACGTTTCGAGCATACTGCGCAGCGAAGAAAAGTCTGGAATATCAGGGTTAAGCTGATGTGCCAAGTCCATCACTTTCGTGGCCAAGGCTTGTGCATCGTCTACATTTTCTATTGGGTAGAGTTGTTTCAAATAGTTTAGAGGGTGGGTAAAGAAACGGTCCAGTGCATGCCATCTTACTTCAACCACCTCAATGGGATAGGTAAGATGGGTTATTTCTGCAAGATGATTCGAACTTTGCCCAATACCCGCTTGAACATCACGAGCAAGGTTCAGTAAGCTGAACTGTGAAAGATTGAGCAAGTCAGTAGAAATAGCGAGTTCTGAACCAAGCGATTTAGATATTTTTTGGGTTGCATCTTTGATTTTCTGTATCTCCGCTCGCCCCATTTCTTCAGCTTTTTTAAGCTTTCCATCTGCCGATAAAGCTACACGGGTTATTTCCCCTGCAACGGCATTCATTTCTTTTTGGGTCTTGTCAAGAACATCTATCACGCTTTTGGGCATATGCAATTCAATGGTCTTGGGTGCGATGATTCCCAAAAAGCTTAGTATGGCATAGGTTTTAGACAACCCGTCAGAAAGGGATTGGTAGATATTATCGTCAGGCTTCAACTCTTTAAGAGCATTCTTTACATCAGCAGACAAATGTGAATATGCATTTTCAATTTCTCTTTGCACATCGCCAAACAGCGTTTGTGCCATATCTTTCGCATCATTGCCCAATGCATCAATTTGATTTTGCAAATTTCTCCCCACCTCTTCAAGGTTGTCTTTCGCATCGTTCACTATGCCGTTAGCCATTAGTTGTATAAAGGCTAATTCGTCTGCAAACACCATTCGTGCATTTTGGAGCAAAACTATAAAAACATAATCAAGCACATGGCTAGCAAAGGCCTTGAGATCAAAGGACTTAATGGCATCCTCCATTTGCGTTGTATTATCACGAAGCACCTGGGCAATTGTGTCTTCCTTAAATGCTTTTACAGATTCAAGCAATGCTTTTATAGCTTTAAACAGTTCTCCACCAGTCTGCATCAACCCAAGTCCTTCGTTAGCCGACGATTCTGTAGCCTTTTGACAAGCAGAAACAAGTGTATCTACAGCAGCAAGCATATTCGAAACAAGGGTGCCGATTTCTTTTAATCCATCCTTGTTGGCCACTTCAAAGCCCAAACGGGCGAAAATACCATTGATAATGTTAGTTTGCAACGTAATTAATTCTGAGGCTGTGGAAACGTTCTCAAACCATTTCTTCTTGTCACCTTGCTCTTGCTCTTGATGCTTGGCTTCGAAGTCGCTAATAGCCATGCGAACACAAACTAACTCTTTCTCGAGATCGGCCAGCAATGCATCGCGGGTCTTCTCAAGTAAACTACCAATTTTCTTTATTGCCAAATTGGCACTAAGATTTCCTCTATCACTCATCTCCGTCTAAATTAACGTTATGAATTTATGGTCGTTCCAATATCTGCCATTCTCATTTTTCTAAATATTGTTATGCTATACCCTTTCTTACAAAAAGGAGGATTAGAAGTTCATATTGTTTGTCAAAAGCACAAATGATATTGGACATAAAACAATGAACAAGACATAGAAATGACCCTTATAAAGTTTTCAAAATATTTTTGAGAACTCCTGTCAACACGCTGCGTCCTCACTATGACTACGTGCAATATGGAGTATTATGCCGCTGATAAGCTTGCGGATGTAACAACGCCCATTCTTCCACATTTGCCTAATGACCTAAATAGAAAGAAAGCCTTGGCGTTCAGTATCAGTATGTAAATAATATATGCTCGTTAATAGTAAAGCTGTATTTATTGCAAATATAAGAAAAATATTCTTACATCTACTTTTTTAAAGGTTAAAAAAAAATAACAAGCGTGTTATAAAATTTCCATAAGCATTGAATCTTATATAATATGAGTTTGATGTAAGAAAATAAGTTAACAGTTATAGGAGTGAAATATTTTTCTTAATTCAACATGAATTCTATGCAAGAATTAGATAAAACATCCCACTTCCACAACTTTTCAAACAACTTTCTTGTGTCGAACTTACCTTAAAAATATGCCTGCTGAACTAGATTACAAATAGAAAGCATATCTATTCGAATATAGATAAGGCACTGGGCGATAATTTTTAAGCCCTCAAAAAAGTTTTGTTTACCAAATTCTTTACGTGTAAGGAAATTCTTCTTTACACGTAAAGAAATATTTACATACACGCAGAAAAATAATTATTTACACGTAAGTAATTTATAGGATTGCTGTTTTTGCAGCTTTGCAGAACTGAAATAATTGGGGGTAAATACTTTCGAAGAAAAGCAAAACTGCTTCCGTGCAAAAATCACAGAAGCAGTTTTGCTGAGTTTTTTGTTAGATTTTTACAACCTTTACACTATTATTAGCAAACCTCAGCTTAGCAATGTAAACACCATAATGAGGCAAAGTAAGCACAACTTCGTTGCTACCGAGTTACTTGTTTTTGCTTACCAAGCCACCAACAGCATTGTATAGTCTACCAAACTGATATTGGTATTGGCTGTAAAATGACCTTCGGCTGCATTCAATCTGACAACTGAGATGTTTATACTTGTAGTTGTAACGCCTTTCCTATTGTTTTGCACGGTAAAATCGTAGGTTTTACACGATGAAAGCTGCTCTGTTTTGCCATGTAAAACTATAAGCTTTGTAAAACGCTTACAGATAATAGTTTAGACAAAAGTCTCGTTGGAAAATTATTTGCAATATTTTGGCATTTTCTCTATGCATAAACATAATATTTAGTAATATTGCTGTCTGGTAAAAACTGATTGAAAGTTCTACAAACCTTTATTTATCGGTATTACAAGCACA
>ERZ773027.281-NODE-281-length-32864-cov-3.634064_pt1 | contig 32864 bp, 32 predicted proteins | sample MGYA00511032_ERZ773027 | MGnify/ENA primary metagenome ERZ773027 (study PRJEB29015, sample SAMEA2738138) | human oral metagenome | biome: human oral; feature: human-associated habitat; material: saliva | place: China | collected 2190 ... | reverse complement strand
TTACAGACCTTGACGAATACAAGGCAGGAAAGAAAATTGTTTATACAATTAAAGAAGAAACTGTTGGAAATGGATACAAGAGTGTTATTACAGGAAATGAAAAAGAAGGTTTTGTAGTAACAAATGTAAGAACACCTAAACAAAGAATACCAAAGACAGGAGCAAGTAATAATTCAGCTCTATATACAGTATTATTAGGATTGTCAGGAACAGTTATATTTTCAGTATTTAGAAGAAAGAGAAAAGAAAACTTATAATATTTCTGTAAAAAAATCTTTTTAATAACAAGCTATAATAAAATAATATACAGTATAGAACGCTGTTGATAGGAGGACATCTAAAATCGAATAGATGTTCTCTTTTTTGTAAGGAAAAAAATTTACGTCAAAGTACTTTTAAAGAAAAGTTCCTGACACGTCATCTTAAGTTTGGTAGAAAAGAGTTGATTTAGCTCAAAATGATATATAGGAGAGAAAATATTCGTGAATAAATTTGTATATTAAAATTACAAAAAAGTCTCATATATAAATTGACAAGGATATATTTTTATGATACTATTTAAAAGAATAATTTTAAAAGGGGGATATTCATGAGAGTTAGTAATTTAACAAAAAGGTTTTCGGCATTTTTATTAACTTTAGCCGTTTCTGCGAGCATAGTTGCTACAAATGTTAAAGCCGAAGGATTTTCAGCTCAGGAATTAACTAAGACAACATCTTTCACTGTTGGAAACAAAGCTAAAGATGTTAATATTGAAAATTCAATCAAAGTAAATAAGGCTAATTTGAACAAAGATGAGAGAGGAATTTATATTGATTGGGAAATTGTTTCAAATGTTAATTCTGAGGGTGGAGGAGTTTATGCGCCTCTTGTTTCGCCAAAAGGATGGAATAATCATAATTGGCATTCAATTTTACTTCCAAATTCTTTAAAAGATCCTGAAAATTTAAAGATAAATGGAGAAAAGCCAAAAGGACCTGCAACTGCTTTTTCATACGATATTAATTGGGAAAATGCTTATAAATTCAGAAAACAAGGTGAAAAAGATTTTGATAATGATATTGAAAGATTCTTCACAAAAGGTTCAGGTTCTAAATCAGGAGAATTGAATACATTAGCTAAAAATTCAAGATACATGATTTATGCAACTAACTTAGTAGGTAGAACAAAAGGTAAACCTGTTAAATGGACTTTTAGAACTTATATACAAGAAAGTTTTCTAAAAGATGCTCAAAAAAATTCTGTAAAATTGGCTATTTCTTATGCAGAAAAAGCTGGAGGAGAACGCACAAGAGTTAAAGTTGTTGAAGTAAAAATTAAGAATGTTATTGATTTCAATAAAAATACTACAAAATTTGGAGATAAAGAACAACAACATGAAAAAATCAGCGTTCTTGCAGGACAATCAATAGCTAATTCAACTGAAACAAATGCTAAAATTTCAGATAAGAGTTTGAAAAATTATAATTTTGAAGGTTGGAATACAAATGCTGATGGTTCAGGTACTAAGTTTACAAAAGATACTAAAATAACAAAAGATATGGAAGTATTTGGAAAATGGAAACCACTTGATGTCTTTGAAATAGAAGATGAACAAGTTATTCCTAAAACTCATGCAAAAGTAACTTTTAAACTTGGAGAGGGAGTAAAAAAAGGAAAAGTTAAAACTTATGCTGTTAAGAAGGGAACAGTTTTAGAACAAAAATATTTCCCAAATGTTGAACTTGAAGAAGGATATAAGGATTTGAAATGGACACCTGAAAAAAATACTGTAATTGAAAAAGATACTGTATTTGTTGCAAGTGCTACTAAAAAGGAATTAAATTCAAATTCAAACGGTGGAAATAATAAATCAAATGGTGAAAACGGAAGATCAAACAGTGAAAACGGAAGATCAAACGATAAAAATGAAATGTTAAAGCCGGAAGTTGGTAAAGAGAGTGGAAAAGCAAAATTACCAAAGACTGCAGTAGCTACTGGTTCATTAGCGATGGCACTAGTTAGTTTAGTTGGGTTAGGTTTAATAAAAAAGAGAAAATAGTTAATTTTAAAAGCAAGTTTTAAGCTTGCTTTTTTATTGTTTGCTTAAGCATAATTCGCTTGAAAAAGCGAATAAAAAACCACCAGCTATGCTGGTGGAGACAAAAGCTTAAGCTATAAGAAAATTCCTCCTTGTGATAAAATATAATAAAGATTTGCCAATCGTAATATAAGAACAAGGAGGAATTTTTATGGATAACAATAGTTTATCACATACAAGGTGGAATTGTAAATATCATATAGTATTTTCACCAAAGTATAGGAGAAGAGAGATATATGGGAAATTAAGAAATGATATAGGGAAAATAATAAGAGGATTGTGTAAAAGGAAGGGGATAAATATAATAGAAGCAGAATGTTGTATGGATCATATACATATGCTAGTAGAAATACCGCCAAAATATAGCGTGGCAGAAGTAATGGGATATATAAAAGGAAAAAGTAGTTTGATGATATTTGATAGACATGCAAATTTAAAGTATAAGTATGGGAATAGACATTTTTGGTGTAGAGGATATTATGTGGATACAGTAGGAAAGAATGCAAAGAAAATAGAAGAATATGTAAGAAATCAACTGCAAGAAGATATAGCAGGAGAACAATTAAGTTTGAAAGAATATATAGATCCATTTACGGGGAAGAAAAATAAGTAGAAGTCCTTAAGGACAGCTGGGAAAAAAGTGCGATTGGCAAATCTTAAAAGACCTTTAGGTCAAGCAGGAAATATCCCCTTATAGGGGTGTGGAAACCACCAGCTGAGCTGGTGGTTATGATATTGCCAAAATGTAGATAATTATTTAAAAATATTGATAAAAAAATAGTATAATTCTTCTTGCAATTCTATTTTACTTATGATATAATATCTATCATCAGTAATGATATAACATCTATCACCAGTAAAACAAAGTAATTTTTAATATGAAAAGGAGGAAAAATATGGGATTTGATCATAAGCAAGATGCTTTGCAAAAAGAAGAAACCAATAGGAGAATACTTGATGCGGGTTTCAGTATGTTTTCCAGAATGAGTATAGACAAAGTTTCTATGGAAAATGTTGCAGATGAAGCTGGTATAGGAATTGCAACTCTATACAGATATTATCGAACCAAGTCTGAGCTTGTTGTTGCTGTCGGAACTCATGTGTGGAGCAATTTCATAAGAGATTATATGCCTATTAGAAATGAGGATAATACGACTGCTGCGGAAGAACTTGAATTTTTTCTTGATTCATTCCTCGAATTATATAAAAACCATAAAAAGCTGCTTTGTTTCAATCAGTTTTTTAACATTTATATAAGAAATGAAGCAATTTCCAAAACAGCTTTGAATTCATATAATGAAATGGTTGACCAACTCGCAATGCGCTTTCATAAAACTTATGTTAAAGGCAAGAATGATAAAACGCTATGCACGGAAGTGAGTGAAAATTCAATGTTTTTATCTATCATGCATCTTATGCTTGCTGCTATTACAAGATACGCAGTGGGACTTGCTTATGAAAAGGACATCGAGTCGGATAATGAGCTTGTTTTACTTAAGAATATGCTTATGCATGAATTCAGTCGAAAAAAATAATGGAGTTTATGAAGGAGGAATTTAAAATGGAAAAAGATATGAAAATTGAAAGGGAAAAATCTCTTATAGAGCAGGCATTTATTTTTTCTTTTCCGCTTGTTCTGATGGACATCACTAAAGAAGTAAGTACAAATACAGTAAAGCCTGTTAAATCAAAGTCTCCCGTCAATCAATTTCTTCATGCGAAAGATCTTGCGACATCGGAGTTCAGACAAGTTGTTACGCCAAATGTAGATACGCTGTATTCACAGATTTTTTTTGAATTAAAGGACGATGCACTTGTAATTAAAAAGCCTCGAACTGATAGATATCTGATGTTTCAGATTATGGATGCGTGGTCAAATACCATAGCAATCTTAGGAACCGGTGGAGATACGGATGAAGAGAGAATTTATATACTTACAGGACCTGATTTTAATGGAGAAATTCCTGATGGCATGAAAAGAATAGAGGTTTCTACTTCTATCGGATGGCTTATTGGAAGGACAATCTGTTATGGTACTGAGGATACAGTGAACATATATAAATTACAAAATGAGATGGAAGCAAAAACTTTATCTGTTTGGCTTGATAATGGTGAAATGCCTAATGGTACCTGTGATCCAGATAAAGAAGGGGTTCCAATTGCTCTTGCAATGAAATTGACTCCTGATGCTTATTTTGAAAGGGTAAATAAACTTCTAATTGATAATCCTGCATATTCTGAAGACTGCAAATTGCTTGATGAGTTTGCTGATTTAGGAATAGGTGCAGGACGTCATTTCAGTTCTCTTCTTTCACCTGTAGATTTAAACAGATTCTGGCAAGAAATGAAGGCTTGTGTTCTTCCAAAGCTGATTAAAAAAACAACAAATTTTATGGTAAGAAATGGTAGTTTTAAATTTTATGGAGAACCAATAAGCCGTTTTGGTACACAATATGAATATCGCTGTCTTGTTGCAATTGCGGGTTTTGGTGCTAACCCTGTTGATACTGCAGTTTACCTTAAAGCAGAGGAAGATGCTGATGGTGAAAAGCTTGATGCTAAAAACAAATACTTGCTTCATTTCAAAGCTGATGGACTTCCTCCTGTGGGGAAACATGGTTTTTGGTCAGTAACTGCATATGGAGATGATGATTTTTTGATTTCAAATCCAATTGAACGTTATGCTATAAGTAATCGTAGTAACTTCAAGCTAAATGAAGATAATTCTCTAGATTTGGTGCTTCAAACTGAAGAGCCAGATAAAAATATTGAAAATTGGTTGCCTATAGGTAAGAGTGGATTTCATCTTTATCTTAGAATATACAGACCCGATGGTAGTGTGTTAGATGGAACGTGGGAAGCTCCTACAATAACAAAAATTGACTAAGCGACAAGCAAATTTAAATAAGATGCTATATTATAAAACATATTGAAAGGAGAAAAATATTATGAGAATTAAATCTTCAGGTAGGACTTGTTGCTCTTGTGCGACATCGAGTACGGCTAAAGCTAATCAAACTTGGTATTCTATACTTAACTTTGAAGATGAACGCGAAAAAGAATGTGCATTAAGAGGATTGATTGAATCCCCTGAAAAACTTGTCATTAAGCGTGATGATGGGGAAGTTGCATGGGATCTTGGGAATTTTGATTTTGTCAAGGATAAAGAAGCGCCTGATACGGTAAATCCAAGTTTGTGGAGACATACGCAACTTAATGCCTATGCAGGACTTTTTGAAGTATGTGATGGCATATATCAAGTGCGTGGCTATGACATGGCAAATGCAACTTTCATTAAAACAGATAATGGCTGGATAATTTTTGATGTTTTGATGTGCAAGGAAAATATGAAAGCAGCTATGGAACTTATGGAAAAGCATTTTGGGAAAATTAATATCAAGGCAATTCTTTATAGTCATTCTCACATAGATCACTATGGTGGAATTATGGGTGCAATAAAACCTGAGCAAGTGGCAGATGAAAAGCTCAGTTTAAAAGAGCAGCTTGCTTCCGGTAAGATTCCAATATTGGCACCTGAAGGTTTCTTAAAACACGCTGTAAGCGAAAATATTTACTGTGGGCCCGCTATGGGACGAAGGGCTCAATATCAATATGGTTCTCCTATGAAAGCTGGAGAAAAAGATCGTATGGCAATAGGTATTGGACTCGGTCAATCTGTAGGGACGGTCGGTTTATTGGCACCTACAATAGAGATAAAAGGAAATGATACTGTAATTATAGACGGTTTAGAAATCAACTTTCATTTGACACCGGGAACAGAAGCTCCAGTGGAAATGAATGCATATTTTCCTAAATATAAAGGTCTTTGGATGGCTGAAAATTGCACAGGAACCATGCATAATATCTATACTCTCAGAGGCGCTGAAGTGCGTGATGCTGAGGCATGGGCACATTTCATACTGGAAGCCGAGTATCTTTTTGGAGACGAGACCGATGTAGTTTTCCAATCTCACAACTGGCCGCACTGGGGAAAAGAAACAATAAAGGAATATATGCGGGATACGGCTGCGGTTTATCAATATATAAATAATCAAACGCTGCATTATATCAATCAGGGAATGACATCTGCTGAAATTTCAAGGAGTTTAAAGCTTCCGGACAGGCTTAACAAAGTGTGGTATTGCCGTCAATATTATGGCACGCTGAGTCACAATGTAAAAGCTGTTTATCAGCGTTACATGGGTTGGTACGATGCCAATCCGGTCAATCTTAATCCGCTTACTCCTGAAGATACCGCAAAAAAATGGATTTCATACTTGGGCGATTTAGAAAGGGTTCTGAGCAAGGCTAAGGAGGATTTCGACAAGGGAGAATACCAATGGGTAGCTCAGCTCACAAAGGAAATTGTATTTGCCAAACCGGATTTTCAGGAAGCAAGAGATCTTTGTGCAATGGCACTTGAACAACTCGGCTATCAATCTGAGAGCGGTCCGTGGCGCTGTGCATATCTCATGGGAGCGTGGGAGCTTTTTGACGGAAATCAGTCACGCAAAGAAGGAACCGCAAAAGGCTATGAAGTAATGATGATGGGTATGACAACGGAAATGATACTGTCATACATAGATATTATGACGGATTCCATGGCGGCGCAAGACGATAATTTTACTCTCAACCTGAAAATTACCGATACGAACGAAGAGTTCCTTGCGATTAGAAGAGATGGTATTCTTCTAGTCTATAAGGGCGAAGCAAAAAGTATGGCAGACTGTTCAATCAGCCTGAAACGCATTCAGTTCCTGTCACTTATATTTGGGAAAAAAGAAGTAATGGATCAGATTGTTATAACTGGAGATAGGACGGTACCGTTGCGTCTTTTAAAATATATGTCGCCGATAGTAAGAACATTCAACATAATAGAACCGTGAGGTGAAAATAACAGTGCTTAAAAAGAAAAAAATAGGTGCAGTTAGCTTCCTTAAAACTGCAAATACTATAACAATATTGCTCATCATCCTTGCAACAGCGACAGCAAGAATGGGAGAGACTTCACTTTTTCGCAGGGTGCTCTTTACCTTTCATATGCCGATCTTCTTTCTGCTGTGCGGTCTTGCATTAGTTACACATAAGGGAAAAGGGCAAAACGGATGGTGCGATTTTTTGCGAAGAATGGCTCTTTCCTTCATCTTTCCTTACTTTTTATGGTCGCTGATATATTCGAATTTTTCGTATAGAAACTTAATTTGGTTACTGTATGGTTCTTATGAAGCATTGATCAGAGCCGGCACACTCCCTATATTATGGTTTTTTCCTTGCATGTTTTCAGCCAGAATTATATTAGAGGGAGTTCTTTCTCTTGCTTCGAGTTTTGATTCCTTAAAGAGATTTGCTTTGCCGTTGCTTGCTGTATTTTTATTTCTGGCGGGCATCCTCCTTCCAAAACTCGGAAGTCTTTCCTATCCTTGGTGCATTAACATAGCTTTTACAGCAGCGGGTTTCATGTTGTTGGGATACTCTATGAAGCCTTTGATTGAAAAAGTGGGAAAGAATCCGGTGTGCACAGTCTTGATATTCGTACTTTCGGTAACTGTATTCATTGCGGGGAGCGTGTTGAGGGCAGAGAGTCTTGAAATGGTCTTGCTGAGAAGTGGAGATTACGGCGATATAGTTTGGTTTTTTGTAAATTCATTATCGGGTTGTCTGCTTGTACTTAGCATTTCGTCTCTTATCAGCCGTAATTGGAAAAAACATGGTCCGGTAATAAATGAGCAAAACGAAGAGGGAATTAACCGTGTCACCATGGGAATTTTAGTAATTCATATGCCACTTTTGCAACAGGTGGTTTTGCCGCTCCTTGGACTCATTCCTTTTGCTATACCGAAAATGCTGATTTTTCTGGTGGGTATGGTTCTGACAAAGTTTATTTCGGGATATCTAATTAAAGTCATTGCCAGGTATGTACCACAGCTATTCGGTATTTTCCCGGGAAGGCAGATGGAAATGATAAATCCTGAAGAAATCTAAAAAATGGGGATCAGCGTAAAATTAAAATTTCATTTTACAATTGACTTTGATGAAAAAGTATAACATTCCTACGCTTGATAATCACAAAGTAACCGTATAAAAAGTAATCTTATAACAGGTTGACATTATCCGTAAAAAACAATATAATAAAACCCAGTTTAATACGCCTTTTAATAGCTTCGCCTGATGTGGTCTGGGTCCTGCGCAATGGGATGCCGTGAACCTTGTCAGGTCCGGAAGGAAGCAGCAATAAGCGGAAGTTCTTATGTGCCGCAGATAAGCCTTCTCCATTGTCTTGCGGAGCTATTAAAAGGCGTTCGTTTTTTAATTTTTAGGTTATGGAAGAGATGATAAAGTGAAACAATATCAGGCTTTATACAGAAAATACCGTCCGGAAGTTTTTTCGGAAATCATAGGGCAGGAGCATATAGTCAGAATACTGAAGCATCAGATTGCGGCGGATACGGTAAGTCATGCCTATCTTTTCTGTGGAACCAGAGGTACGGGCAAAACCACCACTGCAAGACTTTTGGCAAAGGCTGTAAACTGCACCTCGGAGGGGGAGCATCCCTGTGGAAAATGTGAAAACTGTAAATCTATAAGCAGGGGCAAGTTTATAGATGTAATAGAGATAGATGCCGCATCTAATAACGGTGTGGACAATATCAGAGATTTGCGGGAAAGTGTAAACTATCCACCCGGTGTGGGGAAGAAAAAGGTCTATATTATAGACGAGGTTCATATGCTGTCCCCGGGAGCATATAATGCACTGCTTAAAACTTTGGAAGAACCGCCTGAACATGTTATGTTCATTCTGGCAACAACAAATCCCGAAAAAATGCCTCAGACAGTTTTGTCAAGATGTATGAGACTTGATTTTAAGAGAGTTACGGCAAAGCAGATGATGGGGAACATGAGAACTATATGTGAGAGTGTCGGTGTGAAGACAACTGATGAGGCACTTTCGCTTCTGTCTTCAAATGCAGACGGCTCTGTCAGGGATTCCCTCAGCCTTTTAGAACAATGTCTGTCCGGAGGGACGAATATCTTAGACAGGGAAACAGTTCTTGAATATTTAGGCGCAGTATCCCGGGAATTCTATTGGAAGTTAACGGAAAACGCTTTGAACAGGAATGTTTCTGAATCCCTTTTATTGCTTGATGAAGCATTGCAGGAGGGAAAGGATGTTAAGCAGATAATGAAGGACTGGATGGGGTATTACAGAAGTCTTTTGATTGCAAAATTTGTGGAAAATCCTATGGATATGCTGAATATGTCAAAAGAGAATATAGAAAATCTTAAGAAGCAGAGCCATAGGATTGACATAGAGGAGCTGAATAGAAGTATAATGACTTTGGCAAAGACCATAAAGGATTCAAGATATTCTACCCAGGCCAGAATTTTGATGGAGGTTGCAATCGTAACTATTTCTCAAGGTCTGGAGTTATCTGAACATGACGATAAACCGGAAGCTGGCAATAAAAGACCGGGCAATACATGCAGAAAACCTGCAGAGAAACCGGTGTTGCCTGTAAATAATGATTCTATGGACACCGACGGAGATTTGGGATCTGAAAAAGCAAGAAATATTCTTCCTGTAAATTCTGACGAATCTGCAGAAAAAATTGAAAATAACCGGAAGGAAGATATCCCGACTGTAGCCTGTGAGCAGGTTTCAAAGTCATTAGTTTCTCAAGAGGATATGGAGAGTATCTGGGAAGATGTAATAGAAAAGGCTGTAGAAATTAAACCCAGCATGAACCTTATAAGACAGGCAAACCTTGTGGGACTCAACGATTCGGAGTTTAAGCTATATGTTTCAAGTGAGTTTATGGGCAAAATGATTCAGAGAGAATCAGAGCTTATTTCTAAACTTATGGAGGATAGAACAGGGAAAAAACTGAAATTAACCGTTAAGTCGGAAAATGAAGAGAAAGAAAACGAAGAAGATAAAATAGCAAAGGATGCACTGGAGGTATCCAAGCTTTTAGGAACAGAAGTTAAAATAAAATAATAGAATATTAACGGAGGAAATAAAATGGGAAGAGGCATGAAAGCGGGAAAAAAACCAAAAACAGGCGGAGGCACCGGAAGAAAGGGTCAGATGGCACAATTACAGCAGGTTCAGGCAATGCAGAGAGAAATGGAAAAAATGCAGGCAGAACTTGAAGAAAAGGAAGTTACTGCAACTGCAGGAGGTGGAGTTGTTACTGCTGTTGTAAACGGAAAGAAGGAACTGAAGAGCTTAACCGTTGATCCTGATGTTGTTGACCCCGATGATGTGGAAACTCTGCAGGATTTGGTGATGGCTGCCGTTAACGAAGGACTTAGGCAGATTGAAGAGATGACCAACGATGAGTATGGGAAATTAACCGGCGGATTGAATATTCCGGGGTTATAGAACAGGACGGCAGTGGAATGAATCAGTTTCCGAGACCCCTTGCAAAGTTAGTGGGTGAATTGTCGAAACTTCCGGGAATAGGAAATAAGACGGCACAGAGGTTGGCATTTCATCTCCTTTCTGTGAGTGATGATGAGGCAAAAGCCCTTGCGACTTCTATTTATGATGCAAAGAAAACTATGAAATACTGTTCGTGCTGCGGAAATTTAACCGATACGGATCCTTGTGGTATATGCAGTGACAAGGGCAGAATTCAAAATCTTATATGTGTCGTTGAGTCCCCTCAGGATGTTATGGCGATGGAGAGAATCAAAGAATACAACGGACTGTATCATGTGCTTAATGGGGCCATTTCGCCTATGGAGGGAATAGGTCCGGATGATATAAATTTAAAACAATTGATTGTTAGGTTACAACAGAATCCGGAGGTATCAGAAGTTATTTTGGCAACGAATCCCAATATTGAGGGAGAGGCTACAGCCATGTACATTTCCAGGCTGCTGCACAACACCGGAATTAGAATAACCAGGATTGCCCACGGTCTTCCCGTAGGAGGTGACCTTGAATATGCAGATGAGGTAACTCTTCTTAAGGCAATAGAGGGACGCAGAGAATTGTGAAAACAAAGCCCAAAACAGTTTATCACTGTATAGTGAAGAGAGAGCTTCGATTTCAACTTTTCCCGGTACGATGTGCTCAGGGATGATGAAGTTCTCCGAGGCTTATTTAACAGTTATTATTTAAAAGAGATAGAAGTTTATGAGATTACATTATGGCGGAAAATATACAGATGATTCCGTCTTGCCGAGGCGAAATCTTCCGTTTGGAAGTGTTAAATTCAGAGAGCCTGAATCTATGGAAGAATTGGGGAAGAAGGCAGCGGCTGTTTCTGTGCCTATATTTATTTTACTGGCTGCAACTCCATTGCTTCTGGGTACTAACCTTAAAGAATTCCTTAGTGTGTCAGGACTTTTAGGAGTAATACTTTCTTTAGTTTTCGCACCGATACACGAAATACTTCATGCTGTATGTTTTAAGGAAGATGTTTATCTTTTTACTGATTTGAAGCGGGGCATGTTGTTTGTAATCGGAACGGAGTCAATGACAAGGGGAAGATTTATTTTTATGTCCATTTTACCAAATCTGATATTGGGTTTTTTGCCCTATCTTTTTTTCTTATATCACAAGGAGGCAGTCGTGCCGGGGGTCATGGGGATTATGGCTGTTCCAATGGGAACAGGTGATTACCTGAATATTTGGAATGCTTTGTGTCAAATGCCTAAGGGTACGAAAACCTTTCTTTCCGGAATGAATTCATATTGGTACAGAGAGGAATGACTATATTTTAAAGGAAGAGTTTCCTGTAAGAATTTAAGAGAGACTTATCAGAGGCAGCTATGCCGGTGGAAGAGTTTTCACTAAAGTTTCACATCGTCGTTGTTTAAATAAAATATGAAATATGTTATACTGAACGAGTTCTTAAGAAAACTTAAGAAATGTTTTTGAAGGAGAGTTGACATCTTTTACATTGATAAAACTTTTTTAAGAAGGATTTTGTATGATAACTTTTACGAATGTAACTAAAAAATATGGCGATAATATAGGACTTGAGAATGCCAGTGTAAGTATTGCGAAGGGGGATTTTGTGTTTCTCGTCGGTCCCAGCGGAGCCGGCAAATCCACTTTTATTAAGCTGATACTTAAGGAAATCAATGCAGATTCAGGCAGAATCCAAGTGGGTGATTATATAGTTACCGAGATTTCCAACAGATTGGTTCCTCAGCACAGGCGGAAGATAGGAATGGTTTTTCAGGATTTTAGACTTCTGCCTAAGAAAACGGTTTTTGAAAATGTAGCCTTCGCAATGGAGATAATGCACAAAAGCAGAAGACAGATTAGAAAAAGGGTTCCACAAGTTTTGAGTCTGGTGGGAATCGAGGACAAGGCAAAAAGGTATCCACAGGAGCTTTCTGCGGGAGAGCAGCAGCGTGTAGCCATTGCAAGGGCAATAATCAACAATCCTAAGGTCCTTATTGCCGATGAGCCTACGGGAAACCTGGATCCTGAAACTGCAAAGGGTATAATGGATTTACTTGATGAAGTTAATCAGACGGGAACCACCATTGTTATGGTAACCCATGCCAAAGACATTGTAGACAGAATGAATAAGCGTGTCATTGCAATAGAAGACGGTCATATCGTTCGTGATGATTACGGGCAGTACGGCTATGATGAAAGCTTGGATTACAGAGAGGGGGTCTTTACTAATGTTTAGGCTTTTCTACAATATAAAACAAGCGATTTTGCAGTTGATCAGAAACAAGGGGATGGCTCTGGCCTCAATCTTTGCAATCAGTGCGATGATGCTTATTTTGGGTCTTTTTTTCGTGATTGCCGTGAATGTAAATCTGTTCGCAGAAATCGTGAAGCAGGATTACGATACAGTTGAAGTGTATTTAGAAGAAGCTACGAATAGTCAAAAAGCAAAGAATATCATGGAGAATATAGAGCAGATCAACGGTGTAAGTTCAGTTCAATTTAGAACTAAGGAGCAGGCGTTGAAAGTGCTTAAGCAGAGGTGGGGAGAAAGCGCTTACCTGCTGGATTCTCTTGGTGAAAACCCTTTGCCCAATTCGATTTTAGTAAAAGTTGAGAATCTTAATGCTGCCAATCGTGTCAATACGGCAGCAAGTAAACTTGACGGAGTTGAAAGTACCAAGTATTATAAAGAGACGGTGGACAAGCTCACCAAGGTTACAAACTTCCTTTCGATTTCGGCAATAATAATCATGATTTTTCTGATTATAGTATCGGTGGTGGTGGTATCAAACACCATCAAGTTAACGGTATTTGCCAGAGCCAAAGAGATTTCAATTATGAAATATGTCGGTGCAACGAACTGGTTTGTGAGAGGGCCTTTCTTTGTAGAAGGTATAATAATCGGACTCATAGCCTCCGGAATATCTGCCGGAGTCACTTACGTGCTTTATGACAGAATAGTTGATGCAATCGGTGTGAAGGTTATGACGATTCTTTCATCGCCGTTGGTTCCTGCAACATACCTTGCATCTAACCTGATTATAATATTTGCTTCTATGGGGGTAGGCATAGGAGCAGTGGGAAGTATAATATCTATGCGAAAATTCCTGGATAAATAGTATTGATGAATACAGTTTTTCTTCAGGGGAAATCAAAGTGGATAAAGGAGTTTATTTATGAAACGAAAAATACTGACAATGACATTGATTGCCGCATTGGTAATCTGCTTTGTTCCAACACAGTCTACCTTTGGGGCAAAAAGTGTAAAAAAGAAAAAACAGCAGTTGAAGAGTGTTCGAAATCAGAAAGACGATGTTTCCAAGGACTTGAACGATATGAAGCTGAAGGTTTTGAAAAAGAAAAGAGAACTTTCAGATATGCGTACTTCCATAAAAGACAAGACGAAATTGATTAAGGCATCACAGAAGGCACTGGAAGAGACTAAAAAAGACATCGGAAACAGAAGAACAGGTCTGAACAAAAGACTTAGAACCATGTATAAAAGCGGTTCAATAGGGTATTTGGATGTTATTTTGGGTTCTAACAGCGTGGAGGAGCTGGTTACAAATGTTGATTTGGTGCAGAAGATTTTTACCAATGACCAGTCCATTCTTACAGAGCTGAAGGCACAAAAAAGGGAAATCGAAGAAAAAGAGACTAAACTTCTTTCTGAAAAGAAATCTCTTCAGAAAGATGTGGATAAGGCGAGTGAAACCAAAAAGGATTTGGATAAGACAAAGGCAAAACTTCAGGCGAGATTTGATGAACTTGAGAAAACTGAGAACTCATTAAGAAAAGCCATTGCAGCGGCTTCGGGCAGCGGCAGTGTTGCAACGCCTACGGGCAAGTGGGCATTTCCCCTCCGTTCGGGATATACTTTGACAGCACATTTCGGCGAAAAGAGAAGCTATGAGAATCATCCCGGAGTTGACCTTGCAGTTCCGACGGGAACCCCAATCTACGCAGCTCAGAGTGGGAAGGTTATTACCGCCGGTTGGTATGGAGGATATGGAAACGCCGTTGTAATTAACCACGGTGCATATACCTCGGTTTACGGACACAATTCTTCCGTAAGCGTCAGAGTAGGCCAGTTTGTTAGGAAGGGTCAACGCATTGCAAGTGCAGGCTCTACCGGCTGGAGTACAGGATCACACCTTCATTTTGAAGTCAGAAATTCTGCCGGAACACCTATAAGTCCGGCACCTTTTATCGGTGTTGCATAATTTCGATAAAATAGCTGCATATATGGGGAGTCGGGGAAATGCCGCAGTTAAAGTATTGCGTCACAGGATTTAATTAGCCTTGAAATAATCAAAGAATGAGAGAATTCAATGAATATAGAACCGAAAATCATAGAACTGCTAAAAAAAAGAGGAATAGAAACTGGGGAAGAAATTCATGAGTTTCTCTCATCTAAACCACAGAAAACATATGATCCATTCCTTCTTCACAATATGGAAGAGGGAGTGGATTTAATATTATCTGCAATCGAAGAGGATAAGAAAATCTGCATATACGGAGACTACGATGCCGATGGTATAACCTCTACGGTTATTATGATGGATGTTTTGACCCATTTAACGAAAAATATCATGTATTATATACCCTCCAGGTTCGATGAAGGCTATGGACTGAATATGGATGCGATAGATAAGATACAGAGCATGGGAGGAGAACTGATTATAACGGTAGATTGTGGAAGTGTTTCAAAGGATGAGGTTGACCATGCAAAAGAGATAGGCATGGAAATCCTTGTGACTGATCATCATAGGGTATCGGACAAGATTGCGGACTGTCCGGTTATCAATCCTAATCAGCCGGACTGTAACTATCCATGTCCGCATATTGCAGGATGCGGCGTTGCATTCAAGATTTGTCAGGCAATAGTTTCCGTTACGGGATTAGAGAAAAGTATTTTGAACAGAACCCTGGATATGCTGGGAATCGGAACAATAGGCGATATAGTGCCTCTGGTAGATGAAAACAGAACCTTTGCAAAATATGGAATAAGGGCAATCAATTCAGGCGTAAGAAAAAATCTTAGAATGCTTATTGAAAGAGTAGGACTAAAGCAGGGAGAAATCACTTCCGAAAAAGTTTCTTTCGGAATTGTACCATATTTGAATGCGGCAGGGAGAATGGAGCATGCAAGCCTTGCAGTACAGATGTTTTTATCAGAGGACGAAAACGAAACCTCCGAGATGATAGAAAAACTTTGCAGCTTGAACATGGAGAGGAAGAACACACAGGATATAATATTTAAAAATTGCGTAGAAATTATTGAGGAAGATTATAAGAACAGTGATATTTTCTTGGTTTATCTGCCACATGCCCACGAAGGTGTTACAGGAATAGTTGCAGGAAAGGTAAAGGAAAGATATAACAGACCTTCAATAATTCTTACCGATTCGGATGAAGGTTTTGTAAAGGGAACAGGGCGAAGTGCAGGCGAACTTAATATTTATGATTTGCTCAAGGCATGTGATGATTTGTTTAAAAGTTTTGGGGGACACAGGGCGGCATGCGGATTTACACTGGCAAAGGAAAAGCTGGAAGAACTGAGGAGGAGAGTTTCCTTAGGGATGGAGGAAATGCTTGAGGAGAACAGCCGGCTGCTTGACAGGACTATCGAAGAGGAGCTTGAGCTTGAACCCCGTGACCTTTCCATAAAACTGGTTAGACAACTAAGTTTGCTTGAACCCTGTGGCGCAGGAAATGAAAAGCCTGTGATTGCAGCTTCCGGAACGCCCGTCAGAGTATCCCGCATGGGTAGAGATAATCAGTTCCTACGCTTTTATCAGGATTTAGGTGAGAATAAATTACTGCAATGTGTCAATTTCAATAATCCTAAATTTATCGAAAATCTTCTTGAAGATAATGCTGCCGTTAAGGTAGTGGGAAGAGTTGGAATAAATTCGTGGAATGGGAATGATTCGATTCAGATGACTGTTGAAACTGTTATTCCGGAGGTATAATTTCCGGAGTAGAATCTATAGAAAGGAAGGCTCCGTCTGAAAGTCAGAAGATGGAAAGTACATAATGGCTAACGAAACTGTTAAATTAGAAAAGAAGAAACTGGTAAGACTTTTGCTTATTGCAGCCTGTATTGGAATGATAGGTTTCGGTCTGTTTTTTACGATTTTCTGCAAGGCTACCGGCAGAACCCTTATTTCTTCAAGTCAATATAATAGACTGAATAAGATTGCCGCAAGATATGAAAAACTCGATGCATTACGGGAAAAGATGAACACAGAAGGGTATTTTAAGGTCGGCAGAGAGAAGCAGATGAATGCCATCTACAAAGGTCTTGTTAAGAGTCTTAAGGATCCTTATTCAGAATATTTTACTGCCAAGGAAGCTAAAAACTGGGATGATTATGTAAACGGAACTTTTTACGGCATAGGGGTGACATTCGGTAAGGACAAAAATGGAAACTTTTCGATCAGTGAGGTTTTGGAAGACAGTCCCGCAGAAAATTCAGGTATAAAGAAAAAAGACATTATAATGAAAGTGGAAGGAAAGACATATAAGACAAGTGATGAACTGAGAAAGGCGATAATGGGAAAAGCCGGCACGAAGGTTAAACTGACGGTCAAACGCAGGGGTAGCCTGAAAGACATTGAGATAATAAGGGGAAAGGTAACAGAAAAGACTGTCAAAGGTGTAATTGTAAAGAACAATATCGGATATATAAGAATAAGATCCTTTGCAGAAAAAACCGCTGATGAGTTTAAGACAGAACTTGCATACATGGAAAAGAAGAATGTAAAAGGCTTTGTTATTGACTTAAGAGAAAATGGCGGAGGATATGCAAAGCAGGGAGTGAATATTGCAGATATGCTGCTTCCCGAGGGAACGATTATGTACATCAAGGATAATAAGGGGAAAAAAACCTATTTCAATTCTAAACCGGGAGCCACCAAACTCAAATATGTTCTTTTGGTAAACGAAAATACTGCCAGCACATCCGAGATATTAACAGCGGCCGTCAAGGATAATAAAGGCGGAAAAATTGTGGGAAGCAGGACCTACGGAAAAGGAGTGATGCAGTCGGAATTTTCATTTAAAGACGGCTCGGCACTGAAGCTTACCACAAATCAGTACTTTTCGCCTAAAGGTCATCAGATACACAAGAAGGGCATAAAGCCGGATTATGAAGTTAAATTGGGTAAAAATGATAAGACCGACAAGCAGCTTGAAAAGGCGCTGGAGCTTTTAAATTAGATGATTGTGGCAGGAAACCCTATAAAAATATTTAAGACTATAAGCAAAAATGCCCGATATAGTCAGTCAAATACGCTTATTGACGCTAAAGTGTAAAAGTGTTATACTGTCATTCCAAGATAGAGAAGGAGGGCTTTAGTTATGTCTTATGATTCAAAATACAAGCGTGATGATATTGATGAGCTTTTTGATGCCATTTTAACTTTAAACGATAGAGAAGACTGTTACAGGTTTTTCGAAGACATTTGCACCGTGAACGAAATCCATGCAATAGCTCAGCGTTTGCAGGTCGCCAAGCTTCTGTCAGCAAAGCGAACATATAATGAAATAGAGGATATTACGAAGGCGTCTACAGCAACGATCAGCAGAATCAACAAATGCTTGGTTTATGGTGCCGACGGCTATAAGCGAGTTTTGGATCGTTTAAAAAAATAAATTAGAATTTCTTCGGGGTGCTTTTCAACCTTTGTTGCAATAGCACCCTATTTAATTTAAAATGTTTACATCAGAAAATGAAGCAGGTGATGTTTACACGGAAACTCAGAGTATAGGATCGGAGGAAGCATGAATTCTATATATGTTTATGATGGGGATTTTTCCAAAGGTGATGCGGGTTTTGGACTTATAAAGCTTGCAGCACTTATGTTTTGTATGGACAAGAAACTGCCCTATGACATGAGGGCAGCTGATATTAAGCGTGGGGATAAGGGCAAGCCATATTTTGATAATGTTCCATTGAAGTTTTCCCTCAGCCATAGTGAAGGGCTTTGGATGTGTATGTTTTCAGACAAAAATTGCGGACTCGATCTGCAATATATGAAGGATTGCGATTATGAAAAAATTGCCGGGAAATATTTTTTGCCTGAGGAGATTTCCTATGTTAAAGAACATGGTATAGAAGGCTTTTATAAAATTTGGGTAAGAAAGGAAGCCTACGCAAAGATGACAGGAGAGGGGATTTTTGGCATCAGCTGTCCCAATGTGCTTTCAGAGGGGCAGGGATACAGTTTTACGGAACTTGAGATTTCAGATGAAATGAAGTGTGCTTTCTGCATGGAAGAACCCTTGAAAGAGGATGTTGAACTGAAGATTTTAAAATAGCTTATTAAGGTGAGAACAGATGAGAAGTGCAGAAGAAACAGCATTGAGAAAGCTCAGTGACAGGAGTTTGAGTGTCTTTGAGCTTAGAAACTTTTTATTGAGAAAGAATTACGACCTTGATGAAATAGAATCTGTAATTACAGAATTTCTAAAATTGGGGTATTTGGACGATGAAAGGTTCTGCAAAGAGTATTTTCGTTATGCCTTTGGGAAAAACAGGGGGAAGAGAAGAGTTTTCATGGAATTAGGTCAAAGGGGTGTGGATAGAGATGTGATTTCACAGGCGTATGAAGATTTTTTATTTGAACTTCATGAAGAAGGTGAAGAATTAGACGAAATGACCATGGCAAAGAGAGAAACGGAAAAAATTCTGAGACTTGCGGATCTGTCCCGGGAGGAACCGATACCTGAGAAAATCAGAGGAAGAATAGGCAGAAAACTCCAGAGTCTCGGATATTCTGCCGGAATTATTTACAGTATATTAGAAGAATTAAAAAGAGAGTATTAGAATGAAATGGACATTGTTATTAGGCCCTGTGGTAGGAGCGATAATAGGCTATTTTACAAATTATATTGCGGTGAAAATGCTTTTTCGACCTTTTAAGCCGGTATATATTTGGGGGAGGAGACTGCCCTTTACCCCGGGAATGATTCCCAAGAGCAAGAATAGAATCGCTAAAGCTATAGGAAATGCAGTAGCGGAAAAATTACTTACTCCCGATGCTATTGAAGAAAATCTGTTGTCTGATGAGATTAAGAATGGAATTTCAGAGAAAGTTAATCATTTGGTAGAAAGGGAGAGGCAGAGCCAAAGACTCATAGGAGAAGTTACTGAAGATTTTATAGGACGGGAACAGCTTGAAAATTTTATGGCAAAGAGCGAGGCAAAGGTTTCTTTATTCATAACGGAAAAAGTTGTTGAAATGAATGTGGGTCAAATCGTTGCAGATCAGGTATTGGAATCGATTAGAGAAAAAAAGAAATCATCGTTTTTTGCAAAATTCTTAACGGAGGATTTTATTAACTCCATGGTTTCTCCGGTAGCTGAAAAAGTAAATGCCGTAGTAATCACCAAGGGGAGCCGGTTGATAGGCAGTAAGATTGACGAGGAATTTAAAAACTTGCAAAATAAGACGGTGGGGGAAGTAGTCGGGCTTCTTGACAACAGTGAAATGAATTACGGGGTTGCCGTATCAAAGGTATACGAGCGTGTTGTCAGAAGGAAGCTGGTATCGGTTTTGGAGACTGTGGATATTTCGGGAATAATACAGGATAAGATGGATAAAATGGAGCCACAGGAAGTTGAAGATCTGATATTATCCATTGCAAAGAAGGAGCTTAAAGCAATAATCAATTTGGGACTGTTGATAGGATTTATACTGGGGTGTATCAATCTTGTAGTGGAGCTTCTGTAAATCGCCCCGTATATGATGCTTTGGCATAACCGATGTCATAGCATGAACCTGCAGAGGTGACGGGCATACAGCCATAGATAATGTGTTTGCCCTCGCATCATCATGGGTAAAAGAAGGAATGTAAGCTATAACTTGATTTTAGATAGAAAGAGATGATAAAGATGACAAAGGTAGATATTTTTTCAGGTTTTCTCGGCGCAGGGAAAACTACACTTATAAAAAAGCTGATTGAAGATGGTGCTTACGGAGAGGAAAAAATCGTTTTAATAGAAAATGAGTTCGGTGAAATAGGAGTTGACGGAGGTTTCTTAAAGGATACAGGAATTGAAATCAATCAGATGGATTCAGGTTGTATTTGCTGCAGTCTTGTCGGTGATTTTGGAAAAGCTCTCAACAAGGTTATTGAAGAATTTTCTCCGGACAGAATTTTGATAGAGCCCTCGGGAGTCGGCAAACTGAGCGATGTAATTATAGCTGTGCGGGATCTGCATAATGAAAAAATCTGTTTAAACGGCTTTACAACTGTGGTAGATGCTAAAAAATGCAAAATGTATATGAAAAATTTCGGAGAGTTTTTCAATAATCAGGTGGAACATGCAGGTTCCATCATACTCAGCCATGTGAAAGGACTTTCTCAGGAAAAACTGGATGCCTGTGTTGAGCTTTTGAGAAGTCACAATAAAGAGGCGTCCATAGTTACTACTGACTGGAACAGTATCACAGGCGAGCAGATTTTAGAAACAATGGAGAAGAAACAGACTTTATCTGCAGAACTTGAGCATCTTAGAAAAGAAGCCTGCGAAGAGGAAGCAGAGCATAACCATGACCACCATCACCATAATCATGAAAATCACAATCATAAAGAAGAACACCATCACCATGATCATGAAGGCTGCAGCTGCGGTCACCATCATAAACATGATGACAGTTCTCATGGACATCATCACCATCACAACCACCATCACGCAGATGAGGTCTTTGATGAATTTGGAGTTGAAACAAGCCATAAGTTTACCAAAGAAATCATGGAAGATGCTCTGAAAGAATTGATGAAGGAAGAAAGAGCCGGAATGGTATTAAGAGCCAAAGGCATTGTAGAATGTGACAACGGTGAATGGATTCATTTTGACTATGTTCCGGGAGAGCCGGAGGTCAGAATCGGAGCAGCTGCCACGACAGGAATGATTTGCGTAATCGGCACGGGATTGAAAAAAGATGTTATAAAGGAAATTTTCGGTTTATAATTGTTTGAACTATTTGTATTTGAAAGATTTTATAAGAAAGGGGAAATCCGATTAAATTTTTATTTGGATTGCAAAAAATATGGAAATACCAGTATATCTTTTTACCGGGTTTTTGGAAGCCGGCAAGACCAGGTTTATACAGGAATCTTTGGAGGGTTCGGATTTTAATGCAGGGGAGAGAACCTTGCTTTTGCTCTGTGAAGAGGGGATAGAGGAATACGAACCTGACAAGTTCTTTGGGAAAAATGTATTCATTGAAGAAATTGAAAATGAAGAGGACATGTCGAAGGAGCTTTTTACAGAGCTTGCACTCAAACACAAGGTTGAAAGGGTAATAGTTGAATACAACGGTATGTGGGGTTTGGATTCTTTTTACAGAGCTATGCCTGACGAATGGCTCACCTATCAGGAAATGCTGTTTTTTGACGCCGGAACCTTTTTAACATACAACCAAAACATGAGGCAGCAGGTTTTCGATAAGCTGAAAAGTGCGGAACTGATCGTATTTAACAGATGTGACCACGGGGTTATGGAAGAAGTCGATGAAAAGGGTGTATCCACAAAACTCAATTTTCATAAGATTTGCAGGGTAGCCAACAGAAAGAGTCAAATCATTTATGAATACAGTGCTGATGATGTGGAGCTTGATCAAATCAGAGATCCTTTACCATACGACTTGGAAAAAGATTATATAACCATAAGAGATGAGTGGTTTGCTGAGTGGTACAGAGATATTAACGAGGAACAGCGTAAATATGATGGAAAAACTCTTCATCTCAGAGGAAGAGTTGTAAATGGCGGTGAGCTTCCTGCAGATAAGTTTATATTTGGCAGGCATCTGATGACCTGCTGTGTTGAGGATATTCAGTTTGCAGGAGTAGTTTGTAAATGGAAGGATGCAAAAAGCCGGCTTGAAAACGGTCAGTGGGTTACTATTACTGCAAAAGTTAAGGTTGAGCTTGACCCGGTTTATGGAGGAGGACCGGGACCTGTGTTTTACTGTACAGAGGTCAAGAAGGCGGCTCCGGCTGTTCCGGAGGTTGCCACCTTTTAGATTTCATTCCGGAATATTCCGGAATTTGTTAAAATTGACTAACCAAACGGTTGCGTGTATAGTTTAATCGGGAGGATGGTTATGAACAGCGATTTCAGAGATAAAAAATATACTTTTTTTCAGCATAAGGAATGTGAATTTTTTCCTTGTCATAAGACTAACAAGCCGGAGGATTTTAACTGCCTGTTTTGTTACTGCCCTTTATACGCACTGGGTAATCAGTGTGGAGGAAATTTTAAGTATACAGAGGGAGGCTTCAAGGATTGCACCAACTGTATGTTCCCCCACGTCAGGGATAATTATCCGAAAATTTTGGAGAGGTATCAGGACATCATTAGAGTTGCAGCGGAGCAGAATAAGTAATTGACGAATTTGTATCGGTTTAGAGTGAAACAGATGTAGAACTTTTTAAGTTCGATATGTTATATTGACTGATTCAGGTATTTATTGTATTATTGAGTCATATACATCGTGTACTTCGATTTTTCGAGGTTAATAGGGAAGCAGGTGAGAATCCTGCACGGTCCCGCCACTGTGAATGGTTAGCATGATCACGATTTGCCACTGGAGCAGAATCAGAAGTTTTATATATGGTATTTCTGATTTTCCGGGAAGGTGTGATTTAGCTTCGAGCCATGAGTCAGGAGACCTGCACGAAGTTAGAATCAGGCACAGCGGAGGACTGTATGCTGAGAATTTTGAACGGTAAAAACGGACCGTGGTTTAACTATGGTCCTATTTTTGTGCAAAGGAGAGAAGGTAATGAATGTTAATTGGTTCAAAAATCCCGACAATGTTGTTTATGCAGATGTAAATCAGTTCTGTGATAACTTTGGGAAAGAGACAGGCATCGAGCACCTGAGAGAAAAACTGGATGAATTTAGAGATAACCCTACAGCTGAAGGTATTAACATAAAAGGCAGAAAAAGAACCAGCTTAAAAGTATTTATCCCAAATAAGTACTTTGATGAACCTATAGATATGGGTGACAGTATCTGGGTATACATGGGAGAAAATTACGAGTGTTATTGCATTTACTGGCCACAGGAATAATTTAGATTAACAGTTTCGTGTAAACGAATGTTAATAAATGCCCCGGGGATCTGTTTGTGAAGAGACAGGTCCCCATTGTTTTCATTGAAATCTAAAGAAAGGGATATGAGCTGCTGTAATTTTAAAAATCTTGGCAACTCCCTTGTTCCCATTGAAATTTGAAAAGCCCTTATACAGGGATGATACCTTAAGATTAAGAGTCTGCCGTCGAAAAGGATGTATATGTTTAAGAATGGAATAGGAGAAACCTCTGAATTTTCACGGTTTCATCCATTAGTCAACTTAATATATTTCAGTTTTGTAATTGGCATCACGATGTTTTCCATGACGCCATATTTTTTAATTGCGACATTAGTAACCTCATGGATATATTCGGTACTTCTCAAGGGTAAGAAAATTATTAAACAAAACGCATATATCAGCATATTTACAATTTTGCTTACGGCAGTTTTGAATGTTTTTTTTACTCACGAAGGTGTCACCATACTGTTTTATATAAACGATAATGCCATTACAATGGAATCGCTTATTTACGGTTTGAGTTCAGGAGTAATGCTGGCTTCTGTAATCATTTGGTTTACCGGTTTTAATGTTGTAATGAGTGCGGACAAACTTATTTTTATCTTTGGAAAAGCAGCTCCTGTGCTTGGATTGACCCTTTCTATGATATTCAGATATGTTCCCCTTTTAAAAGAGCGTTACAGTGAAATTCATATGGGGCAGGTGTGCCTTGGCAGGGGAAATGAGAAGGGATTTTTTAATAAAATTCGTCAGTTCGGAAAAGAAGTGTCGATTTTGGTATCATGGTCTCTGGAATCATCCATCGAAAGTGCGGATTCAATGGAAGCAAGAGGTTACGGTCTCAAAGGCAGAACATCCTTCAACCTATACAGAATTGAGAGAAGAGATGTGGTACTCATTTCAGTGATGACTTTGATGGGAACAGTCGTTATAATATTAAATCTTTTAGGAAAAAACAGTATTTCTTTTTATCCTGTGTATAAATATAGCATGAGTGTATGGAACGGTTTGACCCTTGGTGCATATATAATTCTTGTGGGTATGCCGATAGTAATGGATATTTATGGGGAGGCAAAATGGAGACGATCAGATTTAGCAATGTAAGTTTTAGATACCCTCTTGCTGAAAACGATGCCTTAAAAAATATAAATTTATCGGTGAAGGAATCGGAGTTTATGGTTCTATGCGGAAAATCAGGCTGTGGAAAGACAACGCTCCTTCGCCATATGAAAAAGAATATGATGCCCTATGGAAACCTGAGCGGAGATATTCTATACAGAGGTTGTGACCTTGCTGAACTGGGAGATCGTGAAAGCACTTCAGAAATCGGTTATGTGCAGCAGAACCCTGACAATCAGCTGGTTACCGATAAGGTCTGGCATGAACTTGCATTTGGTCTTGAAAGCCTGGGCTGTGATAATTATACCATTAAACGCAGGGTTTCCGAGATGGCAAGTTATTTCGATATTCAGACATGGTTCAGAAAGGATGTAAGTAAACTTTCGGGAGGACAGAAGCAGCTTTTGAATCTGGCTTCAATAATGGCAATGCAGCCGAAACTTTTGGTTTTGGACGAGCCTACCTCACAGCTTGACCCAATAGCGGCATCAGAATTTCTCAGAACCATTTATAAAATAAACCGAGATCTTGGAACTACTGTCATATTATCGGAGCATAGACTGGAGGAGGCCTTTACAATGGCAGACAGAGTGGCGGTAATGGATGAAGGCAAAATTGTCGCCTTGGATTCTCCGAGGAGGATAGGAGGATTTTTATCAGGAAGAAAGAAGGTAGTAGAGAACTCCGGTATATCGCCGGAATATGAAAATAATGAATCAAAGGGATATGACAATGATGAAACCCATGACAGGGCAGGATTTAAATCCTGTGACTCCGCCCAAAATTGTCATCCCATGTTTTACGGTCTTCCGACAGTTACGAAAATATTTCACAGTACCCTTAAATCGGCAGGTTGTGGAAACAATTTAACAGAAAATACTTTAAAAAGTCCATTAGAAAGTCCTTTGACAATCAGAGAAGGCAGACTTTGGATAAAGGATATGGTGGAGAAATCAGGTAGAGTGTTTAACAGCCGTTATGGGAAATATTCAGGCTTAGAAAATGTTGAGGAAGCAGAGAAAAGAAAGGAAAGAAAATATACTGACCGAAAGAATTGTACTGAACAAAAGGATTGTATCGACCAAGATGATTATATCGACCGGGAGGCTTGCAATTCAGGAGAGAGCTGTGTTGACCAAAATACTTGTGTAAAGACCGGTGTTTCGATAAAGGGTAAAGGTGACTGTGTAATAGACATTTCAGGACTTTGGTTCAGGTACGATCAGAGGAGTCAGGATATTCTCAGGGATTTGAACCTGAAGGTTGAGAAAGGAGAGCTTTTTTGCATCTTAGGAGGGAACGGTGTCGGAAAGAGCACTGCTCTTAAGGCGATAAGTAATGTAGTAAAGGCTCAACGGGGAAAAGTCAATGTGTCAGGAAAACAAGCTATGCTGCCCCAAAATCCCCAGGCTCTGTTTACAGAAATATCCGTGGAAGATGAACTTATGGAAGGTCTGCACTATGAAGAGGGAAGTGATGAAGACAAGGTAGGTAAGGTTCTTGAAATGTTAGAAATAATGGAGATTTCCCATTTGAGAAAATCTCACCCGTACGATTTATCAGGTGGAGAGCAGCAGAGATTAGCCCTGGGAAAAGTTCTTTTACTGAACCCTGATGTCATCTTGCTGGATGAACCTACCAAAGGACTGGACCCTTTCTTTAAAATTTCCCTTGCCGGAATTTTTAAAAAGCTGACTGCAAAGGGGAAGACTCTTTTGATGGTTTCCCACGATATAGAGTTCTGTGCGCAGTACGGTGACAAGTGTGCTATGTTTTTTGACGGAAATATCGTTTCCCAAGGAAGCCCGAAGGAATTTTTCAGTGGAAATAATTTTTATACCACAGCTGCAAATAAAATTTCCAGAGAGTATATTCCGGAGGCGATTACATGGGAGGAGGTGGCACGATGGGCAGAAACTTTGATGTGAGTCAATATCAGGCAGCGACGAGAAAGAGAACAGGGGTTTCGGCACTGTTGATTTTTTTGGCTATTCCTTTCAGCATGGTTGCACTGGGAAGACTTTTGGGAAGCAATATGTACCTCATTGGAAGTTTCCTCATCGTGGCATATACGCTGATTCCTTTTATTATGGTGTTTGAAAATAGAAAGCCCAAGGCAAGAGAAGTGGTTCTCATTGCCATGATGTCAGCACTGACAGTGGTTATTCATATGTTTTTTCATTTGACTCTGCCCCTTCAGGCAGGTACGGCTATGGTAATCATATCAGGGATTTCTCTGGGACCTGAGGCAGGATTCTTAGTAGGCGCCCTGTCAAGGCTTGTTTGCAATTTTTACATGGGACAGGGACCGTGGACTCCATGGCAAATGTTTTGCTGGGGACTTCTAGGATTTCTTGCGGGTCTTACCTTTAACAAAATTGATTATGAGGAAGTCAGAAAAAAGGGATTTAAGGAGGACCCGGGGGTCGGAAGTTTTAAGTTTATTATGGGACCTGTCATGTGCATTATTTTTGCGGTAATTGTGGCGTATACTGCTTACATACTTTTTCCGGGAGAGGATAAAACCTTTTTTGGCTGGCGTCTCTACGCCTTCGGTATTGCAGGGCTTATTTCCGGAGCTTTAGTGCAGAGAAAGAAGCTGACCGTTGACGGAATTACCATGGCATTATTTACTTTTTTCGTGACATTTATAATATACGGAGGAGTAATGAATATCTGTGCCATGTTTATGTCAGCCGGGGTATACGGTGGAAAACCTATCAGTCTTAATGCCCTGAGACTCATTTATATTACAGGTGTTCCCTATGATGCACAGCACGCCGGTTCTGCTGCTGTTTTTATATTTTTATTCGGAAATATATTTATCAAGAAGGTGGAACGCATAAAGATAAAGTACGGAATTTACAGGTAGGGTATGAAAAAAGATTTATTTCTCTGCTCCTTTTCCAAGGATGCACTTAAGATTATAAAAAACAATAAGATAGGGATGGAAAGCAACCACTTCTGTATATCCTGCAATCTTGATGATGAGAATTTTGATGATACCATTGCTGTGGTCAGAAGGGATATGGAATTTTGCGAAATTGATGATGTAAGCAGATTGTTTATCCATGGACCTTTTACGGAAATCTACCCACAGGCGATAGATCCCAAGGCAGTCAGGATGGGACTTGAACGCCTTGAAGATGCATATAGGGGTTGTAGAGAACTTAGGGCAGCCAGAATGGTGGTTCATTCAGGGTTTCTCCCGATAATGTATTTTGATGAATGGCATGTGAAAAAGTCAATAGAATTTTGGACTGAGTACATGAAGGATAAACCCGATGATTTTAATATATATATAGAGAATGTGTTTGATCCGAATCCGGAGCCGCTGGTGGAAATAGTGAAGGGGATTTCCGACCCAAGGGTTAAGCTCTGCCTTGATGTAGGTCATGCCAACGCCGTTACGGAAGATAAGGATGTCTATCAGTGGATAAAAGTTATGGGTGAAAATATAGGACATTTTCACATACATAATAATGACGGCTCGGGAGACCGGCATAATGAGGTTACAAATGGTACATTGGACATGGAACTGGTTCTCAGATGCATAGATGATTATTGCAAAGAGGATGTTACCTTGACAGTTGAGAGCAGAGATCCATCAGACAGCATCCCTTGGATGTTGGAGAGGCTATGAAGAATGTGTAGAGATAAAACAGATTAATTAAAATAATCTTTGTAGTCACGTTAAGCTGTTCTTCGATGGAAATATTAAATTTTTTTAGGAGTGATAAAGAATACACGGTATCTATCGGGACAAAGGAATAGGGGAATCTCAAATGTAATAAGTGTTTGCCTTAGGACTTCAAGATATTCAAGAAAGCACTCATTTCTACATATATAGAACCTTGTAATTTTGACGGTAGCATCATAGATAAACCCATAAAGTGCATATTTTACATCACCACCAAACCAAGGGAGAGGGGGAGCATCATGCCCTCGACAGTTTTTTCTCTGCAAGGGTGCATTTTATTTTCGTTTATGTCTTTTCTTAGGACTTTTAACCCGTCTTCTGTCAGAATCCTATACAAAGAAAAATAAGAGATATCAATGTCATATCTACTGTTTAAAATCTCTTTGAAATGAGTGAAATTCGATTGTGATAATTGCTGTAGATTACATGAAGAAATAATCTTCTCTATTAACTGGCCTGAAAGTTTTATAGGTGATGTTTTTGGAGAATTTCCGTAAAGGACGGCGACAGATCCTTCTTCTCTAAACTTCCTTTTTGAGCTGTTTGATTCGTATTGTCGAAGTATTAAGACGTTCAACTGCCTGATTCACAGTTAGTTGTCCTTCAACTGAATTCTTGATTATGTAATGTTTCAACAACTCTTTTTTGCTCATACTTAGTTTCATCCTTTCACTTTAACAGATTTAAATTCCCGGGGGGTGAAATTTTCACTGATTAGTTCATAGGGTGAAATTATCATAGAATAACAACATGTGACTACAAAAACTTGACAATTATTGTAACTACAATAATTTGGAAGGAGTTTCTTTATATGGCAAGACCTAAAATAGAAGATGCTAGGAACAAGATGTATCGTGTTCGTGTTAATGATGAAGAAGAGGATATGTTGAAATATATTTGTGAAAAGAAAGAACTCAAGAGTAAAGCAGATGTTTTTCGTGCAGCATTGCAAGAAACATATGGAATGTTACGCATGAGAGAATTTGAGATGAGGGAAGATGAAGCATACCGATATGATGGTGGTATTAGCTTAGAGCGAATTGTTGACTGTCCATATTGCTCAGCCCCAAATAAAATAGATTTATCGGAGGAGTGCGATGTTACTTCTACTGAAAGACCTATGGGGGATTCAACACTTTATGAGTTTCATGTGGAGGATAATTATTGTAAAAAATGCAATAATCAATTTATAGTTTCGGGATATATAAGTGAATATCCTGTAGGAGCATTTGATTTTGAAGAAATTAATGTATATCCAATAGAACATAAGGGTAATGTAAGATGAGCCAGTATAGAGAAAATTTTATTAATACTATTTTACAAAACTCAGACAGTGATGAATGGGACAGTGCGGTAGGTGAATGGGAGATAGAAGATTGTATAGAAGATGAAGAATTAAAGTCATCATGTATTTGTGGCAAAGAAAATCTTCGATATTTATTCACTATACATAATATCCACAATCATAATGTATTAGAACCGATTGGTAGTAGCTGTATAAAAAAATTTGGCAGAAGTGATTTAAATGAGCAAGTTTCTGTTAATGAGAAATTGTTTCAGTTAATGCATACAATAGAAGAAGGGGAATATATTTCTTTGACTTCAGGGTATTTTTCAAGAAAACTGTTGAGATTCATGCTAGAAGATGGTGCTTTTATAGAAACAGAATTTAATCGATATAATGGCGAAAATGATTATGATTTCATGCTGAAGATGTTTAACAAGAGAACTGTACCAACTTATAAACAAGATGCTAAAATAAAGGCAATAATTATGAATTCAATTAGACCATATTTAATGGATAAGCTAGAAGGCAAAAATATATAATGTATGATCATGTTTAGCAAAATGATATTATGGGGGGACAACATGGACGATAAGACCTTTATTAGCATGATGGAAGTGCTGGGTTACGACATAGAACTAACATATGTAAAAAGAAAACCTGATTGAGGAGATGATTTTTTATGGGCGAAAAGGTATATAGACCAATTCTGAAAGAGGGGGATCATCTTGTTAAATCCAAGGATAATGAAGGTAGAGTTCGAGGTGTAAGTCAAGATGAGAACAATAAAACGACTGATATCATTGAATGGGAGGAAGTTGAGATTGATGAATCTCAATATGAATATCCGATAGAACAATACGAGCCAGGGTATGTCGAACTAACTCCTGAACAACAGCAACTTGCTCAAGCAGTTGGAGAAGCAATTGCTGCAACAGTAATAGATGGTATGGTTCAATTACATGAACATGTGGTTAGTCCTTGGTGGTATTCAAAGGCAAAACCGTGGATTAAAGGTAAGTGGGTAGATGCAAAGAGCTTTGTCTCAGGTAAGATAAAAGCACAAGCAATTATCGAGAAAAAAGAAAATAATGAGACTGGAATACAGTTAGGCAGTGATACACAGATAGATGAAATGTTAGACGCTGAATTTGAAAGTGTTCAATTAAATATGACTACTGATGAAGCAAAGGAACATATGATGAAACTCATCTATCATATGCTAGGAACAGCTTATGAAATAAAGATTCTTAGCAATGCGCAAATAGTTAAGCATATTAAAGATGAGACAACTCAGATAGAAAAGAAGAAAGAAGCAGCAAGATTATTAGCAGAAAAGGTGTCTGATAATATCAACAAATTACTATCTGATGATACGTTGATGTTAGACGTTAATACCTCCAAACAACTATTTGGTTTGCTTGGTGGTGGTATTCGAATTAGTGGAGAATATGTGCCGGTAGAAATTGAAAAAGTGAATGCTGCTATTGAATCGATGAAGAATGGTATTGGATAGACAAATTAAAATTCTATGTAGAATTAAAAGTATTAAGAGGTGATTAATAGTGGCAGATGATTTGCTTAGAAAAGATTTAATTGCGCATAAGATATATTCCGCGTGGCAATTTATTGAATACACTGAAAAAATATATCCACAGTACAGTATTGCGCAGATACATTGAATAATATAATTAGTAAAATGACAATGAAGACCATACGTTGGCAGCAGAATATTGCAACCGACTTCGTAGACTGCGTAACGGAAGATGGGAAGAAAGTAAAAAAATTAGCTATAACAACTGAGAATTCTCCAGCTTATGAGTTACGAGTTACTGGTGAAAAAGTAGATTCATGGTTCTTGTTTGATAAGTTACTTAGAGATTTTTTTCAGTACACAATGAATGTGCTGGATTCTATGAGTCAGATAATAAATGCTGTTTTGTTAGCAAATAAGGGAAAAGTTGTAGATTCAGTGGATATTCAGATAATGACTAGAATATTTAATCAACAGACATATAGTGCCGCTTTTCCAAAGATGCAGACGTGGCTCAATAATATATCTCAATCTGATGAGTTTAAATATATTGAGACAATAAACAATTGAACTAAGCACACTGCGGATATTGCCAACAAGCTTTCAATGGTTATTTTAGGAAGTTCAAATAAAACAGAAATAGGACCATTTTTCCGTAAAGATGTACAACACGAAAAGATGGAATTATCAGATCAACTTCAAACAACATTGGATTTTTTGAATAAAACATGGAGTGATTTTTTAGTTTTATTTAAAGAAGAGTATGTCAGAGATGTATATACAGAAAATCGTAGACATAGTATATCTGGTGTTCGTCAACAGAAATTAAAAGAAGAACCAGACCAAGATTTGTCTTATGCGTATATATCGATTGAAAAGGATTTTGACTCAATGCCAGAGGAAATCTATATCCTCTTAGTTAGCGTTCGAGAAGAAGGTGTATACGATCATGAATGCCCGTTTGATACAATTCTTATCACTGGTGAAGATAATATTAATGTGTTAGGAAGATATTGTGTAGATCAAATTATTGGTGACTATTGTCTGTTGCATTATCGTAAATATGTTAAAGATAAGACAGTAGTTGGAGGGGTGTGTATGACATATCTTAGTCAAGAAAAGAATAGGGTGTTCTATCACAGTAACCCTTACTTCGATGTGGAGTCTGTTTCTAACGATGAAGAATTCTTGAAAAGAACAATGCTACCATTTTAATTTGTAAAGTGGGTTCACCTTTTAACGATTATAACGTTAAATAGTTTATGTATATGTTTCCACAAACAATCGACTTGATATAACATTTATGCAGTCGTGTCGAGCCATTGTGAATGCGTAACACTGCTTATACGAGCTACGAAGTAGAAGCAGATGTACGTCCTGCAAGGCACGCCCAAGAAAACGAGCAAGGCGAAGCTTGATTGGCTGCGTGCTACTGCAAACTGAAGTCCTAACATATAGATCTAATATAATTATTAAAATGGTGCAGATAAATGCAAATTTTGGAGGTATAGGTTATGGCTTCAAGTAAACAATATTTAGATTTCATTTTAGAACAACTATCCGAGTTGGAAGAAATAACATATAGATCAATGATGGGCGAATATATAATTTA
>ERZ773027.279-NODE-279-length-33030-cov-5.298499_pt1 | contig 33030 bp, 25 predicted proteins | sample MGYA00511032_ERZ773027 | MGnify/ENA primary metagenome ERZ773027 (study PRJEB29015, sample SAMEA2738138) | human oral metagenome | biome: human oral; feature: human-associated habitat; material: saliva | place: China | collected 2190 ... | reverse complement strand
GGGCTGGCGGGCTTGACGGCGCTGGGGGCCTGCGGGCTGGCTGGCTCGGCGCCGTCGTCAACAAGACGCCACCTACCCTCCAAAAGCAGGCGGGCAGTAGTGGCCTCCACCAGATCATGCCCCAGCGGGGCAGTCAGGGCGTCAACAAAACCCTCCAGTGCGTAGGCGTCACTGTTTAGCAGCACCAAGGCGTCCTGGCGCAAGTTACGCGCCCCCAAGTTAACCCCATAGCCAAAACCACCGTTACGTCTAGCTTGCACCAGGCCAAAGCGAGCCGGGCCGGCGCTACCCAGCTTGGCACCCAGGCGGCGCAGGTGGTCCAGGGAATTATCGTGCGGATCGGCGCTGGCAGAGGCATTATCCACCACCACCAGCTCATCACCAGCTCGCAGCTGGGGCCACAGGGAGCGGGCAGCACGCTCAGTTAACAGCGGGGTACGCCAGTTAACGATTACTACCCGCACACTTTTACGCTGCTGACTCACTTTTGGGCCTGCTCCATAACCTGCTGGTAGACGCGCAGATGCGCCTTAGCACAAGCCTTCCAAGTCATGGTTTGGGCGCGCTCATAGCCAGCCAAAGCAAAATGGTCATGCTCACGGCCAAGTACCCGGCGCAGCCCGGCAGCAATCTGGTCGGGGTCGCTAGGCTCCACCAAAATTCCGCAATCTCCGGCCACCTCAGCGGTGGAAGTACCCAGCGAAGTCACCACCGGTACCGAATGGGCCATAGCCTCAAGCACTGGCAGGCCAAAACCTTCCCAGTAGGAGGGGAACACAAAGGCACGCGCCCCCGCATAGGCCTGCTGCAGGGTGTCTTGGGCCAGGCGTCCGAGCACGTGCACACGGGAAGTGCCGATAGCCTGAATCAACTGGCGCTCCACGGCGTCGTCGCCCCACCCGCTGGGACCTACCAAAACCAGATCCAACTGCGGGAACTCGCCGGCAATACGGGAAAAAGCATGCAGCAGGCCGGGCAGATTCTTACGCGGCTCACGGGTGCCGGTCCACAATACATAGGGACGCGAAAGCCCATAAGCGGTGCGGAAAAGATCAATCTGGGAGGCGCTTACCTCCTGAACGCTGACGCCGTGAGGAATCACATGCACGCGCTCAGAGTCAATTCCGGCCTCATAGCAGTCATCGGCGGTGGCCTGGGAGGGCACAATCACCGCCTGGGCCTCTTTAATGGTGCGCTGCAAAGACTTACGGAAATAGCTGTTGCCGCGCTTAGTGAAATGCTCGGGGTTACGCAAAAATGCCAGGTCATGCACGGTTACCACAAGCGGCTTACGAGTGGGGGGAATAGCCCAGGTGGTGGCGTGAACCAGGTCAGAAGCTGGCAAAATAGCTTCAGCCAGGGGAGAGTGTAAACGGTTCCAGGACTCATACAGGGCCGGGCGCGGCAAATTCGCGTAACGCACCGGCATAGTCTCCAAACCCACCGCGCTGGAGCCCGGATCATTATGGCTGCGGCGGGCGGCAATACCGGCAACCTTCACCCCCTGGGCGCGCAGGCTGTGGGCCAGGTTAGTGATATAAGTGCCAGAACCGCCAGGTACCGGCTGCCACATTTGCTCTACCACCATGGCCACGCGCACATCATTAGGCGCCTGAAAAGCGCCTTGAGCGGCGTCTTTAGCGGTTGAAGAGTCAGTGGCGGGGGCGGAAGCAAACGACAATCGCATGTGCCAAGACTACCGCCCATGGCTTTGCCTTTATGCTAGTGACATGAAGGTGCTGCTAGATGCCACGGCCATCCCTGCAAATTTGGGCGGCGTGGGACGTTATGTAGATGATTTGGTGCCATGTTTGGTATCCCAGGGCGTTAACTTGGCTTTGGCGGTGCAAAGCCGCGACGCCGAGCATTTTGCCGCCCGCGCCCCGCGTGCTCACATCATCACCGTGCCGCACCTGCTTGAACGCCGCCCAGTGCGCATGGCTTGGGAGCAGTCGGGCCTGCCGGCCCTGGTACGTAAGTGGCGCCCAGATGTACTGCACTGTCCTCACTACACTTACCCCACGCGCCTGGCGCTACCCAATGTGGGCGTGGCCGTAACCTTGCATGACGCCACGTTCTTCTCCCACCCCCAGGCTCACTCGCCGCTAAAGCAGCGGTACTTCACCGCCGCCATCACCCGCGCCTCCAACCACGCCGACGCGCTGATTGTGCCCTCCATTGCCACCCGCGACGAGTCCATCAAATACGCCGGAGGTAGCCCCGAAAACTACTTCGTGGCCTACCACGGGGTAGACACCAAGCGTTTCTACCCGGTCTCAGACGCTGAGCGTGAGCGCGTAGCCGCCTCCCTAGGCCTAGCCGGTCAGCCCTACATTGGTTTCCTGGGCACATTAGAGCCGCGCAAGAATGTGCCCGCACTGGTACGCGCCTGGGTGCAGGCCTTTAGCCAACAGCCCAACCCGCCGGCGCTGGTGCTAGCTGGCGGTAAAGGCTGGGATGAAGAAATCGAGCCGGCCTTGGAGGGCGTGCCCAGCCACATGCGCGTACTGCGCCCAGGCTACCTGCCGCTAGAGGATCTACCCGGTTTCCTCTCCGGCTGCCAGGTTTTGGCCTACCCCAGTGTGGGTGAAGGCTTTGGCCTGCCGGTACTAGAGGCCATGGCTTGCGGGGCGGCCGTGCTAACCACCCGGGAGCTGTCTTTGCCTGAGGTGGGCGGCGACGCCGTAGCTTACTGTGAGCCCGACGTCGACTCTATCGCCGAGGCCCTAAGCTCACTTAGCGCTGACGCCACCTTACGCCAGCAGCTAGGGGCAGCCGCCCAAAAGCGCGCCAGTGAATTTACCTGGCAGCGCGCGGCGGTAGAACACATTAAGGCCTATGAATATGCCGCTGCAGCTAAAGCCTAAAATGCTGGTAAAACTGCGACAAAACACGGCTTTTCTAACCGCCTTGGCGGTAGTAGCAGCACTGGCGGCAGCTTTCGCGGCAGCAGTGCTAATTGTTCCCGTCAAAGGCGGACACCTATCCGATAAGCAACAGCTACTGCGCGACTCGCTTTCGGGCGGTTTTGTGTCAGTCAAAAACGGTGACACCATTCAACAGCGCTTTACTGCCGCTGAAAACGGTTTAAACGGACTACAAGGCCAATTCAAACTGGGCATTATGGACTCTAGCTGCCGTCTAGAGCTGCGGCTAAGCGAAGTCCACGCCCAGCCCGGCACCCAAGCTTTGCTGCCCCCGCCGAGTAAATCCCAAGCGCAAGGCAGCACCCAAGCGCAAGCGGCGGCGTCGGCCCCAAACGCGGCTAGCCAAAACGCTGCAGCCACTCCCAGCCCGACCACCACGCAAGTAGCCAGCCAAAGCCTGCCCTGCGCCCAAGCCATGGTCAATGAGTCAGGCACCAAAATTATGGGTTTTAAACCCATCGCCAACTCCAAAGGTAAAACCTACCAAGTGGCGCTCAGCGTTAAAGCTGACAAACCCACCGTGGTAGTCACCCGCTACTACAACCCGGTCTCAGCTACAGACCCCGACCGCCCCAACGAAAAACGCAAACGCCACGTAGACAACCAACCCAACTACCAGGTCAAAACCGGTGAACAGGTACTTAAAGCCGGCGGGGCCACCCTCAACAACCAAGAACTAGCCGGGCGCGAAGAAAACCTACGCGGCACCGGAGAAATCACCACCACCTCCCTACTACCCATCTACTCAGACGCCGGTTGGTGGGGCACTTTACAGCGCGGCCTGCAACGCTCCCAAGCGCTAGGGCCCTGGTGGGTCAGCACCCCCGCATTAGTGATTTGGTTTGCGGCTACCGCCGTCAGTGCTGTGGCAGCTGCTGTTTTGGCGGTGCGGCGCTCGCGTTGGACTATGGCGTTGGTTGGGGCCTTCGCCCTGTTCCAGGCGCTAGTGTGGGCGGCAGTTATCCCTATTTTCAACGGGATGGATGAATACCAGCATGTGTCCTACATACAGTATTTAGCCACCCACAATGGCCCAGATAGCGGCCTAACTCGGGGCTTAGCTAACTACTCTCCACAGCTAGTACGCGCTTATGAATCCTCCAACCTGTTCTATGCCTGGGGCACGGACCGGTTTGACTACAGCCAGATCTCCTCGCTAAACGGACAGCTCAATCAGCTGCCTGACCGCGCCCTGGTACGTCCGCAAGTAACCCAGTACCCGCCCGGTTATTATCTGGCTGGGGCGCTGGTATATAAGCTTTCACCGCACACGGGCCTGAGCCAGTACTACGATGTGCGCCTACTATCAGTAGCTTTAGCGGTAGTGGGGGCACTGGGCATGGCTTACTTTGCCCGCCAGCTGTTCCCGCGCCGGGCTTTGGTGGCCACGCTCGTGTCTTTGTCGGCGCTAGCTCACCCGATGATGGCCCACCAAAGCGCCATTATTAACAACGACATTTTGGTGATTAGCGCCAGTATCTGGGCCCTGGCTTTAGCTACCCGTGCCCTAAATGCGCAGCGCCCCCTGCGTTGGCTAGCTGGTGCAGGTGTGGCTACCGGTATTGCTATGGCTAAACCGCAAGGCATTTTGATTGCGGCCATGGTGGCTTTGGCGCTCATTGTGGTGGCGGTGCGTGCTCGTAGCTTCAAGCTAGCTCTTAAAGGTGCAGCGCTTAGCGGCGGCGGGTTCATTGCCGTGTATATCTGGTGGCCTATCTATCGCGTCATAGTGGGTTTTGGTTCAGTAATTGCTGCCCCGCGCCCACAGGTGAACCTGGTAAATACTGGGGGAGGCCTAGCCATGGGGCCGGTGCGTCAGCGTGGCTTGTGGGAGCAGTGGCAGTGGTTTTGGCATGACCAAACCGTTGACGACTACGCCCTGTTTAAGGCTCGCTGGATTAAGCAGTTCTTCGGTAACTTTGGCTGGCTGGATGTGTTTTACCCAACGCGTGTCTATCATCTGTTGGCCCAGGTCATGGGGCTGTTTGCAATTATCTGCCTGATCTGGGTGGCCCAGCGCTGTGTGCGGCTGGTGCTTAACCGGTTGCGTCCCCTGTCGCTAAGGGTCGACGACGCCGCTGGGGGCAGTGGTGACGTTGCTGCCACAGACGCTAGTGAAAGCGCAGGGGGCGGCGCCGTCGTTACTGAAAAACGGGCAGGGCAGCTGGGAGCTAGAGGCGACCAAACCGCCACCTGGATCTGGTGGTGCCTGGCGCTAACTGTAGGCTACCTGGTGGCGATTAACCTGCTGGGCTTTGTCTACTCCATAACTGCCGGCCACGATGACCTGCTCCAAGGCCGCTATATCTTGCCCGCAGTGGCAGGGCTATACGCTCTGCCCGCACTGTTAACCCAGGCAGCAGTGCAAAGCCTGCAAAATAATCCCTGGCGTCCAGTGCGCGGTGCATGGCTAGGTAAACTAGTGCCAGCCGTGGCGTTAGTGGTTTTCGCCGCAGTCATGGTACTGAACTTAGCGGGGCTAGGGGTTATCTTCGAGCGCTTCTATGTGTAATATTTCTAGCTTTTTAAAGCATAAAGTCACGGTAGCGGCTAACCTATTGTTAGGCCGCGTCAGTTTGAGAACGGAAAAGCAATGCCCGATCAGTTAACCGTTGAATCTACTCCTATCCCCGGATTCCTACGCCTGACTTTGCCTGTCCATGGAGACAACCGCGGTTGGTTCAAGGAAAACTGGCAGCGTGAAAAGATGGTGGCGCTGGGTCTGCCCGATTTTGGCCCGGTGCAAAACAACATCTCATTTAACGATGAGGTGGGTGTTACCCGCGGTATTCACGCCGAGCCTTGGGATAAGTACGTTTCGGTAGCCACCGGTAAGGTTTTTGGTGCCTGGGTGGATTTGCGTGAAGGCCCCAGCTTCGGCCAGGTCTACACCACCATCATTGAGCCGGGCGTGGCCGTATATGTGCCGCGCGGGGTGGGTAACTCCTACCAGACCTTAGAGCCCAACACGGCCTACACCTACCTGGTCAATGACCACTGGTCGCCGGACGCTGAATACACCTTCTTGAACCTAGCTGATGAAACTGTGGCTATTGACTGGCCCATCAGCCTGGATAAAGCCATCCTGTCTGACAAAGATCTGGCTCACCCGCGCCTAGAAGCAGTGACCCCCTTCCCGCCTGCAGTTAAGCGCGCCCTGGTAACCGGCGCCCACGGCCAGCTGGGCCGCGAGCTGATGCGTCAGCTACCCCAGGCCGGCTACCAGGCCACCGGGGTGGATCTACCTGAGGTAGACATTTCTGACACTGAGGCCATGGAGGCTTTTGATTTCTCCGCCTACGACGTGGTGATTAACGCCGCCGCCTGGACTGACGTGGATGGCGCCGAAACTGCCCAGGGCCGCCCGCTGGCTTGGAAGGCCAACGCTACCGGCCCGGCTAACCTGGCCCGCGCCGCCGCCAAGCACGGCTTCACCCTGGTGCACATTTCCACCGAGTATGTTTTTGACGGCACCGCCCAGGCTCACACTGAAACTGAGCCGCCCAGCCCGCTAGGTGTATACGCCCAGTCCAAGGCTGGTGGTGACGCCGCCGTCAGCGCCGCCCCCAAGCACTACCTGGTACGCACTAGCTGGGTGGTGGGTGAGGGCAAGAACTTCATCCGCACTATGGCTGGCCTAGCTGAGCGCGGCGTTAAGCCGTCCGTAGTTGATGACCAGGTGGGTCGCCTGACCTTCACCAGCGATCTGGCTAGCGGCATTATCTACCTGCTGGGTCAGCAGGCCCCCTACGGCACCTACAACCTCACCGGTGGCGGCGAGGTAGTGTCTTGGGCGCAGGTAGCTAAGCGTGTCTATGAGCTAACCGGCCATGACCCCGCTGACGTAACCCCCATCAGCACCGCCGAGTACTTTGCTGGTAAGCAGGTAGCTCCCCGCCCGCTGGTGTCCACCATGGATCTGAGCAAGATTGAGGCCCTTGGTTTTAAGCCTTCTGATTCCATGCAGTTGCTAGAAGCATACGTGCAAACCCTGCGTTCCTAAGCATGAATTAACCCTGGACCTGTTAATTTAGGTCCAGGGTTAAATTTATATACGAAAGGTGCGGCCTCGTGAAGCTACCGCATGTACCCCGAGCAGCATTGGTGGTGCTGGCTTTTTGCTTCGCATTAGTCAGCGGCTTTAGCTGGGTTGTCGCCTCTGCACCTGGCTCTAGTCCCGATGACGACTACCACCTGGTGTCCATGTGGTGTCCGCGTCCGGTTACTGAAAGCTGCGCTACTAGGGTGGTTGAGGGCCAGCTGCGGGTGGGTGTACCCGAGGCCTTACCGGGTGCTACCTGCTCTTCTTTCCACGTCGATATTTCACAGGCGATGTGTAATCGCTATTCCGATAAGCGCATTAGCTACTCGCTGCGTTACGACAACGGTAACTACCCTTACGGCTACTACCACTTCCACCACATGTTTAAGCCCCTGGGTGTGCAGAGCCTGGTGATAGCTTCACGCACCGCCAATATGGTTATAGCCCTGGCTTTACTGGGCTCAATTGGCTTGCTGGCGCCGCCAAAACTACGCGGGGCTTACCTGCTGGCAATGGGGGCGGCCTGGATGCCAATTGGCATCTATTTCATAACTTCTAATAACCCCTCTAGCTGGTCCATTACGGGTGTTGCCGGCTTTAGCGCGGGGTTGCTGGCCTCCCTTTATGCCAGTGGACGACGGCGCTGGTACCTGCTGGCTTTGGCTTGCGTGGGGGCGCTGCTGTGCTACACCTCGCGGGCGGATGCCTCTTTCCATATCTTTGTGGTGGCGCTAGCTATCTGCGTTGCCTGCGCTAAGTGGCGCCCACATAAGGTGCAGCTGGTTGTGGCCACCTTGGCCAGTGTAATTGGCGTGTATCTGATGCTTTCCTCGGGGTCAGCCACTATCGCTGAGGGACACGCTGAGGCGGTGTCCCCGCAGCAGAAGCTTGAAGCTATAGAACTTAACGTAACCCACCTAGCTAAGTTCTTCTCTGGTTTTTGGGGTCTGTGGGCTGGGGCCGGCTGGAAGGATATTCCTTCTGACGGCTACTCGGGCATGATCGCCATTTTGCTGGTGGGCTTCATTGTCATGCTGGGCGCTGAGCGTATTGGTTGGCGCAAGGCTATGGGGGTGATTATTACCCTGGGGGCTATGGCCGGTATTTCGGTGCTGGTAGCTACCCCGCCGGCTTTCCCCAGCATGTTTGCCTACCAGCCGCGCTACGCTCAGCCGCTACTGTTTGCCTGGCTGCTGCCCTGGTTGTTCCTGGGTATTAAACGCCCGCTACTGAGCCGCTCACAGGCCGCGCTGTACTGGGCTGGTATGGTGGCCGTCAACGCGGTGTTCATGCATAAACTGATTTTCCGCTACACCCATGGCCTGGTGGGTGGACGCCACTTCTTAAACCTCAACTTTGATGTGCACTGGTGGTGGCAAGACGCCCAGCTGACCCCCATGAGCACCTGGATGATGGGGGCCTTGGCTTTCGCGCTGGCCTCAGGTATTGCTATCTGGCTGCTGTTTGGGCCTGGAGCTATTAGCGCGCCGGCTGAGTTAGCAGCCCCAAGTGGCGCTGTTATAGCCGACGACGCCCCTGAGCCCGCTGCCAGCGCTGCTGAGCCTCCTGGCGCTGGCGAATCTGCCCCTAGCGTCGCTGCCAAGGCCGGCGTCGCTGAAGCTGCTGGCACCGCTGAGGCCGCCGTCGGCTCTGAAACCACCAGCGCATCCTAAGGAAATCAGTGCTTAACTCTTTACTGATTATTATCCCGGCCTGGAATGAGGCTGAGGTTATTGGCTCAGTGCTTGAAGAGCTTACCGATTTCTACCCTGACGCCCAGGTGTTGGTGGTCTCTGATGGCTCCACTGACGCCACCGCCCAGGTGGCTCGCGCCCATGGCGCTAAAGTACTGGAGCTGCCCTACAACCTGGGGGTGGGTGGAGCTATGCGCGCTGGCTACCTGTACGCTCAACGCCACGGCTATGACTACGCCCTACAGCTTGACGCCGACGGCCAACACAACCCAGCTGATATTCCCCAGCTGCTACAGGCAGCCACCCAAAGCGGCGCCAATGTGGTGATTGGGGCCCGCTTTGCGGGCCAGGGTAACTACAAGGTACGCGGTCCGCGTGCCTGGGCTATGAAGCTACTTTCAGTGGTGCTTTCACGGGTAACCCATACCCGCCTTACTGACACCACTAGCGGCTTTAAACTCTGCGATAAGCGCGCAATTAAACTGTTTGCAGCCAACTACCCGGCGGAATATCTAGGCGACACGGTAGAAGCCCTGGTTATTGCCGCCCGCTCAGGCTTAAAAGTCACCCAGGTGCCGGTGCATATGCGTCCGCGCGCCGGGGGAGAACCCTCCCAAAATCCCTTTAGGGCTGCCAAGTTCTTGTTGCGTGCTATTTTGGCCTTGGGCGTGGCCCTAACCCAAAACAAAGCTAGCACTGTGGAGGCATAATGCATCATCAGTCAAGCTACTGGTTAGGCGTTGTTTTTGGCGTCATTGTGTTCGTGACGGTGTTTATTCGCCTGCGTAACTACGGCATGAAGGAACGCTACTGCACCTGGTGGATTGTTATTGCGGTTGGTTCAGTGCTGTTTTCGGTGTTCCCCAACCTGCTAAATGGCTTGTCGCGGGCTCTGGGGGTGCTCTCCTCCATGAACCTGGCGTTTTTTGGTGCCGGGGTGGTGCTACTGCTGCTGTCGCTGCGGTTAAGCGTGGATTTATCTCACGACGACGCCGAACGCCGCCGTCTAGCTGAAGAAATCGCCTTGCTGCGCCAAGAAGTGGAGCAGCTAAAACAAGAACGCGACCAGCGCCCACCTACCAAGCTCAGCTAGCCGCCAAACAAGTCCCGCTAGTTAGAGCCGGCGCCCCGCTAATTAGAGGCGGGCAATCTCAGTTAGCTAGCACCCGGGCGGCAATCTGCTCATACTGGCGTGCGCGCACCGGCCAACTCCACTGTTCAAGCAGCTCACGGCTGGCAGGAGCTTTAGGTGCGCGCAGCATAGCGGTGATGGCTTTAGTCATGGCCGCCACCGTGCGGGTGCTAGTGATGCTTACCGGCGCTCCTTGAGCCTCAAGCAGTTGGGCTCCAGGCACGGGGAAGGTAACTACCCGCCCACCTTCAGCGATAGCCTCCAGCAGGGTGGTTTGGAAGCCCTCAGACAAGACCGTGGGGTTTACTAGAGTGGCTCCAGCAATGGCTTGGCGTACCTGGGCGGGGGTGACGCGCCCGGGGATGTCGACGACGTCGTCGAGCTTAAGCTCAGCTGCCAAGTCACGGGCCGCCTGCAGTTGGGCGCCGTCACCAAGCATCTGGCCAGTTACCTGCTGGCCTGCGCCGCGCAGCTGAGCCAAGCAACGCAGGTAGGTTTCCCAACCTTTACCCTCCACCATGCGACCAATAAACACCAGGTGGTTGGGGCGCTGTGGGCCGCTGTAGGAGGTCTCAGGCAGGTTAATAGCGTTATAGAACACCTGTGGGTCTTTGGCGCCTAGACGGCCAGCGAAGTTAGCGGCAGCCTCAGAAACCCCCAAAACCTGGGCGGCGTGGGTGGTTATGTAGCGACCTAAACTCAGGTCTACAACCCGCGAACCGATAGCAATAATCGGGTTGGAGTTGTTAACAAAGTTGGAGCCGTGCTCGGTGTGGATATAGGGGATACCCGCTTTTTGTGCGGCGCGGGCACCCACAAAACTCATCGGGAAAAAGCGAGTGTGGGTGGAAACCACATCAATATGCTTGGCTTTAAGGAAGCTGCTGATAGCGTTGGCACTACCCAGGGCGGGGTAGCTGATTACTTCTGCGATAGGCAGATGACCGATACCGGTAAGCACCTGTACTTTACCGTCCTGGCGGACGGATCGCTCAGAGTCTAAAGTCAGCACCCACACCTTATGGCCCAGCTGGGTGAGTTGATCAGCCAGGTTAAATGCGTGCATCTCCACGCCACCTAAACGCGGCGGGTAGGTGTTTAACACCATTGCGAAACGCATTACTTCTCCTTCGGGCGACGCAGCTGCATAGTGAGCCAAAAACAGATTACCGTGGTGGCCATTGCGCCTAGATAGGCTAGCGAGGCACCAAGCAACCCTAATGGCGGGATAGCTGCTACCACCAGCACGGTAATGACCACAGCGGCAGCAGCATAACCCCAGAATACCGCCCGTTGCAGGCGCATGGTGGTAAGTGCGTAATACAAAATCACGGCGGCAGCGTTTAAAGCCCCGCCCCCTACCAACACCACCAATTCTAGACGGTAGCCGGAAATGTCCTGGCCAAAGAACAGATTCAAGATGGGCACACCAATAGTTACCGTAGCTAAAGCCACTGCGGCAAAGGCCCCCACTGTGGCCAGCAGACCTCGGCGCACAATGGCGCTAAAACCACCCCAGTTATTTTCCACCCAGTAGGTGGCCATGCGCGTCAGCAGCGGCCTAAACACCAGCAGGGAAAGCATATTGATAGCCACCGCCGGCATGTAGATGATAGCGAAGTAGCCCTGGGCGGTGAAATCCATAAAGTACTTGATGCCATAACGCGGGGCGTTAGACAGGTACATGGCTGTAAATGACGCCAAAAACAGGGGCGCACACTCAATTAGTAGGCGCTTAATGGCCCCCCAATCCCAGCTGGGGGTGATACCAAATCTATCGCGTGCGGCGGGGTAGAAAGCCACCACCAGGGCCACCACTGATACCGACAGGGAAACTAGAGAAGCGATAAACAACGAATCGGTTAGCACCACCAGCAGGCAGAAAACCGCCATGGTGGTGAAAATACGCCAAAATGAGGCGCGCGCCCCTAAATCTAGGCGCCCTTCACGCTGAAACTCGCTGTAAAAAACATCCTCATAGGCGTCAAAAACCCGAAGCAAAGCAATCGCAATAACCAGCCCCACGCTGGTGCTCATCCCGCTAGAAACCAGCGAGTAGATCACAATTCCGCCAATCATGGCGGCCACGGTAAGGATGCGTGTGGCCAGGTAGATGGGGAAATTGAACTCGCGGCGCACATCGGTGACGTGGAAGGTACGCACCTCATACATGCCCAGGGTCTGCCACTGCTGACCAATAGCAATGGCTAGTGAGAACACCCCACCTGCCGCCACGCCGGCGCTATGGGTGACCACCGCCAGCATGATCACAATAGAAAATGAGCTGATCAGGCTGGAGGCGGTGTTCCAAAAATAGTCGCGGCTAAGCTGCGAAGCGCTCACTGAGGATCCCGGCTGTGGCTACCGTCTTCGTTAAAGTGCCAACCACCAAACTCTAGCCGGTAGGGACGGTGACCTACGCGCTGCTGGGGTGGGGGAGGAGTCATATAGTCACCAAAACCGCGCTTAAGCCAAGTGTCATAGTTAGCCGGCAGTTTAATGGTCAGGTGCTCAAAAGGCAGCTCAACCGTGTTTTTAAGCTCTGCTGCCGGCAGTGACCACTGCTGGGGGTTGCGGGTGGAGAAATCTGCCAGCCAAGTCTTGGCCCCGGCCTGCTTTTCGTAGCTGCGGGCGGCACGCTCCCAGTGCTTAATGAGCTTGGCTTGGCTTAGATGAGCAGTTTTAAGGCCTGCGTGTACCGTGCGCATAGCTAGTTGCACGGCCTTATCCACGCCGCCGCTTAAACCGGTGGAGGCGGTGGCACTACCGCGCAGGTACAGGGCCCGCGACCACACCCAGGTGCGGGCGCATTGAGCTTTAAAAGCCCGCTGGTTGGCTGGGCGTGCATCAAGCGGGAAAATGTCCACCCCGATTGGCATCTCAAAGTCACGCCCGGCAGCTGCCTGCGAGATGAACTTGGTGCCTTTAAGCCCAAGTACGGCCACAGTGCTGGGGTAGTTGGCGTGGCTGTGGTGGCTGAGCAGCTCAAAGTCCTCACCCAGTAGGGCCGGAGCCTGGGCCAGTAGCTTTTCGTAGTCGGCGCGCGCCATGCACACGTCGGCGTCGTCGTCCCAAGGGATAAAGCCCTGGTGACGTACCGCGCCAATGGCAGTGCCCCCGTAGGCCGCGTAGTTTAGCCCCAGCTGGTTGCATACCCGGTCAAGCTCACCTAGAACATAGGTGGTGGCCAGTTGCACCTGCCGTAAACTGGCTAGGTCTAGGCCCTCATCTGGGTCAATAGCGCTGCTGGCAGCGGCCCCAGTGCCGACGTCGGCGCCGGCTTTGCGCCCACCCTGCCCGTTAGCTGCGGGGCTGGTAGCTGCACCAGGGGAGTCCTCTAAACCAATACCGGTTACCTGCGGGTAAGGCAGTAGATCCGTGTAGGGGCCAAAGTCTACGATGCGCGGAATGTGACCGATACGCGCCTCGGGCGGGGGCAGCTGCATATAGTCGCCGTAGCCGCGTCGCAGCCAGGCATCATACTGGGCCGGCAGCTGCACGGTGATGTCCTCAAAGGGCACTCGCACGGTAGGCAGCAGCTCAGAGTTAGTGATAATCCAGTTTTCCGGGTCGCGCATAGTGAAGTCAGCCATGCGCGTGGTGGGGGTGTGCTCCCAGGCCCGCACCGCCTTTTCCCAACGCCGCTGCAAGGTTTGCGGCGAGAGCTTAGCGGCTTTAAGAGCCCAGTTAGCGCCGGTGGTGGCGGTATAGATGAGCTGCTTTTTAGTGCCGTTAACGCCGGGCAGGAAAGGCTTGGCAGTGCCGTGCAGGAACAGCAGACGTCCCCACAGCCAAGAGGCCCTAGACATGCGCTTAAAGGCAACCGGATCGGCCGGAATATTGTCTACCGGCAGCACATCGATAAAGAAAGGCATCCGGTAGTCGCTGTCCACCGCAAAGTCAGGAATCAGCAGGGTGTCTTTAAGCACCATCTTGGTGAACATGAACGGGAAGTTGACCACTGTGCGCGTGTTGTGTAGCGCAAAGCGCTCATCGATAACCTGGGGGGCCAGGCTTAAAAACCGCTCATAGTCACTGCGCCGCATAAGCACGTCTACGTCGTCGTCCCAAGGAATAAAACCCTGGTGACGCACCGCGCCAATGGCGGTGCCCCCATAGACGGCGTAAGGAATCTCCAGCTTGGTGCATACACGGTCAAACTCCGCCAAAATTTCTTTCAGCAGGGCGTGAATATTGTCTAGGAGCTGCTGGTCGCTCATAGGTTTCCTAACTTGCAGGCGGGCGATACAGCGATTCTAGCGGCTTTGGCTCTTGAAAGAAGTCAGCTCACGCCAGTTTTCGGTAGCCGCCAGTACGGTGCCAACCAAAATCACTACACACAGCACGATTTGGATAGGCGCAGGCACGATCGACTGCAAAAGGAACGCAAACAGCACTGCCCAAGCCGAGTAGGAAATGTTAAGCGCCATGGCCCGCGCGGCCCCCAGCAGATCAATGGCCTTGTAATAGAACAGGTAGGAGGCGGTGCCCGCAGCGGCAGCCAAAGCCACCAAGCCCATGGCGCCGGGGCTGGTTAAAGCCTGTCCGGTGCTGCTTAAAGCGCCACCTAACGGCACCACTAGCACCAGGTAGGTCAGCCCCGAGGTGGTTTCGCGGATCTGCAGGGCCGTCTCATTGTCGACGGCGTCGTCTCGCATACCCCAAGCCAAAATTACGGCTTCACAGCCCCACCCGGCAACAGCCGCCAGGGCACCGAGCACACCCCAAAGCGCGGAGCCAGAAACACTGGTGGAGGTGTAGCTGGTGGCAATAATGGCGCCAATAGCCACGGCCAGGGCAATCACCTGACGCGGACGCATCCGCTCTTTAAGCACCGCCACTGCCAGGGCCGTACCCAAAGCCGGGTAGAAGGTGGAGATGATGGCGGTGTAACCGGCGCCGATCTGGTCAATAGCCAGCAGGTAACCGCTCATACCGATAGGCCCGCCCAGCAGCGCGGCCACCATAACTGCGCGGCCACTGCGCGTGTGCACTGCCCGCCAAGTGTCTTTTAGGCGCCCGCGCACAGCCATGAAGATCAGCAGGATCAGGGCGCAGATAGCGTCGTGTAAAGCCGCTGAAACTAGGGAGGCATGGGCGTCGGTGGCAAAGGGGTTAAGTGCCAACGCAAGAGCCAAAATGACAGTGTCTAGGCCCCACAGGGCACCTGAACCAATTCCGTAACGCATCGTTTGCTCCTACTTATTGCGTTCTTATTGCGCTGGTTTTAGTGGTTTGTGCTGGTTTGATCCGGCGTGGCGACGGCGTCGCTGGCGGCCTGCTCATAGGCGGCTAGTACCCAGTCAATGTTGTCGCTGGCGGCCTGGTAGTAGATGTAGAGCCACTGGCCGACGTCGTCGCCTTCAGCCTCCTTAACCAAAGACCACACGTACCAGCACCAACCGGCGAAAACCACGTAGGCGTAGAAGTGACGCTGCTGAGCGGCGGTGGGCTCAGCCTCAAGATAGGCGGCCAAGGCGGCGTCAGACTGGGCCCGGCTCAAGCTGGCGCAAACCACCATGGTGCCAAAGTCGGCGGCCGGGTCTGACATGCCCGCATACTCCCAGTCGATCAGGTCGATTTCATTGTTAGAGGCATCGTTAGAAACCAGGAAGTTGAGTGGGAAGAAGTCATTGTGGCTGGGCACCAACTGGTAGCCATCGGCCTCAGTGAAACGCTTTAGGCGCATGATCTTGTCGCGCATCACCTGATAGTCGGGCACATCAATAGGCCCAAACTGACGCAAAATTGACTCATACTTTAGACCCTCGGTGACAAAGTCAAAGTGGCGCGATAGACGCATGTCACTGCTGTGCAGCGTGCGGGCCATATCCATAGCCCGGGTGAGTTGGGCTGGATCATTAACGTCCAGGTTGGCGGCGTCGGGAATGAAACGTGAAATCTTCCAGCCCTTAACCGTGTCACCGGTAATGAAGGTGTGGTCAATGCCCAGGTCGCGGGCCAAATTCAGGGCCTCAAACTCAGCTGCGCGATCCACTATCTTGTCTGTGCCCGCACCCGGGTGACGGTAGACGTACTCCTGGTCGCCCACCCTAAAGTGGCAAGACAGGTTAGTGATGCCCTGCTTAAGCGGGTAAAAATCGGTTACCTCGTCAACCTGGCAACCCAGCGTGGAGGTGATGTTGGTGAAAATATCAGAGTCAAGATTCTCCAGGAACAGCGGGTCAAAGGAGCGAATCTCATCTATCGAATCAAACTCTTTAATTACCCCCTCCGGGTAGGGGCGCATCACCATATTCAGTTCACGAATGTGGTCTAAGTAGATTGACTCCCACAGCTTGGGGGCAGTTTCAGGCAGGTGATAGACACTTTCCAAAATGCGGCGGAAAGTAGTTGAAAAAGCCCGGTCAAAGTAGACGTGGCCAAGCATGTACCAGGCGTTGGCGCCGCCTACGCTAGCGCCAGTAATACGTCCGCCAGCACCGGTAGTAATGCACCATTCAGCTGTGGGGCCCTGGGCATACTGGGCCGAATAGTAGGCCTGGTAAACGTAGTCTTCAAAAGGATTGACCGTGAAGTAGTCATCAGATGAGCAAATGTAGGTGTTGGCCAGCTGCTCACGTACCAGCCACAGTGAGCCGTTGTTGTTACGGGTGGCATAGTCGGAGTTGACCACGATTTTGACCCCGTACTTAGCGGCCAGGTAGAAGAAATGCTCCTTCTTGTAGCCCACCACTACCGTGATGTCATTAATGCCGGCCTCATGCAGCTGCTCAATTTGGCGGTCAATTAGGGCCTGGCCGCGCACGCGCAAGGTACCCTTGGGGCGCTCATAGGAGATAGGGGCAAAACGCTGGGATAGGCCCGCCGCCATAATGATGGCGTTATCCACCTTGTAGGGGGCTAGGGCTTGGCGACCGGCGTCAGTTAGGGTGCGCTCGCTGATGTAACCGGCGGCTTCGCATTGGCGCACGGTGGAGTTGACGCTGCCCAGGGAGATGCCGGTGAGCTGTTGCAGTTCACGCTGGGTGAGGGCTTTATCTGCGTGCAGTAGGGCGCGTAAAACCTCAAACTGCAGCTGCGATAGTGTGGTGGGGCTGGAGGAACTCATAACAATCCGTTCACCGTGGCGTTACTAACTTGCGTGTTCGAATATATTCCTTTACGCAATAAATGTGAACATGCTGGGGTATAAAAGTGTCGTATCGTACAAATTTGCCTTGTGTTGGGCCCGCTTAGGGCCCGCTTAAAGCGCAGTTAAAGCCTGGGTGAGCACTAAATAGGCCCCGCCATTGGCGGGGCCTAGGAGCCTAAAAGGCTGTGGCGCTAGCCGGCATTAGTAGCTTTCAGCTAAAGCCGGTTAGCTGGTGCGACGTTGATACGACGCTGATTTACTTGCCGCGCTCTAGTAGGTCTAGTAGGTACTGGCCGTAACCGGACTTAACCAGCGGCTCGGCGCGCTGGCGCAGGCCGTCGTCGTCGATAAAGCCGTTGCGCCAGGCGATCTCCTCGGGGCAACCCACGCTCAGACCCTGACGGGCCTGGATGGTGCGCACAAAGTTGGTGGCGTCAGCCAAGGAGTCGAAAGTACCGGTGTCTAGCCAGGCGGTGCCACGCGGCAGCGGCTCTACCTGCAGGCGGCCTTGCTCAAGGTAGGTGCGGTTAATGTCGGTAATTTCGTATTCGCCGCGAGCGCTGGGCTTGAGGTCGCGGGCGATGGAAACCACGTCGTTGTCGTAGAAGTACAGGCCGGGCACGGCCCAGTTGGAGCGCGGCTTGGCCGGCTTTTCTTCAATGGACAGGGCCTTGAAGTCAGCGTCAAACTCCACCACGCCGTAATCGCTGGGGTTGGCCACCTGGTAGGCAAAGACCACGCCGCCGTCGGGCTGGGTGTGGCGGCGCAGGCGCGTGCCCATGCCGGGGCCATAGAAGATGTTGTCACCCAGTACTAGAGCGGCAGACTCATTACCGATGAAGTCTGCACCCAGCACGAAAGCCTGAGCCAGGCCGTTGGGTTCTTTTTGTACGGTGTAGGACAGGTTTACGCCCAGCTGCGAGCCGTCGCCTAGTAGACGGTGGAAGGCCGGTGCGTCGTGGGGGGTAGTGATAACCAGGATTTCACTAATGCCGGCAATCATAAGAGTGCTCAGCGGGTAGTAAATCATGGGCTTGTCGTAGACGGGCACCAGCTGCTTTGAGGTGCCAAGGGTGATGGGGTTTAGTCGAGTGCCGGAACCACCGGCCAGTACGATGCCACGCATAAGTCCCATTGTTTCTTATTTGCGCTCTAAATGCACCTATTTACCCCGGTGGGCTTGCTAAATGCGGGTAGTGGCTGGGGCATAAGGGGTCTTGCTAAGGCGAAAATGCTGGTTAAAGGCTTGTGTGCGCCACAAAACGGGTAGAGCGGGCCATGTTTAACTGACAATTTAGGACTTATCGGCTAGCGTAGATCTAGTCTTACACACCAGATGAAAGCAAATTTGATGGATCGACTCAGTGGTGCGGTTAAGAACTATGACTGGGGCTCCCCAAATGCTATCCCCGAGTTTTTGAATGTTCCCGCAGACGGTAAACCCTTCGGGGAGCTGTGGTTTGGTGGCCATGCTGGCGGCCCAACCCAGCTGCTCGCAGATGATGGCAGTGCTCGAAACACCTCGCCTACCACCTTGGATCAGCTGGTAGCTAGCGACCCGGTGGGGGTGATGGGTGCAGATATTGTGGCGCGCTTTGGCGATCAGCTGCCTTACTTGTTTAAGGTGATTGCTCCCAACCAGCCGCTGTCGCTGCAGGTGCACCCCGATATCGAGCGGGCACGCATTCGCTTTGATGATGAGGATGCAGCTGGCATTGCCATTGATGCACCTAACCGCAATTACAAAGACCGCAACCACAAGCCGGAAATGGTGCTGGCCCTGACCCGCTATGAGGCGGTTAGTGGCTTCCGTACTCCTCGGCGTGCCATTGAGGTGATTGATGGCCTTAAATCGCCGCTGGCTTGCGCGGTAGCGGAGTTCTTGCACGCTAACCCCACCCGTTTTGGGATTAAGAAGGCTTTTAGCTGGCTGCTTAGCCCGCAGACTCGCCCTACAGCTGAACAGGTTGAGCAGCTGGTGGATGAGGTTTCGGCACGAGCGGCGGCGGGAGCCTCACCGTCTCCTCGACTTGATGCTTACATCATGGCGATGCAGGAGGCTTTCCCAGGCGACCCGGGGGTGGCGGCGGCGCTGCTGTTAAACCCGGTTACTTTGAACCCGGGGGAGGCATTGTTTGTGCCCGCAGGTGCGGTGCACGCATATATTTCTGGTTTGGCTGTGGAGATCATGTCTGCCAGTGACAATGTGCTGCGTGCGGGCCTGACCCACAAGCATGTTGATGCCCCCGAAATGCTGGCCTGCGTGGATTATGTGGCGGCCCCGCCTATGCGCCCGGCCCCCGAGTGCCTCAGCGAGCACTGCCGCGCCTATAACGTGCCGGTGGAGGATTTTGAGCTGGTAGTTACCACGGTCAGTGAAGCTGATGGCTCTGTTAAGGTGCCCGGACGCGGGCCGCGCACGCTGTTAAACGTTGACGGCGAGCTAACTGTTAATGCGGGCGGTAAGAGTCTGCCGCTGCGTCGCGGTCAGGCTGTTTTTGTGCGTGCCGACGACGGCGCCGTTAACGTTAGCGGTCACGGCACCCTGGTCCAGGCTGACGTACCGTAAGCCAGCTAAAGCAGCCAGCTGCCTTGCACTAACTGCCAAAGGCGCTCTAAACGCTGCACTTAAACAATAGGGGGCGAAAGTTAAGCTTTCGCCCCCTATGCTATGAGACGTAGTTGCCGTTTGCTTTCAAGAATTCGACCGCCCTAGCCTGAATTTTCTGCGATTTTTGACGCAATGCAGTCAGTTCAGATAAGTGCTTTTGCACATATACATAGCTAGCACTCCATTCGGTTTCATATTGCAGTTTGGTGTATCCGCTTTCTGTGCGACACTTGGCATCTTGAGTAGCGACTTTTAATTCATAAGCCGATACAGGGTGTACAAACGGATCCTTGTACTGCACTTCGCCTGAAACCCCATTGAATTTGTCATATAGCGATTTGGAAGGTATTCCATCAGGGTGCTCCGCTAAATCGGTTATTCCCAATGGTTCCATACATTTACGCCAACGCTGGGCAGCTTCTTTAAGGCCGTCAGGTTCAGAGTACTGTGCTGAGGAAGGAGAAATTCCCCCATCATGTTCGATCTGCTGTGCAAGTGGCTCTGTAGTCGCCTCTTGCGAGCACTTTTCTTGAGCTTGTTTCCAAGCCTGGGGTTGCTGATCCTGCTTTTTCCAACGATCCAAGCGAGGCTGAATACTGTCTTCACGCGGAACTGAATAGCCATACTTTGCGGCTATCTTTTCGTTAAATAGCAGCCGCCCACCGCCTGAAGCCACAATTGAGGTTCCTTGTGAGGGGCTATAAGGCTCTACTTCGTACGACAAGCCCTGTTTATTCATACAAATCTGAATATAGGTTTCAGTAACCGCAACTATCATGCCGTTATTGCTGCCAACATAAGGATCTGTAGCAAGCGCCCAAGTTTCCTGATTTTTGGTTACCAAACCATCTGGAGAGACAGTAGCAGACACGCTTGGGACGGATTGTTTAGAACCAATAATTCCGCAACCGCAGCAGTAGATACATAGACATAAGCAGAAAAACGCAGCAGCTGGGCGTGAAATTGCAGCCTTTGCGGTTTGCATGATAGTCAGCTTTCTATAAGAGTGGGAATATTTGGAATTCCACTATTAGTAACAGCTTAAATGTGACGAACGTGCGTCATACAAGAGGCATTTTCTAATATGTCTAACATCATAGTAGATAGGTAAAAGTATATATGTAAATATATTTATTTTTTGGGTATATCTGCTGGTCAGGGCTGTTTAGAGGGGTGGTTGCCTGGAGTTATGTTAATTGCTTGATGTTAGAAGTGGCAGCTAACACGATTGTGGGGGCTGTTAGCACTTAGATATTTAAGCCGGTGCAGCCTTCTTGAGCTAAGGCGCGGCGCATCTGCTGTGACGGTAGCTGTGGGTCTAGCAGTAGAGCGGTGCGACCATTTAGCCAAGCCCCTAAGGTTGCCAGTAAGGCTTGGCGAGTATCCGAAGTAGATATCGCTAATGGCGTAATCTCATTGGTGTAACTTTCTTTGCTGTTCGGGCGTGTCGTCTTGGAGTTTGAATCTGCGAGTAGGCTGGTCCTATTTGTTTGCCCAAGGTTGATGTCGGCTTGATTTGAGCTTGGTGGCGTTAAAGCTGTTATCTCCTGAGGTTTTTGTGAATCGTTAATACCCGCTAATGTTTGGGTATAAAGTCCTGCCTGGTCTAAAACTTGCTGGCGAGAGATAAGCTCACCATCGCTTAGCCAAGCGGGAGCAGTAGATGGGCAGGCAATTGGCGCGAAACTGTCGGGGTAAGACATCAAATCAGCGGCGCCGTCGAGAGTAAGTGGAGGCAGTGCTCCGGGCCAGCGTAGTGCCAAAGAAGCCAGGGGAGTGAGCACGCTAACTTTAGCCTCAGGGTCCAAATTTGCCTCGTGGCAAGCCAGCGACAATTCTGCTCCCTGGTCACTGTCTAGTGTTAAAACGTTGCCAGCACGCCAAATTCCGGCCGCCCACACAATCGAGCGCCAGTGCGGCGGCAGAGCCATATGAACGGTTAGGCTGGGGGTGCCAATCTCACTATCTAGTAGCGCGGCCACCTTCGAAGACCACATATTGACTACGTGTCCGCTCAATTCGATGCGCTCGTCAATCCCATACCAGATGACGGCCGGTTTATAAAGGTTCGGTAACAAATCGAACAAACGTTCAAATGACAAGCATTTAGAGACCATGGCAAAATTAGACCAGATTCCCCCCTCCCCCACACGCGGATCACGTCAATGATGCGTAGGTATCTGGTCCCAGCTAGACCTATGTATCCTTAGCTGACCCCAACTATGCTCATCATTACAAAACGTTAGGGCGTGTTATGTACGAGATCTTCTCGAATGGACCTATTGCCAGCAGTGGCCTCAGTGGTGAGGACGCCGCTGACAATGACGTTGTGGCCCAGTCAACTGATGACTCCTCAAACTCTTCGCGCAAGCCAGCCATCATATTCACCTCCATTTTCAAAAAGGGTGATATAAGCTGGCAGGCAGGCGCACCTTGCGAGGGCATGCCCGGAGATATTTTCTTCCCCGAAAAAGGCGGCTCCACTCGCGACGCTAAGAGCGTATGCAAGACCTGCAAGGTGCGACGCGAATGTTTAGAATATGCACTCGCGTATGATGAACGCTTCGGTATCTGGGGTGGCTTGTCTGAGCGCGAAAGGCGTGATATTAAGCAGAATCGATGAGTGTGCTAACGACTAAAAGCCTGACCCAAACCATTGCCATCCTGGTTACGTCGGGTGTTAGCCCGTATCTGAACCAGACTCTAACTGCGCTGGCGCTACAAACCCGCGCCCCGCAACTAACCCTGGTAGTCAATGTTGAGGCCACCAGTGCCTCCACCGAAGATTTACAGGCACTGGTGCAAGCCTCCGGTTTAACCGCGCTAAGCCACACAGAGCTGATAAACGCCCCCGAAGCCATGAATTTTGGCCAGGCTGTAGTGCGCGCCGTCGAATTAATTGAAAGCGGACACTACCGCAGTCACGTCAACACCAACACCCCGCTTTGGCTGTGGCTGCTTCACGATGACAGTGCTCCGCAAGTTGACTGCTTAGAGAATCTACAAAGCGCCACTGCCAATGCCCGCTCGGTAGCTATGGCCGGGCCTAAACAGGTGGACTGGGACAACCCCGGCAAACTTTTAGAGGTGGGGCTGCGCGTTACCGCTAGTGCTCGCCGCGCCAATGAGATCGTGCCCGGCGAGATTGACCAGGGTCAATACGATGACCGCGTTGACGTGTTGGCAGTCGGTAGCGCCGGTGTCCTGGTGGATTACCACCCCTTCATTAAGCTTGGTGGCTTTAGCGAGCACTTTGGCCCCTTCGGTGACGGCCTAGAACTGTCTAAAGTCATGCGCCTGGCTGGTTACCGCGTAATTGTGGTTCCCGAGGCCGTGATTCGTCACCGGCAAGCCAGCTATTTAGGCTTGCGTGGGCTTGGTTTCAACGCCGACGCCGCTGCAGATGCGTTAGAAGCTGACAGCGGTGCCAAGCCCGCCACAGACGCTGAGAGCGCAGGCAGCCCCGGCGACGTCGACGATGCGCAGGCGGCAGAAACTGCGCCTGACGCAACGGGCGCGGCAGATGCTGGCGAAGCGGGCGACGTCGAAACTACTAAGCGCGCCAAGGCGACAACCACCCCCAACCCGGAACTTTCCTTCCGTCAGCGCCGCATCGCCCAGCTGCTGAACTGGCTGCAGGTAAGTGCAGTGCCCGCACCGATTTTGGTGTGGCTGTGGATTCTTCCCCTAGGCCTAGGCCGTGGCCTGGCCCGCGCCTTGGCTGGCCAGGGACAACTGGCACGAGACGAAATTGCCTCAGCCTACTGGCTGCTAAGCCACCCGCGTGTAGTGCACGGGCTGCGCGCCCGGCTTATGCGCAACGCCCGCCTGCCCAGGCGCGCCCTAAACGAGCTGTACCTGCCTGCCAGTGAAATTCGCCAGGTCAATCGCGACCAGGTGCGTCAGCTGCGCCAACAGCGCGAACGTGAACAGGCCCCCAGTGAGCTTGAAAGCCGCGAACTAGCCTTCATTGCCCGCCGTCGTCTACAAGTCTTTAGCCTGCTGCTAGTGCTTACGCTAGGAGTGGGCGGTTGGTTGCTGCGCTCAGTGGCGTTAGCAGGCGCAGTTTCTGGCCACTTCACCTTTGGTTACGACTACTCCGTGCGCGAAGGCTGGCAGTTAGTCACCAGTAACTGGTTGCCCAGCGGCGACGGCGTGGCCACCTGGCCGGTAAGTACCTTCATTCCTTTTGCGCTGCTGCGCACAATCACCGCGCCCCTGGCCCTAACCAGTGCAAACCTGAACTATGTGCTGCTGGTGGCCTTCCTGCCGCTGAGCTTGCTAGGCGCCTGGGTAGCAGCCGGGGCGCTAACCCGGCGTATCGCGCTGCGCGCCTGGGCGGCGGCTGCCTGGGTGATTAACCCGCTGAGCCTGACCTACCTGATGCAGGGGCGTATTAACTCGGCGCTAGTGCACCTACTGCTTCCCTTCGCCCTGGCTACCACACTGCGCGGCCTGGGTTGGGCGCGCCGGGAAGCGGTAGCTCCCGGAACCGTGGGCTCACGTGAACACGATGAGGACGCCACTGAAGCTGAAGCCCCCGAAACAGCCCTGCCCCTGGCCCTGGCCCGCCCGCTCAAGCGCTGGGACGTTAACTACCATGCGCTGGCCAGCGCCGCCCTAGCCTGGGCGCTAATTACCTGTCTGGCCCCGCTAGTGGGCCCGGTGGTAGTGCTAATGACCCTGCTATATGGGCTGTGGCATCACAAAGAGTGGGTGCGTTTAGGGGTTCTGGCCGCTCCCACCCTAGTGGTGTTAATCCCCACTATTGGTGCCAGCTTGTCCTTGCTGCGCAGCGGTATGCGCGGCAGTGCCCTGGCGCTTACCTGGGGACAAGCCGGGGAGCTGAACGGCCCGCCTCGCAGCCTCTACCAACTGCTGGTGGGTACTGATCTGAGCCCAGCTGGCTGGGTGCTGGCTACCTTTACCGTGCTGTTGGCGCTGGCTTTGATGGTTATCGGGGCGCTTAGTGGAATGCGGGCGCTGGCCTTAGCGCGACTGGTCCTGACTGGTTGGGTAGCCAGCCTGGCGCTGGTGGTGTTTGCTCACCGCTTCGGGCAGACCCCCTTTGGCCTGGTCAGTTTCGCCTTCGCGCTGAGCCTGGCAGGGGCTTTGGCAAGCGCCGACGTGTTTAGCCGCGCTAAGCGTTTCACCCTGGCGCGCCCCGGCCGCACTATCACCGCCTTTAGCGCCTTAGCGATTTTGGCTGCCGGCGTGGGTGGCGTGCTAAGCGCACCCCAGCTGGAGGTTAGCCAAAGCTCCACGCAGCTAAACGCAATTGGTTTAGAGTCCCAGCATTCAACCACTAAGCAGCGGGTCTTGTACCTTTCCAGCCAGGCAGATCAGCTGCGGGTGCAGTTGTGGCGTGGCGACGGCGTCCAGCTGGCTGATGTGGCTCCGGCTAGTGTCATTAACGCGGCCCGTAGCTACGACGAAGCTAACCTGGCTTTGCTCAACAGTGTTGGTGCGCTACTTAAAGGCCAGCAGTCAGGAGCTGTCGATAGCATAGCTAGCCACGGTGTCAGCCTGATTTTGCTGCAAAAAGGCCAGTCCACCGCGATCGCGGCAGATACCGCCAGCGCCCTGGACGCTACCCCGGGCCTGGAGCGTCTAGCTGACACCCCCACCGCCATGGTTTGGCGCGTTAACCCCTCCCATGCGGACCTGTCGGCGCGGGTACATGCGCAGGGCGCAGATAATGCAGATAATACGGTCAAAGCAGTTTCTGCCTCCATGCTCACTTCTGGAGCTCAGCTGCCGGCCAGCTCCGCTAGCCGCACCCTGATTCTTAACGAACGTGCCTCTAGCCATTGGAAAGCTAGCTTCAACGGTCAGGCTTTAACCCCCACCAAGGTGGATAAGTGGCGTCAAGCCTATGTTTTGCCCTCCCAAGCTGGACGCGTTGAAATCGAGTACGGCACTAGCACCCCGCTGGGCCTGGCCCTGATGGTTTTTGCCGGGCTCTATGTGTTGGCAGCCGTGCCGTTTAGGAAGCAGTCATGAAGCAGCTCAAAATATTTACCCGCCCTGAGCGTCTGACCTGGAAAGGTGCCCTAGCTAGCGTGGGGGCCCTAGCCTTGACCTGCAGTGGGGGAGCGCTGGCCTGGCAAGCTAATGGCTGGTCGGTATATAAATATGCGTCCGGTATTGAGCAAACGGTTACGGTCACCAGTGCTAGTGATGATCTGATTTGCCCTGCTAGCGCCGAAAATAACCTACAGGCCCCGGCTTACACCCAGCCGGTGGGCTACACCCTAAGCGTTGGTGACATTAAACGTGCCGGCGGTAGCCAGGCCTCCATTAAAGACGGCGTAGTCTCTAGCTACGACATTTCAGGCGCCACCATTAAGCTGGATCAATCCGCCTCCCGCACTAAAGCGGGTGGGGCCATGGTGGCTTACTCCGATAGTGGAGACCTGCGTTCTTTAACTGCCGGCGGCTGTGTTCAAAGCTCAGTGACCAGCTGGATTGTTGGTGGAGCCACTATTGTGGGTAGCTCCTCGACGCTGTATGTGGCCAACCCGGGTAACACCACTGTTAACGTTAAGGTCACCGCCTGGGGTGCTAGCGGCGAGATTTCCTTGCCTAGTGACGGCCAGCTGTCTATTGCTCCCGGTAAAGCCACCCAGTTGGCTTTGGAGAACTCTGCCGACGCCGACCCCCAGCTAGCTTTGCGGGTACAGGCTGAAGGTGGTCGCGTGGCCGCCTGGGTAGCCTCACAAAAGCTCGACGGCGAATCTGCGGCAGGCAGTGACATTATTACTTCTACGGCCTCGGCGGGCACTTCACTGACCATTGGGGCGCTAAGTATTGATAAGGCTGCCTCGCAAATCACCCCCCAGGCAGCTGCTGCTGATGCCGCTGCTACGCCGTCGCCCAGCGCAGCTGCCAGCGCCACAGCTACCCCCAGCGCTAAAGCCAGCGCCAAAGCGAGTGCAAAAGCTAGCGGTAAAGCTAGTGCCACTCCCAGCGCTAAAGCGAGTGCCAAAGCTACCCCCAGCGCTACCGCTAAGCCCAGCGCTGCTGCTAGCACGGCCGCCGCGACGCCGTCGCCCACACCCACTGCCAGCGCAGACAGCCTGGACCTAAGCGGGGCCCTTAACGAGCCGCGCCTGCGGGTGCTTAACCCCGGGGACAAAACCGCGCATGTGAAAGTAACCCTGCTGGGTAAAAGCGGGCCGGTGCAGTTCGCGCCCGCCAGTGCCTTAAACGTTAAAGCTGGCCAAGTGGCTGACCTGCCGCTAGGTGGGCTAACCCAGGGCACTTACGGCGTCAAAATTGACTCTGACCAGCCGGTAAGCGCCGCCGCGCTGTCTACCTCGCAGGGTAGTGAATACCCGGAGCTGTCAGGCCAGCACATCCACGATTTCACCTGGTCTCAGGCCCAAACTGGGCAGGGTGGGGTGGCTATGCTGCCGCGCCAAGACGTAACTAGCCAGCTGCTGCTAACTAACCCCTCAGCCCAGCCCAAGCAGGTCACGCTTAGCGCGATCGGCTCTAACTGGACCAGCACGCTGACCTTGCCGGCGCTGTCAACCCAGGTGGCGCAGGTTCCTGAAAGTGTACAGGCAGTTAGTGTTAGCGGCGCAGTTCCAGCCACTTTGGTTAGCCGCGAAACCTCTGGTGATCAGGCAGGCACACTGATCTCGGTGATTGACCGCATTGAAGTAACTGAAGCCATCGCCCAGCGGCGTATTCGGCTGTAGTGCCCGCTTAGTAATCAGGGTCCAGGTCTTGGGGTAAAACCCCAAGGGCCTGGGCACACTGCTCTAACAGCACTATATAAAGCACCTCTTGCAGCTGCTCAGGGCTAATGCACTGGGAGCGGATAGGGCGCTGGTAGAGCACGATCCGGGCGTGTAAACTTGCTTTATGCTCAGCCGGGAAGAACCGGGCCAGGCAGGTGGCATCCTCCCAAGGGGCCGGGTCTGAGGCCGGCACTGCCTCCACTGCTAGCTCAACTTGGCCAAGCTTAGGGTGGCGCTGGGATAGCTCCCTAAAAATCTCCACTGCGACCTGATCAAACTGGGCTGAGCGAGTATTCCAGCCCGGGTGGTTGGGGCGCAGCAGGGGTAGACCCAGGTTTCGCCCGTGGCGCGCGCGTCTACGTGCGCGTTTAGCACGAGCCGCCCCACTGAAACCAGGTGAGGCGGCTACGCGTACATATAGATTACGGCGAGCAATCTGAGGGTCTTTCACGCCCTCAGTTTACTCAGCTCAGGCGCTACGGCGAGAGCGCAAAACCAGCGCGCCCGTACCAGTAGCCAACAAGGCTAGGGCAAATAGGCCAGCGGTGGCATCCAAACCGGTGATAGCCAGCTTAGAAGAGCGCACAGCACCAGTCTTAACCTTGGCGTTAGCGCTAGGCAGCTTGTCAGTTACCAACACGCCAGCGTCAACCGGGGCAGGTAGCGGTGAAGGCTTAGCGGGCACAACCGGCAGCGGCGCAAGCGGGGTCCTAGGCTCCTGCGGGATAGCGATAACCGTGGGCTCCTGGGTGGGGGCCGCAGTAGGCTCCCGGGTAGGTTCCGCAGTGGGCTCCTGGGTGGGGGCGGCTGGCGCTGTCTGGGTGGGGACAGGTGTGGGGGTTGCTGCCGGGCCTAAATACACAGCCTGAATATAGGCGTTGGGGCCAAAATCAGCGGCGCTAGCAGGCGTTTCCTTGGTGGCGTTGTCTGCGCCAGCTACCAAAATAGGGGTTTCGGTAGGCCACGCGCCAGAGAAGGCCACAGAAATACCAAAGCGAGTACCTGGCTGCTTAGCCTTAATGGTGGTTACCTGGTCACCCAAACCGCTGATGGGGTGAGAACCAGCGGTAAAAGCAGTGGTCGGGAAGTAGTAGACCTCGCCGTCGCCTGCATGGGGGGCACCTACAGCCACCAAATTAGGCTTACCCTCACGGGCATAAGAAGCCACTGACCAGCCAGAGCCGGTGCCGGTAAGCACCGCAACATTGGGGTCAGTCTGGTTAGCGCTGTTAATCGTGTAGGTGCTGTGACCGCTATAAAGCAGCGCCACGCCGCCATTAAAACCAATCAGGGTGTCATCGTAGCCATCGCCGTTAACGTCTCCGGCGCTAGCAGCTGTAGTGGCCTTACCCAGGTAGGTGTTGCCTTCCAGAGTGATTTCAACGGCCCTACGGAGAGGGTCGTCTAGGTCAGGATAGCTTATAATATCGGCTACTAACCAAGCTTTACCGTGCTTGCCATTAGCATCAGAGGCGGTAATCACGTAGTAGGTACGGCCACCAACATCAACATTGCTGACGGGTTGAATGGAATCAAAGAACATGCCTGTAGGGCTGTACAACTTCTGGTTGGTCGTATAGTGTTCGGGATCGTTTAAATCTATATCGACCCGCCTATCAGCACTCAGACGATAAGCCACTGAGTGGTCGCCTTCAGGGTTAAGTACGACGATGTCACTAGTGTACTCGCCGTCGTATTTTCTATTCGCGAAGACGGCTGAGAAGTTGGTGGTACCCGGGGTACCGGTGATAGTGAAACCCTGGCCTTTTTCTGAGAGCTTGGTGTAGTCAACGTCAGAAAAGTCAGTCCTGCCGTAAATTAGCCAAGCTTTACCGGCAGTTGATGAAGAAACCAGTATCTCATCTTTGCCATCATGGTCAACGTCAAGTACGCAGGATACAGAAACATTAGGTGAAGCAGGAATCTTGAAGCTGCTTGTGCCCGCCACCGGCATTTTGCCGCCGGGGTTGCCGCCCGGAATGACGGTAACCAGGCCGGAAGGGGAGGCCGTAACGATGTCTTGCTTGCCAGTGCTGGTAGAGCCATAGCCCCTGCCATCGCCATTGACATCACAGAACCGATCCTTGGCGATGGTAGAGCCGATCTGCGTACCTACCCAGGTACGCTCATTTTCGACAGATTGTTCGGGGGCTGCGTTAGCTAGCGTGGGGAGTGCTAGAGCTACAACGCAAAGCCCAGCTAGCGCACTGCTGCGACGCCGGTTTGCGGCGAGTAACCACGACGGGACCATGGCTTCCTCTCTTAAGGGAGTAATTAATCTGTGTGTATCCTAGCAAAGCTGATAAAAGGCTGTTAACTATTAGGCCCTAAAGTGACCGTGTTGTAATACAACTCAACCTTGTGGGATTCGCATACCCTTACTTTGTTACATGCCGACGGCGCAAAAAGCGTTCAGATAGTGATATCGGCGGTATGGTTTTAGTGGCACTTTGTTAGTAATGGAACGGCATTTGCCCTAAGGTTAGGAAATTATAATTGAGCAAACGTGAAACCTATCGCCGTGGCCCAGTGCTGCTGCGTGGTAGCCAGATCCCGCGAGACACCTCCGACGCTCGCCTGCTAGCTAGTTCCGACGACGCCGCCTGGCTGCATGAGGACCCTTGGCGGGTGTTGCGTATCCAGTCTGAGTTTGTAGAAGGCTTTGGGGCGCTTACTGGCATTGGCCCAGCCATCAGTGTCTTTGGTTCAGCCCGCACTCCTAAAGACGCGGCCGCCTATGAACAAGCCCGCGCTGTAGGGGCCGGTTTAGCTAATGCCGGTTATGCGGTTATCACCGGTGGTGGTCCGGGCATGATGGAAGCGGCTAACCGTGGGGCTCATGAGGTGGGCGGTTTAAGTGTTGGCTTAGGAATTGAACTGCCGCACGAGCAAGGCCTAAATGAATATGTTGATTTAGGCGTTAACTTCCGCTATTTCTTTGCGCGCAAAACTATGTTCATTAAGTATTCGGATGGTTTCGTGGTTATGCCAGGGGGATTTGGCACCATGGACGAATTGTTCGAAGCTACTACCTTAGTGCAAACTCAAAAGGCCCGCTCTTTCCCAATTGTGCTAGTAGGACAAGATTATTGGGGGCCATTGTTAGATTGGATGTCTACCACAATGGTTGCGGAAGGCATGATTAGTGCTGATGACATGAATTTATTGCAGCTAGCTGATAATGCTGAGCAGGCGGTTGACCTGGTGGTTTCTGGTGCTAGCGCCAGAATTTCCGCTAAAGCCGCAGAAAACCGCGCTCATCGCCGTGCTGAGCAGGGCTGATAGCGTTAAATATCAGCCATGAAATTTGGTGTTTTTACGCACCTAGCGATCACATTTAAAGGTTTACAAGACTATACTGGCAGCAGTTGAGTGTGCGTTTTGGGATCCATACTCGTGATTAGCGAAAGGTGATGCCATGGCAGCCATGAAACCTCGGACTGGCGACGGTCCGCTTGAGGTAGTCAAGGAAGGTCGTTCCATCATTATGCGTATGCCTCTAGAAGGCGGCGGCCGACTGGTGCTTGAAATTAGCCCCGAAGAGGTCAAAGACCTCGCCGCAGCGTTAGAGGCCATCTAAGTCTCAGCGCTAACATACATAAAGGGTCACTCTTTGTGAGTGACCCTTTTGCTTTATAAATAGCGGTTTTAAGCCAATTTTGCGTAGTTTAAAGCTCGACGCCGGCTGCGGCCGGGGCGGGGCGCTTGGCCGCGTTAGCGGCCCGCAAAATATCGCGCGGGCTTAGCTCCACCTGGCTGCGTAGCTGCGCTAGCAGAGCCGCATCAGCATCGCTTAGGGGAGCCAGCGCAATATTGGCTGCGGCAGCGTCTACAGCCGCCGCAGTGGGGGCGGTGTCCGCTGGGGCGTCAGCATTGGTTGCAGCGTCACTGTCAGCGTTGCTGGGCTCAGCATCAAGACTTTGGTCAGCTAGCGTCGGGCTGACCAAGCTAGCGGAGTTGTCGGTGTCTACTTGGGCACTAGTGACCGAGTCGGGCGGGTTTATGTAGGCAGTGTCATCAAAATTGCCGCTCTCGGCGGCCTCGGGGGCGTCAGTAACGGCAGGGGCAAAATCAGTCTCAGCGCTGGCCGCGTCACTGTCAGTAGCCTGTGCGCTAGCGCCGGTGCTGGCCTGTTCAGCGTCAGTGTCAGCCGCGCTGGCCTGGTCAGCGGTAACCCCGGCGGTGTCATTAGTATCAGTGGGCTCAGCCAGGGGAGCTTGCCCAGGCTGGGACTGCAGGGCATCGCGGCCGCTAGTGGCGACGTCGTCGGCTACAGAAACCGTGTCGGTGACAGTTTCTTTAAGGGCCTCAAGCGGATTGCTCAGATCACGCTTAATAGCCTCAAGATCCTCACCCATAACGTCACGCACAATTTTGCGCGGGTCGTAATTGCGCGGGTCAAAATCAGCCAGCTTCAGATCTGACAACTCTGGGCCTAGCTCCTCGCGTACCGAAGCCTTAGCGCCTTCCAAGCTCACGCGGGCTTTACGCACAAACTGGGCGAAAGTACGCGTGTATTCAGGCAGCCGGGAGGGGCCGATCACCACCATGATCACCAGCAGGATTACTAGGAACTCGCCACCGCTAATACCAAACACGTCTCCTAGTATAAATTCCCCTATGCAGCTGCGGCGCCTAACCGGGGCCAATTTATGCCCTAGGAATGATGGCCTTGCCCACCTGGTGAGCTAGTTGGCCATATTTTCTTCCTTAAGGCGATACTATGTAAGCGCTGTTCCCACCCGTCATATGCCAGGAGTGTCTGTTGCGTGCTGATAAAAACCTCACCTGGGTCTATACCGAGGAGCAGGCTTTCGAAGACGAGGTGCTGACGCTGGCCCGTCTGCGCGGCACTGAACTGGGGGCCACCCCGGTCTCCAGCGGTACAGGTGCAGCGCTGCGTATGCTGGCAGCCGCATCGCGAGCCAAGGCTGTAGCTGAGGTTGGTACCGGGGTTGGAGTCTCAGGCTTGTGGTTGCTTTCAGGCATGGGTTCCGACGGCGTACTAACCACCATTGATCTGGAGGCTGAACTACATCGCCAAGCTAGGCGCATGTTTATGAATGCCGGTTACCAAGCTTCGCGTTTCCGCATGATTAACGGACGCGCCAGCGACGTGATGCCACGTATGGCAGCCAACTCTTACGACATGGTGGTACTGGACTGTGGCCCCAGCGAAAGCGCCAACCTAGTCAACATGGCGCTACGTATGCTGCGCGTAGGCGGCATCCTAGCCATCACGCGCGCGCTATGGAACGACAATGTGGCTGACCCGGCCCGTCGCGATCCGCAAACCGTAATCATGCGTCAACTGGGGCGTGAACTTATCGCTCACGAGCAGCTGCTGACCAATATCCTGCCAGTGGGCGACGGCTTGCTAGTTAGCGTCAAACTCAGCTAGAGACCCAAAACCAATTAGATCCAAAACCGAGTAGGTCTAAAACTGGCCAGATCCAGAACTGTTTAGGTCCAAACCGAATAGGTCTAAAACTGATCAGGTCGAAACCAAGTTAGACGTGGGGGGCCCGCTTGCAATGCAAGCGGGCCCCCCACAGCTTGGTTTGGTGAAGGTTTGGTTTGCTAAAGCGCGTTCGTTAAAAAGCGTGCTCGTTAAAAAACGCCAGATTAAAGAGGCGATTTGAAAGCGCAGATTAAGACGCGGTGCCTTTAAACCGGGCTGACGCCTAGGCTACGGCCAGCCAGGCCGCGTGCACGGTGACCCAGCTTGCGCGCCACCCCAGCTAGACCCTGGGCGGCGCTGGAGCCAGCGGCGGGGCGGC
>ERZ773027.278-NODE-278-length-33052-cov-4.300482_pt1 | contig 33052 bp, 42 predicted proteins | sample MGYA00511032_ERZ773027 | MGnify/ENA primary metagenome ERZ773027 (study PRJEB29015, sample SAMEA2738138) | human oral metagenome | biome: human oral; feature: human-associated habitat; material: saliva | place: China | collected 2190 ... | reverse complement strand
TAGGTCCTTGAAGTCCGTCCGCCCCTCTTGGTCCAGTATCGCCTTGTGGTCCACGTTCGCCATCTGCTCCTTTAGGTCCTATCTGCCCTTGAATACCTTGTAAACCTTGCGGGCCTTGTGGTCCTATCGGTCCACGCTCTCCGGTTTCCCCCTTGTCACCTTTAGGTCCGGGAGTTAGTGAGATATTGCGTAGTTCTTGCTTAGTTGCAAACTGACTTGTATCAGGTTCAGGCTTGCTCTCTAACGCTGTTAAACGCTGTTTTAAGGCGCTATCGTCATATACGGTATCTTTATCCGCCTTTGTCTTCAATGCTTCAATATCGAGTGAAATATTGCTTATTTCAGTACGAATATTGCTATCGTCATAAGTGCCACCTTGCTCTTTGATTTTTGCGAATAGTTCGTCCAATTCTTGTTTGGTAACAACATCCTTGACGTTAACAATTCGCCCTGTTTCACGTTCAATAAGTGGTGTCTTAACTGCTTTATCAATCTCGCTTACATGAACGCTGAATAAGAAGCTATATACATCTGCTGACTGCTCTACCTTCTCGAAGTAGATGTAGCCAATGACAGACTCATCTGTTGTGATCAATGATGTATCAAATTGAACCGTGAATGAATTATCTTCGATTGCTGCATCCACTTCCTGGTATCGCTTAGTGGTCTTAAAGTAGAATAAGCAGATAACCTTAGTAGCAGTTAATTCATCGAGTGTGAACTTAAACTCTGCATTATTCTTATCGTGGCTGTAAAACTCGTTATATAATTTTTCAATACCACGATTACTAGATAGAACGGTTATTTTTCTTTCGATAACCTTTTTCAAGCGCTACCTCCTTTCTTCAAAAAGAAAGAGAACCCAAAAGGGTTCTCTAATTGTTTAGTCTTCGCTTGGTTCGTGATATTCAAGCGCTCTGTCGCTATCGGTCAATCCAGCAGTCGTTGGATCAGTAACCACTCCTAGCAAAACAAGGATATAAACAAACGTATTCACACCGTTTTGAATATTTTGTGGAATTTCAAATCCGAATTGTTGAGACATAAGGAATACCGCTCCTAATAGAGCGATAAGAGTTACTTTATTTTGTAAACGTAGTTTCCAGTTAATTTTATTCATTGTTTTTCCTCTTTAATTTCTAGTTCGAGAAATTTCTCAAACAATACTTTGACCGCACCGTTACCACCTAATTCAACATAACTTTCATAGAGTTTAGAAAGTTCTTCGATTTCGTGCTGATCAGTGAAGCCGCGTTTAATTGCTTTTTTTAAATTTTCTTGCAATCGAAAGCGTTGTAATCGTTGCAATCCTTTGCCAATTAGTGTCAAGTTCTCGTTATTTTCTTTTCCGATTTTTGCAACCTCTGAAGTCGATTTCTCAAGGTCTTCGATTTTATCAGAAAGAGTTCCAATTTTCTTTTCAGTCTCTCTAGTGTTTTGTGTGCTTTTTAATGAGAAATAACTTGGGATAATCACGACAAGGATTGGAGTTAATTTGTCAATAAATGTTAGAAAGTCCAATCTAACCACCCTCTTTCTAAAACGGTTGGTTATTGAACGGGTTGTGTTTCTAACTCGTTAGATGGTTTAGGTTCTGTCCATTTCCAGATACCAAGTTTTCCGTTTTGCTCAAAGCTTGCGAGTTCTTCAAGTGTTTGTCCTTGATAAGTGAACGCTTCATTTACTTGAACCATAACACGTTTACCTTCTTGATATTTTTCAACGTGATTAGGATTTTCAAGTGTGAAAATTTCTTGTGATTGGTAAGTCTTGCCAGTTTTTCCAAGATCAACCAATTCAAGACCACGCTTGAAGACTGTTGGATTTAGCGGGTTATCTGTGTCAGTAACACGAGCCAATACCGCCCAATCTGCGACAGCTTTCACTTCGTTAATTTTAGCGTCTTTCTGTTCGAGTTTAGCTTCGTAGTCTTGCGCTTGTGTTTGCAAGTCTTCTTGAAGCTTTTTCACGCCCTCTGCTGGGTTTAGCTCAGTAGCTACTTGACCGAGTACAGCTTGGACAAGGACTTCATCCGTTTCATTCACACGGTCACCGATTAGTACACGGTCAAAAGCCGTGTATGGTGCTTCTTGACGAATTGCAACGAAAGTACGGTTGTTTTCTTGTAAGTATTTGTTTACTACTTTAAATGTCATATACTAGTTTTCCTCTTTTTCTTCTTTTTCTGCTTGTAGTTGTTGAAGTTGCGTTTGTGCATCTTCGTATAGTGCTTTGTAGTTAGCGCATTCAATCGTCTTGTTTGCGAGTTGAATTGCTAAGTCGTTGATAACTTTATCTGCTGTGTTCATGTTCTACCTTTCTAAATTCTGATGCCATAACGTCCGGGTGATCCGAGTTTGTTGCGTTTAAAATGAGCTTCAATCCCTGCGAAATTCTTATCGATTAAATCGAATAATTGTACTAGATTTGTACCTTTTATCCATATTGTTTGGCTTGCTAAAACTGTCCCAGCCCTCATTGTCTCAACATTTCTAATTTCATTATTGATATTATCAAAAATGATACCTTTAGGGTCATTGGCATTATACATCATAGCTATTTCATCACCATATAAATTGACGGCTGTTGTATTGTCGTTTGTATTCCAGATTTGAATACCAGCAGAGCCATCATCCATGTTTATCCTACCATTTGAATTAGACATTAGAGCGGTATATGAACCAGGTTTATCGGAAATTGCACCAGCACCGAAAACAAGGTATTGAATAGGTCTGCCTACGAAATGATTTACAATACCTACACCTTCCTTGTTCATTTCGATCCAGCCAGTTTGCAAGTCAAAATCTGTCACACCGTTCAGAGATGAAATTTTCCCACCTTTAATATTGTTACCAGTAAAATCAATTGACTGAATTCTATTAATGGTCGCCTTTTTAGCAAACAATTCATCAATGAATGCTTGTTGTGATACTAACCGCTGGATGAATGCAGTGTCAAATTTTACTTTTTCAGCCGTGACTGCTTCAGCTCCTAAGATAGTAGTAGTGACTGAACCAGCTTCAAAATTAGCTGTTTTTAACTTATCAATCATTGCTGACTTAATAACTGCATTATCGATCAGCGTGTCTCCAGTAATATGAGTTGCTTTACCAATAATACGGTTATTCCCATTTGCTCCAAGGTTGATACCGTTAATGATATCCCCAGCACTGTTCAAATTTTGAATAGCGTATGAACCAGCAAGTTGTGTAACTTGTGTTCTTGTTGCTTCCAAACCTTGCGCAATCTGTACTGCTCTTGTTTGTGCATCCGTAGCAAGTCCTTTAGCTTCGTCTGTAATTTTGTACGCGTCGTCAAATTGGCTTGGCTTATATGGTCCAGTATTTGAACCACGGACTAAGATAGGCTCTTTGAACTCTACCCAGCCATTTTTTGCTAAGAAGATATAAAATGGATAGTTCGCGTCTTCACCGAATGCAAAATCCTCTTGCATGGTAAAAGTTTTTTGGAACTCTTGCCACTCGTCAAGTGGTGGTCTATTCTCTCCGATGTTAGCCCATGTTAGGGTTTTGTTTAACCCATGATTTTTGATATTGAAAGCAAAAAAAACATCTGGATATTCTCTAATGCGGTACTTAAACCCTAGCGTATAAGTTTCACCACGATAAACTTTTTTAACGTAAATAGGCAAAGAGAAGCCTGACCAGTTATAACTAGTAAGACCCTGTGCCTTTATCGTGAAAATTCCATCGTTAACAGATACACTTGCATTAGGGTTGTTATTCCCAGTCAAGGTATGCTTGTTCATCGTCATTGAATTGACAATCAAGTTGTTATCATCTGTAACGTACTTCCCGACTTCGGTTTGGAATACTTGGTTACTCATAACCATACGTGAAACGTTGTTTGATACATCATTTTCAGTACCGCCAATAATTCGCTCGTATAGTTGACTTGTTTCTTTGACACGTTGGAAGTCAACATCATTGACTTTGCCCGCCATTTGACTAGCAATACTAGCAAATCTTCCTTCCGTGTCTTGCTTGTATTCAGTAAGTTTATCTTCTTGCCTGTTAACTCTATCAGCCATTGAAGCGAATATGACACTATTTTCACTAGCGATATACTTAGCTTCGTCAGCAAGTTCATATCCTGCTCTTACTTTGGCAAGTGCCTCTTCTGCTTTTTTCTTTGCTTCATCAAATCCTTCTGGACTAAACTCGTGAAATCGTCTGTCAATTTCATCTGATAGAGCACGCTTGTTTTCTTCTGATTTGGCTTTGATAGCATTCACTTCATCCGTAAATTGATCGCTCAATTCTTGTTTTTTACGGTCAAAAGCAAGGTCAGCATTTTTGAGTTCTCTTGCTAACTGCCTTTCAAAATTGTTTTGAAAATGCTGATTTTCACTTTTAAAGGCATCACTAACTACATTACCGATTGCACTTGCAAGACCTGATTGAAATTGACCAAAACCGATAGATTTCAGTTTTTTAGCCATTGGGGAGTAGGTATATTTAGTGATTTTCTTTCTTACATCCAAATCGAATGTCTCATGGTAGACACCTACCACATCAAACATCTGGACAGGTACATCACTTTGACCGATAACATCAATTTCAATGCTATCTTCTAGCATATCGCACAAAGTTGTTCTGAAATACTGCTTACCGTATTCTCTAAGGCTTGCTTCATCCTTGACATCTTGGTCATTGACTTCGACAACATCTTCATAAATCTGACTGTACTTGTTAATGAGTGGACTATCCACTACAACCTTGTAGTGTTTATCGACTGAATTTTCTCCTTCACCACGGACAGTCGTGATGAACGTGATACGAGTCTTTAAAGACTTAGTAGATGTCTTATGCTCATAGCTAGACAAGTTTTTCTTATACATAAAAAGCGATTCATTTTCTGAACCGCCATTTTTTAATAATCGTACCTGATAGCCATGTCTGACTAAATCACCACCCCACAAACCAAGAATAGAGTGCTTATCTTTAGTAAATGCTTCCATAGCATTCTTACTATCGATATTAAATGTGTGTTTATCTTCGATATCTGAAAAAAATGAGAATGGATTCTCACGAGTGATACTTCCAGCGAATTGACTTAATGCAGTTGAACCCGTCTGTCTATCTAAAGACATCGGATTGACTACGTAGTGGTTCAACATCGTCATGACTTGGTTGGCATAGACTTGAATATATCCATGCTTTTTCTCGACTTCAAAAATCACAAAGTCTTGCTCACCGTGTAGATCATCAGCAGTCAAGAATGTTTCTTCCCTCAACCGTTGCCATAAAATGTTTTTAGTAGGGAATTTAAAGGTTAATTGATAGGTGCTATTTGCTTCTTGTACGATTTCATCATCATAAGTAGCATTAAGAGGTATATTTCCTTCGGTTAAATAAATCATACCTTATACCTCCAATTCGGTTTAATTGTCACCTTGCTAACATTTCCTGTAAAAGCAACACCAGTATTCCCAACTGGAATTTCAAAGAACCCTCCACGCTTTCTGAGAGTGTTCTGAATTGCACCAGTAGCATTGTAGATATTCTGTTTACCTTGCCTACAATCGATTGTAGCTTTGGTATCGATTGTCAGATACATGGTCTTCTGACCAATCGTAAGTGATACATCACCACTACCTTCGATTTCTACAACTGGTTCAGAATACACACTACCAAGATTTGTAATTGTACCTTGACTTGTTAGTACAACAGGTTCGCTATTATTTTGATACCTGAACGGTTGCATGTCTAACTTGATTGACAATTCCCAACCATACATCCCTTTTGGAGTGATTTCAGTATCTAGCAAATCAGCATAGAAAACTGAATCAGGCTGATAGCTGAATTCTAGTTGATTTCCTACTGCTTTGAATTTCTCTATCAATGTTGCTAAATCAGAAAAACGCTCAAAGAAGATGCGAATAGTTCTTTCATAATCTTCAAAAGCGCCATCTTCTTGATTGTAGCTACCATTCATACCGTATGGTTTAGTTTGTTCAGAGAAACGAGGAATTGCAGAACGGATTGTTCCAAAGTCCACGACTACACAATTCCTTAAAACAGTTGTTGTAAAATCATTGACCTTTAAATAATTTGACATTAAATACCCTCCCTTCTCATGATATGACCTTGGTATTGATAAGAATTTTCTGCGATAACTTGACCATCTAGATAAGTATTGAAATCTTTATCAAGCAATCTACCAAGCAAGTTTTCTACGCTTTCTTTCAAGCTAACCAATTCAGAGACAACTGCTTGACCATTGCCACTATTGGCAGAATAAGCTGTACTCTGATATCCACGGGGACTGTTTCGAACGTTGACACTTTGAATTCGTCTGCTTAGATGTGATATTTTTGTATCTTCAAAACCAATTCCTTTTTCATAGTTTGGAATACCCAAACGGTTCATCAAGCTACGAGTTTTACCAGCTCGCATGACTTTAGAACCTTGAGGAAGTGGTAAGACTACGTTACGACCTTCTGGGATAAAGGAAGTTCCGTCTGGTAATGTTACCAACTCTTTATAGAGCGTACCACGTTGGTCATTGACTGTTGCAAGGCCTCCAGGGTGATTATCCGTACCTTTTGCGTGTCGTTCAGTAAAATGTCGTGTAATAATATCAATAAACTTAAAAGCTGGCAAAGAAGCTAAACCTGACCATACGCTATTGATCGCACTACTTGTTCTGTCTCTTGCGTTAATATCGATTGGTCCGTTTTGTCTAACTGCATTTACTGCATATTCTGCAGAGTTAGCTTCTCCTTGCGTTCTGTTGATAGCATTAATATCAATTGGTTTAAATTGATAAGGAGAGTTTACGCTCAAACTTGCTGATTGTGATTCTCCTGCTGTATTATCATTGGCAAAAATGCCGATTGGCGCTTCTTGTTTAGGAGAGTTCACACTAGCGATTGCACTATTAACTGCAACACCAGTGTCATCTGCTGCAGTTAATGACTTGGTTAGAGCTGGTGCTAAATTCCACTCGCCAATCTTATCTATTGATAATTGACCGTTATATAAAACATTACCAGGGTTTACTTGTAAGTCTTTTGTAAATGGTGTAAGAGCATTCCAAGTAGTCAATGTTTCAGTAGAACGAGCAACTGCATCTCTGAACTTATCATCTGTTGCAAGCAATTCTTTTTGTTTTGGAGTAAGTGCTTCATAATTTGTGAGAGCTTTTGTTGCTTCATCTGCCTTACTCATGATGTCATTGTTCTTCAAAAGAAGTTCTTTGACTTCTGCTGGCATATCATTCCAAATCTTGAGGTTTTTCTCACTATCAAAGATAGCTTGTAGGCCTGCTTGATTATTAACGATGACTTGTTTTTCTTCAAGGCTCATCTCTTTCCACTTGCCTGATTCAACAAGCGCTTCAGCAATGGTTACACGAGCATTTGAATTGATATCTGCAGTTTTAGCAATGAACTGTAATTGTTCCCAACCTTCTGCAGATTTAGCAGCTTCTCCGATGACTTCCTTAACATTTGATTTGACTTGGAAGTTACCGTTTTTATCGATATTACCGACTAATAATGACCATGCATCATTGGCTTCTTTGACTTCCTTGCTCATCTCACTAGTATATTTAGCGAGAATGCTATGAGAGTTTCCAGCTTTTTCGGATGCTGCTGCTGCCTTTTGACCGATTTCTTCATAAGATAAACCGTATTCTTCAAGGACTTTTTTAGCTTCTTCCCAGTAGTTCCAGTTTTGACCAGTTCTGGACTTAACTTTTTCGTCCAAATTCTTCATAACTTGATAATACTTACTACCCAAAGCTTCCATGGTTTGAGTATGGTTAGATTCGAGCTGTTGCATTTTCTTGTTGTAAGTTTCTTGGTCAATAGCTTTCCCGTCCAACAACTCTTTCAACTCGCTCTTGGATGATTCGTAAAGTTTTTTCTCTTCATCCATAGCTTGTTTCAAAACATCTTTAGTGTGTTTTAATTGAGTTTCGTTTAGACTTGCAACCTCTCCGTTCAGTGCTTGCAATGCTGCTTTCTGTTGATCAGCAGATAAGCTCATCATGGAAAGTTTAGCTTTAATCATCTCGTTTTGGTTGTTCAAGATGATTTCTTTTTCTTCTTGAGAAAACTTACTAGCATCGCCATTATGACGCGCATAGATTTCATTGATTTGGTCCATCATTGATTCAGTATTTGAAACGATTTGACCATTTCTATCTTTAGCTTTAGCAATTTGTTCTTCACTCAAGCCCCATTTATTACCAAGCTCTTCCATTCGTTTGTTGCTTTGGTCTGCTGCTTCTTGAATATCTTCATAAAGCTTTTTAAACGCTCCTGAAACTTTCTCAACATCTCCAGCGTGTGTTCCAAAGTTTGCAACTGCTGTACTCGTTTCATCAACTGTCTTTTGGAAGTTTCTTAATTCGCCTTGTGCAGTGCTACTTAATTGTGAACCAAACTCTTCTGTCTTGATTCTTGCTTTGTCTTTCTCATTTCCAAGATAGACAAGACCAGCTGTTACTAAACCAATACTACCAACTATCAATCCTAAAGGATTTGCAAGCGCACCAATTGCGCCAGTCATAGAACCAGCACTAGTTGACATCCCTGCCATGGCTGTTTCAGCAGCACCAGCTGACCCAGCCAATGCATTTAAACCAGCTGGAATATTTGCAAGATATTTAACTGATCCACTTAAAAAACCAATACCTTTCGAAAGACCACCAATAGCTTTTACAAAACCACCAATAACAGATACACCACCACCTAACAACTTCAATGCAGGACCTAAAGCAGCTGCCATCAATCCCCAATTAATGATGTTCTGTTGTTGTTCTGTTGATAATGAACTGAATTTTTTTGCTAAATCAGCAAGATTATTTATCCATGGTTTTACTGCATCAAGACCACTTCTAAGAGCCTTGATGAGCGGACCTCCGACTTCAATAGCGATATCTGTCAGTTGATTTCTAAACATCTTTAATTGAGACTCAGTAGTCTCATAACGTTTATTCGCTTCATTAGTTAAGGCGGTATTTTCTTTCCACGCTTGGTTAGAACGTGCGACTGCTGCACCCATTTTATCTGATGATAAAGCTAAAGATTTAAGCATATTACCTTGCCTAATACCTGTCATGCCTAATTTCATCAAGATAGCATCCATATTTGCGCCTTTTTCATGCGCTGTGTTAAGACCTTTAATAAAGGATTGTAAAGCTTCAGCAGGTTTTTCTTTCCACGCTTGTTGGAACTCTTCTGATGTTGTTCCTGCAACTTTGGCAATTAATGCTAGATCGTCTGCTGAGTCCTTAGTAGTCAATGAAACTGCATTACCAATAGCAGTAAGAGTTTGAGTCATTGCAGTACCACCAGCTTCAGCTTCAATACCTACACTACTCATGGCAGTTGCAAGACCTAAGATTTCTGGAGCAGTTAGTCCAGCAAGTTTCCCACCTGCTGCTAAACGATTGGCCATCATTACGATGTCTTTTTCAGTTGTAGCAAAGTTATTACCAAGGTCTACAACAGATGCACCAAACCTTGAATAATCATCTGAACTCAACCCCATAATGTTTGCTACTTTAGCGATTGCAGTTGCAGCTTCTTCAGCGCTCAAGTTAGTCGATTCTCCCATATCAATCATAGTACGTGAGAATGACAAAATGTCTTCTGCCTTAATACCAAGTTGACCTGCAACTTCTGCTACGTTTGCGATTTCAACCGCGCTTGCTGGCAATTCTTTAGCCATTTGACGGATACCGTCTGATAGTTTTTGATATGATACTGTGGCAGTTTCGTCAACTGTTTTCTTAACACCTGCAAATGCTGACTCATAATCGATTGCAGCTTTCACTACAAGACCAGCACCTGCTACAATCGGAGCAGTAACACCACGAGTTAAAGCAGAACCGAAACCAGATATGTTTTGCCCCATTTGACTGATTTTATTACCGACTTCTTGAGCACCTCTACCAAACTTAGTGAAGGTACTATCATCGATATAAGCTTGTTTCATAGAACTAGCTAACTGTTGATAACGGTTTTGCAATTCAGCTACTTTAGCAGCAGTAGCTGTCATACTAGCACTTGCTTCAACTAACTTCTGCTTTTGTTCTGCAGTGGCAGTCGAAACATCACCTATACTAGCTTTTAATTGGTTGTATCGTTCACTCTGTGAACTCAATACTTTTTGGTACGAGCTAAGAGCTGAACCAGTTTGCGATAAAAGTCCTTTTAAGTTACTGATATTATTACCAGCTCCTTTAAAATTATTTTCCATCGCTTTTAGGGAATTATCGACACCTTTTAAATAGGTTTTCAACCTCCCGACATTCGACTGAAAAGGAGCGACATCTAAGGTTGCAGTGGCGACTAATTCACCAATATTACTTGCCATTCATTCTCCTTTCTATCCAAAAAGGAATGGGAAGGCCTTGTCAAGGGTTGTTTCTTCTTCCTCTTGGCTTTCTTTTGTTTCTAAAGCCTGCACCATCAAATCAAAATCTGATAAGCGCATTCTTTTGATATCATGGATTGTATATCCTTGACTCATTAATGATTGAACCCAAACTAATAAATTATTTTGAGCTTCTTTAGGGCTTAACCCTTTTTCTTCTTTTTTCCCTTGGTGGTCTCTTTTTCTTCTTGTTTTCCACCGAGTGCTGCAAGATATAGATCATTCAATGTTTCAAGCGTTTCAACACTTGCACTCTTCAAATCTTCTGCATCGAATTGCTCACCGTACATTTTCACAAACATTTCAAGATATGCTTCATTCACTTCACGATGTTTAGCAGGGTTTAGCAAATCTTCCTTGTTTTCGTACAATGAAGTTTGTCTGACCTGGTGTTCCAAAGCCAACAGGTTATCTTCTACGTTTACGTAGTCTTTTGAAAATTCTTTCAACACACCTGCTTTTTTAAATTTAATTTCAAACATTATTAACTCCTTTTAAAAAATAAAGGCTTGGAATAACCAAGCCTATTCTTATGCATCTTGTCTTGCTGCGCCTGATTCAGCGGTTACTGTTCGTTCAGAACTAGCACCGCTTAAGACTTTGGGAAAACGAGTTTACGGAATTCAGTTTCTTGGAATTGTGGGTTGTCTTCACGACCAACTACAATTACAAGGCCTTCATCATCATCTCCACGAGCTACAAAGCTACCAGATACAGTATCGTTCTTAGGTTCTGGTGAACCATCTTTAGTTTCCAAATCCATACCTGGAAGTGAGAACTTACCTTTAAGAAGACCAACCCAGATACCTTTACCGTCATCACCAGTTGTACGGAACAAGCAAGCGATGTCGTTTGGAGTCATCTTCTTATTGTATTTTTCAACACCGTTTTCAACAGTGATACCGTAGAAATCCTTACGTGCATCACTACCCAAATCAAGCCATGACACTTCAAGGGTTGTTCCAGTGATACCAGAAGACAATACTACGTATGGTCCATCATCTGCTGTGATAGTGTTCAATTCATTTGTGATATCCAATTTTGCTGATTTCAATCCAGGGATTTTTTTAGTCTCTCCTGGTACAAGGTTTTTATCATTCAAAACCCCATATTCAAAACCACGTAAACCAAATTTAACTTTAGACATTTATTTATTTTCCTTTCATTTCTTCGAGATCACTCCAATCAAAAAGACGATATTTTCGGACATTCATTAATAGTCCAATATCGTCATCCATGTATCGAGGTTTCTCATTTGCTGTGTAGCGTTCAAATCCGCTACTTTCTAAGATTGTATCCATTCTTTTGGCGATTTGGTCAGCTTGTTTTGCATTCTTACACCAAAAATTAATTGTGATACGTTGTTCCATTGAGATGATTTCATCATCTGCATACTTGTGAGGTGCTTCGTAAGTTAAATAAATTCTTGCAAACGGAGCAAGTTCTTTTTGTTTTAAATTTGTAGGCTTTTCAGGGATATCATAAGTAAAAATACCTTGCTTATACCCTGGAAATTCTTTGCCCCTAAACTCATTAAACAGTTGATTTAACTTTTCATCTGCTACCAAAAGTTTGTATACTTCAGTTTCAGCAATCATTTATTTTAGCACCTCCTTTATTTTTTGTTCATATATTCTTTTAGCACGAGGAGTAACTGCATTAATAGTCTTTTCCTCGAAGTCCTGTGCTTTTTGATAGATTGTCCCGCTATTCGGGTATCTAGCACGCCAACCAGTAGTACGACCAAAACCAATATCCTTTGAAGGAGCACCACCTCTACCCTTGAAATTGCTGATTTTTATATCTGCTTTCAATCGAGTAGGTGTAGGTTCATCAGAAACTGGAGTATTTATTCCAAGTTCTTTCTCAAGCTCTTCAGCAACCATTGTGACTGCTTCACGAGCAGCCATAGGTGCTTTAACCTCCAATTTAGTAAGGTTGTTTAGGCAAAGGTCTAATCCTTTCGTCACGACAACATCACTCCCTTAATCAAGTCAATTTCCTTGTTTGCATGATCTCGTTCGATGGCTACGATTTGATATTCATTACCATCAAAATCTACATAACAAGAATTGTCAAAAGGAAGTTTTGGAAGATGACGAATTAAGAATGTTTTAGTGTCTTTATGTTCTACAAGTCCACCAGCTTTTGTGACAGTTGCGCTTTCTCTAAAATCCTTAATAGATGTTTTAGAAACTTCCGCCCAGCAAGTATACAAGTCCTTTCTTTCGAAGTCTAGCACTTCTCCATCTTCATTTTGTCCGCCTATTCTTTTAAAAAAAGTAATGCGAACATTCATGTTGCGTGTCCGCATTAACTTTCCCTCCGTGTTCTAAGCTGGTGGATGATGTTTAGCACTCCATTCGCCAATGGATAGCGCATGGTATCTGCTGACATCCCTCGATGTTCGTACTCTTCTTTTACTTGCTTTTTAACAGCTAGTCGGAACTTAGCATAGTCCACTAAATCATCTGGGCTTAAATCATTATCGATTGCAAAACAAATCTGTTCTTTTGCTGACTCGATAAGTTCAAGCAATAAATCGTCTTCGAAGTCGTAGTCGATTTTACAATACAACTTAACTTCTTCAAGAAAACCATTCTTTTTAGCTTCCATAAATCTAACCTCCAATCAAGGCTAGTAGTTGCTCTTTGGTTTGAGTTGCTGAGTAAGAAATTCCTTTGCTATCTAGGTAAGACATGATGTCTGCTTTGGTGCTACTTGCGGTTGGTACTGCTAAAGTTACAGCTGACCGTGAGACACCCCCACTGACTGGGGGAGTATTAGGGCATAGTTACAAAGAAACCAGCTTTAGCATCTGCTTTCTTAACATCGAAGCGTACAACTGCTTGCAAGTATTGACCGTAGATTTCATTGTCAGTCCAGCGAAGACCCAATTCTTGACGGTCAGCAAAGAGTACAGCACGTTGTACATCACCGATAAAGGCTTTAGCTTCACCAGCTTCACCAAGAACTGTGTCAGCAACTACGAATACTGGATGACCAAGGAATGCTTTACCTGATGCAGAAACGATAGAATCTTGAAGCAAGTAGCGACCATTCTTGTCTTTCAAAGTGTCAAGTTTTTGGTAGAAGCTTTGTGTAACTACAAATGACACATTGTAAGCTGGGTCAAGATCTACATTCAAGATAGCCTTGATTGCATCCAAGTCTGCTGCGTTTTTAGCTTCAAATGTTTTCAAAACACCACCGATTGCATCGTTTGTAGTGTTTACTTTGATTTGGTTAGCTGCTTCAGCTACGATTGCAAGAAGGTCAACATCTGCATCGTCAATAGCTTCTTGTGAAAGTGGAATAGCACCACGGTAAGTTTTAACTTTCCAAGGAACATCTGTGAATTCTGGTTTAGCAAGTTTTGGATTTTTTTCCAATTCTTCTACGCTTGCCATCTTAGATGTAGCATGTTTAAGAATAGGATATGAACCTTCACCTTTAGCAGCTTTGTGAATAGTAGTGAATTGTTTAAGGTCAAGAACTGTTTTAACTTCACGCATTGGAGTAGTAACGATTTCTTTGCTAGTTACTTTTTCAGTTTCAGCCTTCTTCAATCCATCTTGTGTTGGATTTACTGCTTCATTCATAGGGATAAGAAGGTTTTTTCCTTCAAGTTTCAAGTTTGAATCAGCAACAGCACCTTTAGTACGTACCCATTCATTTACAGAGTCGCGGTAAGTTTTACCGTCTGCTTTTACTTCATGTTTTTCAATAGTCGCTTCCATTCCAGATCCTTCTTTTGCGATTTCATAAGTCTTCAAGTTATTTTCTACTTCTTCTTTTTGTGATTTCAAGTTGTCGATTTCAGCACGGATTTCACGAGCCTTTTCGAGATCTTCAGTATTCAAAACAGATTTTAATTCTTCTGTTTTAGCAACGATTTCAGCACCGATATTTACAATCTGTGCTTGAAGTTCTTTCATTTTTTCTTTAAACATATTTTGTTTATTCTCCTTTTTTGGTATTAAAAAAAGAGCTTATAGCCCTTTAAGTAATTCTTCTTTTTCGATTTCTCGTAGCATGTTTTGGATTTCTGACTTACGCTTGCTACGGTTAGCGTAGAAGTCATCAATAACTGCTTGTGGTAACAATCCATTCTCTAGGCTCGCTACTGCACCAATATCTTCAAAGGTCATCACTTCATCCGCGAAGCCTTTTTTAACTGCTTCACTAGCTGACATGAAGGTTTCGTTCTTCATCATATCCAGAATTTCTTCTTCGCTCAATCCAGTCTTAGCAACATACGCATTCACGATAGCTTGGTCACTGGATTTAAGTGCATTAGAAGCTTTATCTAAATCATCACTATTGCCAGATACATAACCATAAAGCGCTTTGTGAATCATAATCTGCGCTGTTGGACTGATAAGCACCTTGTCAGCTCCCATGATTGCAACACTAGCAGCACTTGCTGCCATTCCTGTTACTTCCACTGTCACATTCCCTGGATAGCTTTTTAAAGCTGTGTAGATTTCACTTCCAACCGTTACAAGACCACCATTGGAATTGACTTCCAAAACGATATCGCTATTGTCTTCTGGAAAAGCATTCGTGATAGCTTTAGCACTGACCGCTTCCAAGCCATAGTAGTCGTAAACTTCTTGGCTATTATTCGGAATCAGTGGACCTTTCATCTTGATTCTCTTTGGCATCCTTTGTCTCACCTCCTTTCATTGATTGATATTCTTCTTTCTTATCCAAGAAGACATAGTTCAAACTTGACTGGTAACGATCCATATTTGGATCAGTAGAACGTTCCTTACCAAGTTCAATCAAAGCTTGGTTAGGTGTTAAGATTTGATTGTTTACAAGTTTTACAATCTCATCTACATTTCTACCAGTCACGCTACGAGTGTCGAAGTCAACACGATACTTCCTACGCTCTTCATCGCTAAATACTTTCAAAGCCAATTCGCTTGTGATTGCATCGAAATAGAACGGAAGATCGTTGGTTACATAGTCTTCGGTCAACTGTGCGACCGATTGGTTAGGGCTATTGACTCCTAATTTGAAACTAGGAACTCGTAGAGCTTTAGCAATCTGAGCAGTTGAGAAGTTGTTAGATGTAATCAACTGTAAGACATTCGTATCAATTTCAAGTGGTGTATATTCCTGTGTATCATCAAATACTAAAGGACTGCCACCAGTTGAACCCTCACGCATTTTCTCAAAGTCCATACGGGCTTTCTTACGTGCTTCACCGTTTAATTGAGCACCTTTAAGCTTGATAATTCCACTTGAGAAACCATCTCTAAAGAATTTAATCAAGGTATTCAATCCACCATCTTGCAAGCTGATTTCATTTCCAAGGGAAAGCAATGGAGACCTACCAAGAATAGTGTCATGGCTGAAGAATTTCCAATGGACAACATCTTCTGCTTTACATACAATTTCCTTACTATTCAGACGGTCACGAAAAGTGTAAATCAATTCATGGTCATTAGTTTCTTCGACAGTCGTTTCAGACGGTCTAAAGAATTGAAATTCTAATGGTTTGCCACTAATTGGATCACGTAGAATACGAGAGAATGAATTACCAGTCAAGATTGTATTGACGGTCATTGCAAACTTCCATTGCCTTGCTGATGTATTGCTTGTAGCTTTGACATTCAGTAGATAATTCATATCTTCATCTTGTTCGATATTGCCCATTAAATCCTTTTTCAATAATGGAAAACGAGCAACATCACCAGCTATGATAGATACTGCAGTCAAGACATCGCTATTTTTTAAAGCAGATATACCAGTATATTCAGGACTTGAATTACCAGAGATTACCGAAGAGACATAATCGTCATAAGATAGTTTTGACGAACCTAAAGATTGAAAAAAAGTCATTTATTTTCTCACCTCCTTTCTAATTCACCCCCTTGTTTTACTGATATACAAGGCTAATAAAATTAAAATCACTCCACTACATAAAAATCCTGCTACTTGATTTAATAAGAAAAAGCCATAGATTAATAATCCAAGGCCTATCAATAGCAAAATTGTGTGGATATGTTCCAGTATTTTCAAAATAGCGAACCTCCTTCCAGGATTTTCTCATTTGTCCAATAACCACTTCCATCAAATGGCTCTAAGTAACAAGCAGCGTAAGCATCTAATAACGCATCCAGAGGGTCGATTTTATTACTGTTTTTGTTTTTATCAATCCTCATACCGTTATTATCAACTCTCGTATAGGCATTGTTAATAGCCATTGTTAGTAACTGATTGCCACTATGCTTGATTTTACCTTGTCGGACATCATCACGAAACTGTTTCGTTGGCATGTTCAAGACCATGGTGGTTTGTGGTATCTGTACTAGTGGCCATTCTGGGTGGCGTTTCTCTATCATAGTCAATAGTGAACCAAATTGATAAGGGTCAAAGAAAATACCTTGCAATTCCCACTCATTTTGGTAAACCATTTCTTCGATTTTTTCAAGCACGCGCTCATCATCAATAACACCACTCTCGAGCGTGGTTATCTCACACTCACCAGCCCTTTCTAGGTTGGTATAAGAAACACCGTCTCTTTTTTCTTTTGCGATTAAGCCATATTTAGTGGCTACAAAAGAAAAGCTATCAGCATACCAATAATCATCCATCATGACCATAGGAGAAATGGAGAATAAGTCACTTGATCTACCAACATCGACACCTAACCAAACTCTACGCTTTTTAGTGTTCGGTTTATCTATCTTAGCTTTCGCCCAGCTTTCTTTATCCATATAAGATTCTTCTGATGATTGTCGCCACATGTTATAGTTTTTAACCAGGATTTCATTTATTGTCCCTGTCTCAAGCGCTACTTTCCTACGTTTTCTTAGGTAGTCCATCATCTTTTTACGTAGTGCTTTGACTTCAAGGATTGGATTTGATTTTATCCAGTTCTTTTCATCTTTGATTTCCTCTTCATCATCTTGTTCAGCAATAAACGCAAAGTATTCATCATTCTCAACTTCTTCATCGAGAAGCTTTTCGATATACGCATACTCAATCGTGTGCATTGGTACGTTTAAATCAAATCCAGCTGTTGAGATAATCAAAATCAATGGATTGTCTAGCTGACCTTGACCAGATTCGAGAAGCTCAATCATTTCATTTGTTTTAGATGCTGCAAATTCATCCAAGATACCAACATACGGTTCAAAACCATCGACTGCACCAGTCTCGCGACTCAATGCACGGACATAGCTTTCATCGTTCAAGTTACGGAGTTCATCTCTAACTATCTTTGTAGCTTTTCTAATATCCGCATTTTGGTTTCTCAAAGCATCCAACTGCTTACGGATCATATCGTAAGCAATACGTGCTTGTGAACGGTCATTGGCAGTACAGAATAACTGTCGACTCATTGCAGGGTTACGACCAAACAAAAACTCATAGTTGGCAATACCTGCAACCAATATTGTCTTACCATTCTTTCTGGCCAAGCTGATTAAGGCTTTTTTAAATCGTCTGATAGATGTATCAGACTTCTTTCTCCAGCCATACAGATTACTCAAAATAAATTTCTGAAAATCTGCTAGTGGATATGGTTTTCCAGTTTTTACATCTGGGAGCATTTCGATAAAATCAATGGGATTTTTTGCTTTGTCAGGTAGATAAACATACGGAAAGTCTTCATCATCTATACGCTTTAAATCTCTTAAATGGCGCTTACAAGCTTTTATAACTTTCTTACTAGCTATGATTTCACCGTTTACGACTTTCGAAGCGTATTGATAAGCTATATCTTCCATTGTTTCACCTCCTAACTACCAAATTTATCGAAAATACTCTCTTTCTTTTCTTCAACTTGTGGCACAAATAACTTCATGCGACTGTCAACTGTCAATCCTAATTGTGATGCGGCTTTTGTTAGATTGGTTGTTGCACGCTCTAAACTATACAGCATCTTATTAGGCAAAACCTTACCACTATCTGTTTCAACTACATATCCCTCTTTCTGCAATCCACGAGATATTTCTTTATAGACTGCATACCAAGTGCAGTACGTTTCTAATACTGCTCTATCTAAATTTCTAAGGGGTAGCTTTCGCAAATCTTCAATCACTCGCTTGTATTCAGCTTTAGCGATTGGATCAAAATGTTTTGGTGGTGTTAATTGCAACGCATCCAAACCATCAGAAGCCTTTTCTTGTATGGTTTTTCTTGCAATCTTTTCTTTTTTCGTTAAATGCTTCTTATTGCTTTCGACAATCTTCATTTTTCGCCCCATATTTTCCTCCTTTCTGCCGACCTCGTATTTTCAAAAAGGGAATTTTTCGCACAGAAGAGGGCGGCGTTCTTATATCCGAACAATACCTACCCCCGTTATAAACAATAGGGGGTATTTCCGTACGTTTTGCAGTGGATTTCCGACCGTTTCGCCCTTTCAAGTTCTGTTTTCGTTCGCTTTTTGATATCTATTTCTATTGTTTGCTATACAATCAATAAGAATACTTCTCTTTGATTGCTTTCTTATCATTACATTTCTTACAACTTGCTTGAAGATTACTTCTATCTAATCGCTTCGACCAGTCTTGCTTCACGCTTATGATATGGTCAGTCATGGTTGCTTCTCCTCCACACATCGCACAAACATAATCAGCTTCAAGTAATACTTGTTTACTTGTTCTCTTCCAAACTGTTGAGTTGTAGAACCGTTTCACATCTTTATCATGCTTCCATCGGTTACGATTATACTCAGTATATTCTTCGTTGCGACTATCGTAGTCTACGGATGTTCGTCTACCATTTAGAATTGTAAGTCTCTTTGGTTTCATTATGCTCCTTCTTTAGAGGATAAAAAAAGCCAGCTAAAAGCTGACTGATTTTCATAAGGACTTTTTAAAAGCAAGGCGACTGCAAAGCCTTGCGGAGAACCAATAGTATACTGTCTTTTTAAATTTATTTTTTTGCAGTCTTAAAGGCGATGCTCGGAATCGAACCGAGATACAAAAAGTTTGGAGAGCTTACCATTTTAAAATTAAAGAGTTTTTTAGATAACCTTTCATCGCCATAAAGGGCGTGATGCCCTCTAGTAAAAAATATACAGGAGTCTTTCAGCCTCTTGCTGATACTAACATAATATCACTTTAAAACTATCATTTACTATCATTACTATCAAACATTTTAGCAAGCTTGACTAATGACTTATCCCTTGCTCGTTGAATAGTAGCTGGACTGCAATTCAATCTTCTTTCTACTTGATTCCAGGATAGGCCATCGATATAAAGCAAGCGCATCACAATGTTTTCGATTGGTTCTTCCAAGTCTTCAATAGCTTTAATCAGTTCCTCTTGCTCTTTGTATAAGAGTTCAATTTCTTGATAAAGTTCTGCGATACGATCAATGGCCTTGATATTCATTTCCTCAGTCCTGTTATCATTGCTCGGACTTTTTGGCATACCGTCAAAACTTTGTCCTTTAACAATACCAGCTCTTAGGTTAATGATTTCATAGTGCAAGGATTGGATTTTGACATTTTTAAATCTTAGCTTCTTGAGTTCTCTCTCAATAGTTTTTCCCAAACTTCCACCTCCATTCCAAAGTATGAGCAGATAATTTTTAGTGCATATCCAGAAGGAAGTTTCCCAAGCTCCCACCTTGCAATCGTGTCTCTGGTATATCCTATTTCACGACCTAATTCTTCTTGTGTCAGTCCAAATTCATTTCGTTTTTTCTTTAACATCTCAGCGAATAGATTGGTTTTCTTTTTCAAAAACAACTGTGGATCTAATTTCATTTCTTCACACATCGTCAATATTTTACCGTCAGGAGGTTGTGCAACTCCTTTTTCCCAATAGCATACTGCTTCAGTCGATACTCCAAAATAGTGCGCTGCTTCAGTCTTATTAAAACCTTTTGCCAATCTCCATAATCTGAATTGTTCAGCAAATGTTACTTTATTGTTCATTCTCCAATTCCTCAATCAACCAATCAAGGTTCTTTCTAGCTTTCTTCAAATCCTCAAGACCGTTCTTCTTTTGATGGCGTAGTAGATACTTCAAGCTATTACCTAAGTAAAAGCCTTTCAGTTGTTCTGGTGTCATGAAGTTTCTTAAAGCATCGATGGACTCCATACCAAACCGACCTTGGTAGTGATTTGGTTTGTTTACGTTGTCAATTTCTCCCGTAATGTTTACTTGCTCCATGTAAATAATAACCTCCATCTTTCTTTTTGTTTATGTAATACGTGTATTCACCATCTGGACTAGCGTAGGAGATTTGCTTCTCTCCGCCCCAAACACCGTTGTCACGCATCATGTGGCAATTGTTCATTATCCACTCTACGTCAGGCATTTAGTAACTCCTTGTTCTCGTAGATGTTACCGATGATTTCAAAGTCAAAAATACTTGTATCGAATAAATCATATAAAGGTGTTTTTGGTATTTTAAATTTTCTATTGATTTCTTCAGTAACGAACATTGCTTTTTCTTTGCTATAAGACACAACTTCCAGCCAACTATGGTCATCTTTAACTATTAGGATATCCCCCTCAAAGATTTCCTTACCTTTTTTGTCTTTGAGTCCTGTTGACTGCATGAGAATTACGTGTTCTGGCAGTCGTTTATAATGGACATCATCCCCAATGTATTTAAACTCACCATCTTCAAAATACATCTCACCAATATCATTATCCATTTTTTCATATTGCTTCATCCACGCTCTAAATTTCGGTATCATTTCAAATCCTCCTCTTTCACAAATGAACCATCAATCCAGCGACCTTTACGGTCTTTGATTTCTTGATGGGCTAACTCAAAACATTCATCAAAATCATATCCAAGATTTTTCAGATATCCAATGCAACGTACTAGGTTGTGTCTGCATAGTTCCTTACTAGCAAACCCTTGCGAGAGTTGAAACTCACTAATATTCGCATTGAGTGAGATAAAGCTTTCCATCACATCTTTCTTACGAATGCTATCGGACTCTTCAAAAATCTGATTCACATCTTCACCAATTAGTAGTCCTAATCCGACAATCACGACTGCACAATCTCCGATGCTATCCTTGGTTAACTTCTCATTCTTCTTGAGATACCCTGCACATAGTTCACCGAATTCTTCACTGAGTTTGAGTGACTGCTTGTCTAATCGTCCACCGTTTTCAAGGTCACGATCAATAAACCATTGCTTTACGTTTTCTAGTGTGTTCATAATTCAACATTATCTCCAATTTCTGTATTATTGTATTTCTGCTCACTAACCACAAATACGTTCCCATTTACCGTGATAGTGAATAGACTACCGATTTTCTTCTTAGCTTCAACCTTGCCAGTAATCTGTGCCTTGCTATCAGCATGATAGACTAGCAAGGGTTTCTGTGTTTCACGCTGCATGAATAGTAAGTAAGTAGCGACAAGCGACCAAGCTAGAAGGATGCGAATTAGTGTGTTTTTCATTCTTCTAGCTCCTTCTCCTTCTCATCTTTTTCAAGACTATCCGCCAAATGCTTTATTGTCAATGATGCACCAAGTCTAATAAGGTCATCATGCGAAAGATTTTTAAGGTCTTCTTTGGTAAATTCCTTTTCACTCATTCTTCCACCTCCTCAATCTTTATTATTTTTATTGCCTTTAAAAAAGAACTTATAAAAAATTACTGACCAATATGAAGTCCACATAAGGTAGGATAGCGATTGAAGAAATTGTTCTACTGTCATTCTGTTACCTCCTCAACTTCAATACCCTCACAATCAAATACCCAACCAAAGCCGGCATCTTCTAGTTCTTTGCGGGTAAATTTAGTTCTAAACGGATACCACTCACCACACCAAAAAATGCTACCGTCCTTCTCGCATAAAAACTGAGCATGGTTTTTGTGATTTCTTGCTTTTGGCATAGAGATACGATACTTCGGTTCTTTCTTGACCTCGTAGCCGAATTGGTGCATATTGACGAGGGTTTGAAATGGTTTTGTGCCAGCGGTTAGAAACCACCTTTCGAACTCATTAAGTTTAGCGCCATCAAAAGTCGATGGACTGTTATAGGAAAATCGATACAAATTCCCTTCAAAACAATCCTTATTCTCTTCATACCAATCCGCCACAAACTGCGGTACTACGACTTTCTGCGGTTCGTCTAGCTCAGAAAGAAGTTCTACTACCATATCTATTTTGACATATTCATTTTTATTCCTGAAAATATTTTTTAAACATTCTATCCGTTCAATCAATTCTTTTTTATTCATTTTTCAATCCCTCCAACTGTTTCTCCAATCTCTTCAGTTCTTTCTTCAGAAATTCACGATGCGCAGTTCTTCCTTGCGCAAATCGTCCGTTGCAATCTTTCGAATATTTCTCGATTTCTTCCTTTGTTTTCTCAATCGAGTGTTTTAATCCTTCAATTACTGTTTGTTTGCTATATTTCATAGTTTAACCTGCTTGTTTTTCTAGCCAGTTAAAGAGCAAACCGAATTGTTCTGTCACCAGCTCATCATCATTGTATTGTTTGCAAATTTCTCCAATTGACAACACCGCCCATTGCCAATAAGCATCGGTTCCAAATCCTACCTCTTGGCTTTTTTGATTGCTGCGTGCCATCCATTCTGGAATTTGTTTGCTAAAGAAATCAATGTAATCAATCTTCATTTCAATTCCTCGACTTTGATATAGATCCCGACTGTGTCTGCCCAGAACTTTTCGACAATCTCACTGGCCACCTGGGCATCATCTTGCCAATAACCAAGTTTAGTCATGCAGTCTTTGAGTAACTTCTGTAAATTGTCCGTGTCTGGCTTTGTAGTCTTGTACTGCCCATCGTAGCTTTTTTTGATACGAGGGAAGCACCACTTAACCGTCAGACGAATCGCTCCTTTGATTTTATTCGGAGGCACATGTTGCGCGAGCAAGCTCTCAAATTTCGCCCTGGCATTTTTCAAGTCTGCCGGCTCATAAAAGATTGGCTTTCCAAATTGGACATTTACCTTTTTTTGCTGATGGGTAGTTGTCGGAATTTTTTGCATCGGTAAAAAGAATTCAATCATCATAATCTACACCTTTCCACTGACCAGTTTCTGGATTGTAAACGATGTAGCCAGCTGTCTTTAGTTGATCTTTTACCCAGTTTAAAAGAGTTGGTTGATTCGCAACCCATTTCAAGACTTCAGAATCAGAATACCAAAAATCTTGCCCTGGCAACGTGTGATAAAGTGGTGGCATTTTTTTGCCTATTTCCAAATTAACTGAATATTTTTTCTTTCGACGTCCCATTTTAATTTTTCTCTTTCTTTTTTATACGCGCCTAAGTTCAGAGTGAAGGACAGGGTTACAGGGTTACAAGGGGCGGATGCAAAGCCCCCTTGTTCCTGTACCTGTTCTTCTGAACTCTCAGGGACATTTTCCTAAATATCTCTCCTCAAGGAGGGAGATATTCTGTCCCTCATTTTGTCCCTAGGGACATTTTCGATAAATAATCGAGTTTGTCCCTCATTTTGTCCCTTAAATTGACTTTATAGGGACACGGACATTTTCGATAATTTGTCCCTTGTCCCTAGGGACATTTTCGATAGACATATTCGACTTTGTCCTTCGAGTTTGTCCTTGTCCCTATTTTTGTCCCTCGTCATTTTTGGGTGAAATTTCCTTGTTTTTGATTGTGAATTTTCCATTGTTTTTGATCCATCGGCGAATTGTTTTTTCGCTTACTGGCTTTTCCTCGGTCGAAAAATAATCGATTAAATCATCAATTGTAACAGGACTTATTCCATCATCAAGGACCTCGATAGCTGTTTCAATTTTTTCAGAACGTTTTTCGGTTCGCTCTTCTTTTGTTAATTTCTTGTCAAAATTTTTCTTCCAAGGAGAATTTTTCGCGTTTATATCCTCCAGCTCAATATCCGAAAGAACTCCTGATTCATCAAGCACATGTACTGGATAGCTGAACCACATGTTCACCGGCTTGAATTTGGCAAACTCACGAAGCGTACCTTCAACACGCCATGCAGTAGCTATCTGGATTTGTTTGCGTACTTCTTCGAGTTTGTCCACGTATGGAGCTCGGGCCATGACATCATCGATACCTTTTTCAAAGTGTGTTCTCATCTGAGCTGGGCTCAAGAGGTCATCTAGTCCAACATTCTGTTGGTAATAAGCGTTATTTCGTTCTTGCAATGCTCGTTGGTAGAGTTGACACGTTGCTTGGTTCAAACGCTGCGTTAGTAGCTCTTCAGATACTTCCAATTCAACTAAGTCAATAAGCGCGTCAGGATCCCGAGCAAATACGCCCGAACCACTAGCACGGTCCATAGACTTCTTGCTACCTTGTGAGCCTTTTGAGTGGTGATGGCAGTAGATAACTGAGCAACCAAGCTCTGTGGCCACCTTATCGAATTGATTGGTAAAGTGTGCCATCTGGTCTGCGCTGTTTTCATCACCAGTAAGCACCTTGTAAATCGGGTCAATGATGACTGCGATGTAGTTCTTTTTCAAAGCTCGGCGAATAAGCTTAGGCGCTAGCTTGTCCATCGGTACGGTCTTTCCACGAAGATTCCAGATATCAATGTTGTTGATATTTTGCGGAGCCAATCCCATTGCTTGATAAACATCACGGAAACGATGCAAGGCTGACGGACGGTCTAGCTCAAGGTTGACGTATAATACTCTTCCTTGGGTGCAATCCCAACCAAGCCACTTTTTGCCTTCAGCAATTGCGATTGACATTTCAATCAAAGCAAATGACTTACCAGCTTTTGACGGTCCAGCAATCAGCATCTTGTGACCTTGACGAAGGACACCTTTAATTAACTCAGGAGCTAACTCCGGCAAATTATCCCAGCTATCTGAAAGAGATTCAGGATCAGGTAAATCATCATTCAAGTCTTCTATGTATTGATACCATTCATCCCAATCAACCTTACCAATATTTGTGTCCACTAAGAATTGTTTTTGGCCGTTGCGGATGAAACCTGGCATGCGAGATAGCCTGCTTGGATTTCGGTTCTGCGTATCGACGATGATTCCGTTCTTTTGACAAATCTTATAAAGATAATCAACACGATTGCGATACTCTTCGTAATTCTTAGCATCCACCTTAACGATAGCATGCAGCGACTTGTTTCCGCTGTGGACCAAAGCAACAATTGGCAATTCAAGTTCTTTATAAATTGCATTTTGTTTATCGATTGGCATGCTGTCAGATTCAACTAGGGCATATCTGAAATCTGTCACATTTTCATTTTTAGCACCCTTGCCATCCATGGGGTTAAAGCGTACCCATGCGCCAGCTTCTTCATGGTAGTCCCCGAGGACTGCTCCGATATCACCATTACATTTGCTAAGTGCTTCAATCAATTGCCCAGCAGTACGGTCATACGCTCCCTTAGTTGGCAGCCATTTGACAATCTCACCTGTTTCATCGTCAGTCTTTGGGTAGCATTCGGTCACATAGCCGACATTTTCGCTAGCTTCAAAGAGCGTTTCAAGGTATTTGATAATTTCCTGAACTGGATTCCAAACTGTCGGTTCGTGAATTTCTTTTCCTTCAATCCAGTCTTTATCAATGACACGATAATCACGGTCAATTGTATCTGTCCAACCTAATTCATGAGCATTCTCACTATCATAGCCAGATTGCGACACCCAACCGTTTTCTTTTGCTAACTGGGTAATGGTAGCGCCTGTTACAATCGTTCCTGCTTCTTCGTTGAAGGTATCCCATTTTTTGAAGCATTCGAATTTTTTGTACCGGCTATCGTTTTGCGACCAATTATCCCAATCAGATGCCGTGTATCCTTCGTGTTTAAGAGCCATACCAATATTGACCCATGTTTGATAGTCTACCGTGGCAGGATTGATGTAATCCAGCAACGGCAATAAGTTAAAATCATTCTCTGCCACTGTTTTCTCCTTCATTAATTTGGCACATATTCAGCCGGTCGAACGCCTGCGGGTAATCTCCATCCGTTAGCAGCGATACGATCAATCATATTTCCAGCGTGGTCAAACTGCCACATGCCGACATCTTTGAAGCCACGACCTTCCAGGAAACGGATTTGCTTTGGTGTGGTCAATCCTTCTGATTGTCGTTTGTGCAATCTATCTAACAAGAGGTTGGCTTTGCCTGCATTTCCTACTTCGTCAGTAAAGATGCCATATTTTTCAAGCGCTTTGATTTGCTTATCGCTAGGAGGTGCCATCTCCCATCCAAAGTTTGGCACGTAGTTCGACAAGTCTTCTGCATGGATAGACATTTCGAATTGCAACGGATCTACTAGTTTGCGCTTACGCTTACGCATTTCTTCTAATTGTTTAGCTAAGGCTTCCTCTCGTTGAGCGACTACGTCTTCTGCTGCCTTCACTTCCATATCTTCAAGGTCAAGCATGACGCCTGTTTCTTCTTCCATGTTTTCGACCATCTTTTTAGTCACTTCAGGGCTTTCGCAAATTAAATGAGCCGGTCTGCATAGTTCGTGCCGTTCGGTGTGCCAGAGGAAGTCAAGTAAGAGTAATTCTTCTTTTCCTGGATGTAGACGAGTTCCACGTCCCACCATCTGACTATACAAGGCACGTACTTTCGTCGGTCTTAATACCACCACGCAATCAACCGAAGGGCAGTCCCAACCTTCTGTTAGCAACATAGAGTTACAAAGAACGTTGTAGCGATCCTTCTCAAAGTCTTCCAGAATCTCTGCGCGATCCTTAGACTCTCCATTTACTTCAGCAGCACGAAAACCTTTTGCGTTTAAGATGTCGCGGAACTTTTGCGATGTCTTGACTAAGGGTAAGAATACAACTGTTTTACGGTCTGCACATTGCTTGGCCATTTCATCTGCTATCTGCTCCAGGTATGGATCTAGTGCCGTTCCGACATCGCTCGCCTTGAAATCTCCCGCTGACATGCTAACATTTGACAAATCCAAGCTAAGCGGAATTGTTAGAGCCTTGATTTTAGATAGATACCCTTCTTGGATAGCCTGGACTAACGAATATTCATAGGCTAAACTATCGAAGTAAGAGCCAAGGTTCTTCATGTCTCCACGGTCTGGTGTAGCAGTCACTCCTAGCACGTTCGACTGTTCAAAATAACCAAGCACACGTTGATAACCCTCTGAAATAGCGTGATGGGCTTCATCGACGACAATCGTATCGAACCAATCCGGAGGAAATTGACTAAGTCTTTTCTCTCTCTGCATAGTTTGGACCGAGCCGACGACTACTCGATACCAGGAACCGATAGAGGTATTTTCTGCTTTCTCTAAAGCTGTGCCGAGACCTGTCGCAGTCTTGAGTTTATCGCTTGCCTGTTCCAGTAATTCGGACCTATGAGCAAGGACAAGCACACGCTTGCCCTCTTTCACTTGGTCTTCAATGATTTTGGAAAAGACAATTGTCTTCCCGCATCCTGTTGGTAATACTAAGAGCGTGCGCTTGCGACCTTTAGCCCATTCAGCTTGAACAGCTTCCCGTGCTTCCTGTTGATAAGGTCTTAATTGCATCCCTTACCTCCTAGAATTGTCCGGCTTGATATCCAGCTTGTCCTTGTGGTTGTCCAAAGTTCTGCTGCGTTTGTTGGTAGCTAGGTTGTGGAGCTTGTCCTACTTGTTGGTTCAATACTTTCGTGTAGTCAACATCTTCAGCGTAGATCATACCTTTAACTTCGTTGTACTTATTGCCATTGTACTCACGAACTCCGACCTTACACACTCCGCTTTTACCGACGATTGAGTTCCAATCCATACGAAGCGGTTCACCTTTACGTTTTTGACCAATAGCCCCAAAGAACGCTGATAACATACCTTCGGTTGAACTATGCAAGAATAAGTTGTGGCGCAATTCTGTTTCACCTTCATTTGCAACGATTTGAATATGAACGGTCGCCTTGTTACATGCTGGCAATTTACCTGGGTTCTGTGGATTTGGCGTGTGACGTCCACGATCGTAGCTCTTAACTGTGAAATTGTATAGGCCTTCAGGCAGCAAGGTGAATTCAGCGTCTTTTTGGATAGTGTCATTCCAGTCATATTCGCGTTCAAAGTTGTTAAATTGTTGTTGTGTCATGTTGTTTTTCCTCTATTTTCTAAAATTTTTATTGTATTTTGCTATAATTTCTAATTCCCAAAATTTACATGGTAAAGGGCACTTCAGGATCTGCTCGAACTTGGTTTTGAATAACTTCCATAGTAGCCTGCCAGTGTGCGACAATCATATCCCAATAATCAGGAGGGAAGTTTTCAATCGGAGTTCCTAGCGGGAAGTGCCCACGGATGTATGCGACTTTTTGAAGTTCTTCTTCTGTCACGTTTTCTTGTGCCATAAGGTCAATCAAACTCTTTGGCAAACTTGCGTGATATGAAGCGGGAGCACTCTCTGGCTCGTTAGGAGCTTCATTTTGAGGTACTTCGGCAACTGTCGACATATCGAGAGGCAATTCTTCTTGAATTGGTTCAGGAACTTGCGGTACAGTCTGCTGAGGTTGTTCAACCTTTGGTTGTGGTGGTTGCACTTGTTGACCAGCAAAGATATGAGCAATCCCTGCGTAATTGAATGGCATTTCATCTGGTAAGCCGTGTCGGTTCTTCGCGTCCCAAGCTGGTCGATGATTGGTATACATCACACGTTCACCGCCCTGGGCTTTCTTCTTGCCGTTGTCAGTTGTCATAACCAAAGTCTTATAATTGGCAAACAGAACCATGTCCGCCCATTCCTTTACAAGTGGCGCCGTTTTCGAACCAGTCTTTTGACCAAGCTTCAATTCGTAGCGATCATAAGAGCCCATCTCGTCCGGTTGTTCAAATTTTTTGATTTGGGCGTGTGCAGTCAATACTACATTGATACCCATATCAACCAGATCAGATAAGGTATTTAAGAAACGCCCCATTTCTTCCTGGACGTAAGTGTAGCCCTTTCCCCATCCGAAATCTTCAATCCCTTGTTTTCCATGTTGTGAGCATACGTGAGCTACTGCCAATTGCTCCGCCCAGTCGACTGTATCAACGATGAGTGTTTTACATTCTGTTGGATTTGCCTTGATAAAAGCAATCTCATTGACCAGCATAGTCCAGCTTGTCGGCTTGTCTAGTCGTGCCACATCCATATTATCTGTTGAACCTTCCGTGTCAATAAAGACGGGGTCTGGGAATTGACTCGCAAAGCTAGACTTTCCAATTCCTTCCGGTCCGTAGATAACTACCTTTTGAGCTCGTGCCCGTTTTCCTCTTGTAATATGCATGTTTAGTCATCCTCCAATTTGTCTTCAATAGCTTCAATCAGGGCTAAGATTTCTTTGAGACTTTTTTCTTTTTTGATCAATTCTTTTGGCTCACTTCCATCTAGCCCCTTGAGTTCATAAGTAGCTGTGACGATAATCGGTTCACATCCAAACGCATCGGCTAGTTTGCTAAAACGTTCATCCTCTTTGAAGTTTTTTTCAGGGATAACACCAGCATCTTTCACCGAATCTGAAAATCTAGCAGAGTATGCAAATGTGTGTTTGTTATTCTTATAATCAACTAGATATCTTCCATCTTCTTTGTTACGCAATGCAATAAATTTTTCTGTTTCTATCATTTTTGATTCTCCTTTATTTTTTTAAAATCCATTTTTCCATGTTTCGGGGATTTGTTTCGTCTTCGGTTTAACGCTATACCCGTCTTCAATCAGGATGCTACATTCGTCTCCTGTTGATACTCTGGTCGCAATTGCTTGCAAGCCTTCTTGCTCAAGCCATGCTCCGAATTCTTGAAGAGTCAACTGATCCATTTGCTCCAGCTTGTCAATTAACACAAAACCGCATTCTGGTTTCAATTTACGCACGATTGCAGTCGCCACTTGTAATTGCTGACTACCTGACATGTTATCCCAGCGTTGACCAAGGTAGAGCAGCTCACCGTCATCCACTGACAAGCCAGGTAACGGCAAGTCTGCGTTTGTGAGCAAATCTGTCTTTTGCTTGCGGATGTCAGCAATCACATTATCAAGTTCCTTATATTGCTCGCGATAGCCTTTGGCATCTTCTTCAGCTTTATCTTTGTCGAAATTCGCTCGTACTTTCAAGTTAATTTGTTCGATATTCGCGATACTGTCTTCAATCTCTTGAGTGGATTCGTCCACTAAAACAGAAACGTCTTTTCGTGCAATATCCAAGTCTTGTGCTAATGCTTGTTCTTTCGCTCTAGCTTCTTCAAGCTCTTTTTCCAATCGTTGGACGTTTGCAAGAGTAAAATTATAGTCGTTTTCGATAACGTCTAAATTTTGACGTTTACGGGCATTTTCCCCATTTTTTGCAAGGATAGCTTGTTGCTGCTGAATGAGTTCGGCAATAGAAACCAACTCTTTCGGAGCGTCGGGGTAGTATGGTTGCTCTTTCGCAAACTTCTCCTTTTGGTCAGCAATCACACCAATTGCATGGCGCTCGTCATATTTGGCTTTCTCTTGCATTTCAAGTTCAGCAAGTTGTGGACCGACTCCGATAATTTGTAGTAAGGTTTTCGCTTTTTCTTTGCTGGTCTGCTCCATGAATTTTGGCAAGTTGATAGCTAACTCTTCCACGAAGCTATCAAGTAGGTTCTGACCGGCTTTGTTACCACTTGGATCAATCACTTTGAGAGTGCTGTTCTTTCCGCTGCGTTCTACTATCAAACCGTTCGATAGTGTGATTTTTAAGCTTGGTGGGATTGTGCTGCCTTCACGTTGCGCTTGGCTAGGTTTGTATTTGTTGCCACCCAGTGCCCAAGCAATCGCATCTAGTACGCTTGTTTTCCCTTGGTTGTTGTTTCCACCTACAATTGTCAAACCAGTTGATGACGGCTCTAATTTGACCGCTTTAACGCGCTTGACGTTTTCGATTTCTAGTTTATTGATTGTTACCATTTTACTCTCCTTGCTTTTGCTTCTTCGATAGTCCGACAGGTGGTTGGGTATCGTATGTAAATTGCTTATCTGAGTTTCTCAGATTAATACGAGCGATTTCGCTTGCGATTAGTTGTCTGTTTTTCTTTTTAGATTCTGCTCGATCATCTAGCTCATTTACTAGTGCCCAGAGCAAAAAAAGCATTGTTGTTCCGAAATAGATATATTCAATCATTTTGTGTTTTCCTTTTCTTCATAGATTGCTACGATTTCTTCAAGATCTGCGATACGTTGGTTTGCTTGCTGATATTTTTCTTGAAGGTCTATCAATTCCCTGTTCGTATCCAACGCAACCAATCGCCAGTCTGTGTTGACTTCGATTTTTGTTGTGTTGAAAAACCATTTTGTGATTTTATCTAGTAATTTCATCCGACTGACCTCATTTTCTTGCTTTTTTCCATTTCTTTCTTCCAGTCCTGACTACCTCTGTATTGCAGGTATGCGTCAAACCCTTTAATTGTGACAAGTTGTCCATCATTTCTGAGGTGCTTCTGTTGACTAGGCAATTTCTTCATCTCTCGTCTCATGTCTCCTGCTTGTCGCTTTGTGCATCCAAAGATGTGTTCTAATTCTTCATCGTTGGCCGAAACCTTCTCAATGATCACATCCCTAATTCTCACAACTTCAATTGCTTCCATATTCGCTCCTTTCGTGATATAATTAAATTGAAAATTTTAGTAAGTGCCCGACTTCTCGTCAGGTACTTTTTTGTTATCTAAATTCATCTAAGCTTACTTCCAGTGCATCAGCAATTTTCTTAACTGTATCAAAATACAAATCTTTCACTTCTCCATCTCTTAAACGATAGATTCCAGCAGGTCCTATACCTGCTTTTAAACAAAGTTTATAGACTGTCCAATTTCGTTCTGAAAGTTTTTCAGATATTTTTTTCCAAAGCATAGTCTCTTTTTTCTCCTTATCTAGTTTTATTTTTATATTTTTTGTGCTTATATATGCTATTACACTATATATTGTGTTTGCTGTGTTTTTATATCCTTCATTTTATACAATATATTGACAAACATTGTTTTTAATAATATAATATATTTACGATTGTCCGATAAAACAACTTTATAAAATGACCAGGAGATTCTATGAATATAATCGACCCAAACGATCCAAATTTTGCCTCTCTCCCAATTTCTCACGAAACGGGAGATGCTCTTGCTAAACCTATTGCCACCTCTATCGGAGAGGCCAGTAAAACTCTACTAGATGGAATCTTCCATCTTGCATTAGATCCAGTGAGAAAATTTAACATTCAGCGTGAATCAGATTTAGAACATTTTAAGCAAGAGATACAATATTCTGTAAAAAACGTACCAGAAGAGTTTCACGATGATTCAAAAATCGGACTGGTACTAAAAGCAATTGAAGATTCCAGATATCAGTTAAACGATGAAGAAATTCGTAATATGTTTACAAAACTAATTACTTCTACCATCGACTGTCGAACCAATTCCGGCATAAGCCCTAAATATAGTTCAATCATTGCTGATATGACAGTTGCAGAAGCAAGGTTATTAAGAGATATCTACTTCAATAAAGGATCTGTCGTTCCTCTAGTTAGTTTAAAAATAGAAAATAAATCTGACTATTCTTCAAGAAATTTAGGGCAAGGTTTTTTATTATTTGATAATTATTCAGATAATCAAAAAATGTTAGATTTATCATTACTTGAAAGCTCAAATTTAATAAGATTTCATAGGAAAACACAATTAGTACACCCACACTTCACAAATATCATAAATACTTTCACAAACACTTTGCCAAACAATCTAAATGATTTATTACCCAATTT
>ERZ773027.273-NODE-273-length-33564-cov-10.308842_pt1 | contig 33564 bp, 36 predicted proteins | sample MGYA00511032_ERZ773027 | MGnify/ENA primary metagenome ERZ773027 (study PRJEB29015, sample SAMEA2738138) | human oral metagenome | biome: human oral; feature: human-associated habitat; material: saliva | place: China | collected 2190 ... | reverse complement strand
ATAGTCATACTAAGAAAGTGTATAAGTCTTATTCTATTTCCAATCTATGCTTTTAACAGAAGAACCTAAAAAAATAATGTATAAAAAGAAATTCGATTAAATAAAATTTGTATATTTGAGTATCTTTTATTAACTTTGCACCCGATTTTAGGGTAATAAGGCGATATTACTAACACAAATTAAATTGCAGATTTAAAGGACCTTATTAGCTATAACCACTACAAACATCATAAAACAAACATTTAAGAACACCCAAAAAATTGTATAAATATTAACAAAATGAAACAGAACGAAGAAAAGAAGGCTTATATAGAGCCTCAGATTTTGACCTTTAGCTTGGCTGGGGATTGCCCAATCTTAGCTGGTAGTCCTCCTGTTGATACAACTCCAAAGGTAGTTCCCCCTGATGTGGACGATGATGATACAATCCTCGAACCAGAGAATTGATTAAGAGATGTTGTCTATTTAAATGTAAAAACAAACAAATTACCAACTTATGAAGTTTAATAATATTCGCAAGTGCTATGCTGGACGCAAATCAACAGCGGCACTCACGTTTGTATGTCTTAGTGGACTTACTGCTTTTGGGCTGACTTCTTGTTCAGATAATGAACTTGATTCTACTGACAGTAGCCACAATGGCGCTGCCGTAACATTCCAGGTAACAACAACCGACAAGCAGGCTCAACAGGCTGCAAAGGCTAACCCAGCATTGGCAATGACGCGTGCAGGCTTCGCAAATCAACTGAATATACAGGGATTAACACCAGAAGACCTTGCAACACGCAAAATTGAAATTCCGGGTAACAACAAGTATTGTATTATAGAGAGCACAGTTGCTGGTATTGACAACGAATTAACGAACACCGACGCAGTAGCTACTCGCGCTAAAGTTACCACAACAGCAACTCTTGGTAAGTTCTCTACTATCGCTTATCGTGGTACTTCTGCAGCAAGCATCAGCACAACTCCGTGGTTCTATAATGCAGAAACAAATGCAAACGGTACACTCGCAAATACTCAGCTATGGTCATGGAGCGAGCCATACGCACGTTTCTATGCTGTTTATCCACAGGTTACAACTACTGACCACAGGCTAACACTTGCTCCATCAAGCAACACTTCAACTCCATACGTGAACATTGAGGTTGAACCAACTGTACAGAATCAGAAAGATTTGATGACTGCTTGTTCTGGAACAACACCTATTCAATATACTACGTTTGGGACGGCACCTGCTGTTCCTTTGCAGTTCCAACATGCAATGACAGCTATTCGCTTCAAAATTGGCGACCGCTTATCAGGCTTTCATCATATTACAAAGATTGAGATTATTAACGCAAAGAGCAAAGGTAAGTTCACTTTACCTTCATCAGTACAGGCTACTACTGGTGCATCTTTCAACAGTGCATGGTCTGATGTTAGCACTCCTGCTACCTTCACTCTCGATGATATCAATGTTAGCACAGTAGGACACGTCAACGAGACTATCGTTGGTAAGGATAATGATAACTTCACATTCTACATGATTCCACAAACGTTGTCATCGGATGTCAAGGTAAAGGTTTACTTTGACAATCAGGCTTCTCCAGCTATCGTAGCACCATTCGCTGGTACTTGGAAGGCTGGTACTACAAAGACATACGCATTATCACAGTCGGCTAATAATCTCAAATATACCTTCGAAGCTACTCCTAATCCAAGTGAAGCAGCAAACACAGATGGTGCAACTACATCATATCAGATTACATCATACGTAGACGATGACAAGAAGCATCGTCCTGTTAAATGGAAGGTAGTTAGCTATGACGCTGATGGAGATGGTACCTTCTCTATGAGTGAGAAGCCTGATTGGCTGACTATTCCTAATGAAGGCAGAACAACAACGCAAGATGTTGAACAATATACTGCTATCTTCAAAGCCAACCAACGCGATGTTTTGGCAGACTTCAACAATGCAATGAAGACTGCAGACCCTGTTACAAACTACAATCTTGCTAATGCTAAAGGCGAGGCAGCAATAGAGAATACTGCAAACTGTTACGTTATCAGTGCACCTGGTACATACCGTATCCCATTGGTTTATGGTAATGCTATTAAGAGAGGTGCTACTAACTCTTCAGCATATACCAGTTCTAAAACTAAAGTAATGGGTTCAGAAGAGTTCGTATTGCAGGAATTCGTTGATCATAACGACCACAAGATTACTTCTCCATATATCAATGTACAGAACTCTGGAGACCAAGCAACAAAAGCAGAAGTCATCTGGGAAGATTGTCAGGACATCGTTACAGCCCCTGCGGTTACAGGAAGTGGCGCAGACTCTTACCTTACTTTTACAATCAAGAAAGAGAACCTGCAGAATGGAAATGCCGTTGTTGCAGTAACAAATGCAACTGGTACAGTAATGTGGTCATGGCACTTATGGTTTACTCCAAAGAGTTCTCTTAAGAAGATTCCATTTACCAGTGGCGGCACTACATATAACTTTATGACTGATAACCTTGGTTGGAAATACACCAAATGGACAGGCGGACTTAAGCGTGAAGTTGTTGTTAAGATAGAACAACAGGCTGAAACAGGCGAAAAGAAGACTGCTACTATTACGCTTAAGCAAGCTCCAGGCAATAATGTTCGCGAAGGATATGGAAATCTTTATCAGTGGGGACGTAAGGATCCGCTCCCTGGAACGGATAATTTCTATCCTAATACTGCTCCTAATATTGGTTACAAATTCAACGATGGTTATACTATAGTTGGTGATTCGCATGCAGAATACACTAATCCTGCAAATGTACAAAGGATGGAGAAACGTACCATCGGACTTAGTATTCGTGAACCAGGTATAATGCTACCTAAAGTAGGTGGTGGTAAGTTGGGCTGGACAAACCATCAATACATCAACCTTTGGTCGGCTGATAACGATAAGATGTATGAAACAGAAACCCCTATAAAGAACGGAGTAAAGACTATCTATGACCCATCACCAGTTGGTTTCAAAGTACCAGATGCGTATGCATTTAAGGACTTAAGCAAAGGTGGAGCTGTATGGGAGAATGGTTATACGCTCAAAGTAGATAATGACAAGGATATCTACTTCCAAGCTGGTGGATACCGTGATGGTAATGATGGAATTATTAAAGGCGTAGGCGTAGGTGGTTATGCTATGTATTGGGCATCTGCTGCTTTAATTCATGGCACAGGTGGTCCTGGCTTTGCTTTCCGTGCTTTAATGGCAAGCAATAGATTTAGTATGCCAATTACAGATCCTGAAGGTTTTGGAACCCGGTCGTATGGCTTAGGTATGCGCCCAGTAGCAGAGTAAACATACATAACTTTTCATAATTATATAATTATAGTCTCTCAGACGCAAGTTTGAGGGGCTGCTTTTGTATTATAAAATAGATAAACGTAAATTAGAGTGATAAGAAGAATTTTTACTTGTCTACTCTCCTTCCATATACCAAGAAAAGACGATTGCAGTTGCATTTACAATGTAGCAAAAACAACTAACAACGATAGGAAATTTAACTTAGATAGGAAAATAAGCCATAACATCGTTGCATTTTATTTATACTATTACTTCCCCTATCACCTTTCAGTTTCTTGCCTCTATACAAAATAAGTGAGGCTATTTTAAACAGCAAATACAGTATCTACACTAACTAAATAGAACACCGCTAATACGCATAAAAGTCTGTACTATATTGTTACTTTTCTTTCAGATATCTGTGAGTTGCGTCTCAGATATCTGTAACGTTCGTTTCAGATATCTGTCAGTTGCGTTTTAGACGTCATAAAAAATACGATATTTATAGTCGTGTATTATTTCCTGCTGAGACACTCTTAACTTCAGATTAAATAGGAATAAGAAGGCACTTATTTTAGTGATAAGAAACTGTTTAGACGAAGTGGTAAGAAACACTACTCTACCTTACACAGACATATTGTCAGACGATAGCGACAGTATGACACTCTCTTTGTATTGGTACGAGTATTGTATTATACGAGGTATAAACATAAAAAATAAACAAATAAAATAGGAGATAAGATTATGATGTATAAGAATTCATGGTTACCAGAAGTATTTAATGACTTCTTTTATAACAACAACATGCCCAAAACAAATGCAACAGCACCAGCTATCAACGTATTAGAGAACGAAAACGAATACATTGTAGAGTTGGCTGCACCAGGCTTAAGAAAGGAAGACTTTGACATTAGTATTAATAACGATGGCGACTTAGTTATTAAGATGGAGAAGAAGAACGAAGTGAAAGATGAGAAAGCACACTACTTACGCAGAGAGTTTGCATACAGCAAATATGAACAAACACTTATTTTGCCAGACGATGTAAACAAAGACGAGGTTGGTGCAAGAATGAGTGATGGTGTGTTGAACATTACACTGCCAAAACTAAACAAGACAGTTCAGAAAGTAGCAAGACAAATTGAAGTTGGTTAATTCCATCTCATAATACGATTTCTACAATCACTTTAATGCTTCAGAATAGAAGCTTCCCTAAATAGAATGAATGAATAGTGATAATAATAGTTTGTTCATAATATAATGAGAAATAATTGTTAGGAATAAAAGAATCCCCGAATGCGTGAGCACTCGGGGATTTTCTATTTCTTTTTTCCTTTCACTTCTATGTTATTGGTGATTAGCAAAACGAACTGCAGCCAATTCTTCATATTTAGTGTTGGGTTTTCCATAGTTTGCATACGGATAAATGCTAATACCGCCACGAGGAGTGAAGATTCCTGTTACTTCTATATACTTAGGTTGCATTAGTTTTATAAGGTCTTTCATTATAATGTTAACGCAATCTTCGTGGAAATCGCCATGATTGCGAAAGCTAAACAAATAGAGTTTCAGGCTCTTGCTTTCTACCATACGTACATCGGGGACGTATGATATACGAATTTCTGCAAAGTCTGGTTGTCCCGTAATAGGGCACAAACTCGTAAATTCTGGACAGTTAAAGCGCACCCAGTAGTCGTTATCCTGATGCTTATTTTCAAACGTTTCCAACACTTCTGGTGCATAATCCATTCTATATTTGGTTGCAGAACCTAACGACTGCAAGCCCTCTTCGTTTCGTTCCATAATAGTTTTATTTATTTTTGTTCTATGTGCAAAGGTAATATATTGTTAGAAAACAGCAAACACCTTCACGATATATTATACGTGAAGAGACTCTTCTCTATTCTCTTTAATGCTGATGGCAGTATTCGGATAGACTACAATCAGGAATTTCTTTCATATATTTATAAAAAAGCAGGTAATACACAAGGCAGAAAGCTACTTTACAATTAGTATCGTAGGTATAAACAAAAATAGGAGATAGACTCATTATAAACGCCTATCTCCTATTCTTAACACTTACATTAGATTAGACCTAATTCAAAGAGAATATTCTCCAAATGCTGTAGTTTACACCTTCATCATAAACGTCTTCGCCTTCATATTGCTTTAGCTTCTTCACCACACGAATGGTAAGTGGTAGAGCAATCACCTCGTAAAGTGTCTTTAACACTACCTGCCAAAGCATTAGTTTCGGCAATTCGGGAGTAGGAACAACACCGCCTAATGCCAGTGGAAAGAAAATTAGAGAATCGATACTTTCTCCTGCAATGGTACTCAAGATGGCACGCCATGAGAAATGTCGTCCACCATCACGTAGCTTCATCTTACTCATTACGTAGGCATTAGCAAATGAACCCACAATGAAAGCTACGAAAGAAGCTGCTGCTACACGTGGAGCAAGACCAAAGACAGCATGGAATCCAGCTTCATTAGTCCAATAAGGAGCACCCGGTATCCAGTCGCACAGTGCACCCATTGCCACAAAGAAGAAGTTCATTGCAAAGCCCGTCCATATCAACAGACGTGCTTTTTTAAACCCCCACACTTCACAAACACAATCGTTTATAATGTAAGAGATAGGGAAAACGATGAGCCCACCCGTCAATGAGATACCTAATACTGATATTTGCTTTGTTTCGAGAACGTTTGCTGCTATCAAGCAAACACAGAAGAGGATGCTGAAAAGCATAAACAGCACACTCACTTGTTGTTTTTGTTTTATCATTGTCTTGTTTTGTTAAAGGGGGTTGAGCAAGTACCCCTATCATTAAAAGTGTGGCAAAGGTACAAAAAAAGTCTTAAAGAATAGTAGTTTTATCAATACATTTCTTTATTTTTGCACCTTAATTGTACACACTTTAGTTTATTTGGAGTGTTATTAACAAACCATAAAACAAAAAAGACTATATGAAGAAAATGTTTTTAGCAGCGCTTTTGGCTGCACAGACACTTACAGGATTTGCACAAGCGCAAGATTTCAAACCTTACGAAGAGAAGATGAATAAGCTCTATGCAGAGTTTACTGCGTTAAATAAGGAATATGCTACATTCCGCGGGAAAGACCCAAAAACCATAACCGATGCCGACAAACAGCAGATTGAACGCATTATGGCTAAGGGCGACTCGCTATCTGAAGCGCACACTGCACTTACATTAGAGATTATAAAGAAATTTAAAGACACTAAATATCCTGCGAAATATATTGCTGACGCATATTCAGGTTTCACTTACGACCAACTAAAGGAAGCTTTAGCACCAACAAGTGGCTATTACAAAGAAGAGTCGTTAAAAGAAGCAAAAGCATATCTCGCATCGTTAGAACTTCGTCGCCCAGGACTTATGTACACCGATTTGGTTATGAAAGATATGAACGACAAGGAAATTAAGTTAAGTCAGTTTGCAGGTAAAGGCAACTATGTGTTTGTTGATTTCTGGGCAAGTTGGTGTGGTCCTTGCCGTGCAGAAATGCCAAACGTGGTTGAAGCTTACAATAAATATCATTCAAAAGGTTTAGAAATTGTTGGCGTTAGCTTCGATCAAAAGAAAGATGCGTGGACAGCAATGGTAAAGAAACTTGGTATGGAATGGCCACAAATGTCGGACCTAAAGGGCTGGCAATGTGAAGCTGGAAAGGTTTATGGCATTCGTTCTATTCCTTCAAACATCTTGTTAGACCCACAAGGCAAGATTGTAGCAAGCGATTTACGTGGCGAAGAGTTACAGAAAAAGTTAGCTGAGATTTACAAATAAACTACACCAAACTATAAAAGAGCCTCATTGAACTATGCTGTTTAATGGGGCTCTTTTGTTTTAAAGAGTAATGAAACTAAGCTATACGCTATTGGGGTTTGACATAAACACATAAATTGCCAAATGCTTAATGTAGAAACATATAACGTTGTATTGTATCGTTATTGCCCATTAAACATATTCGTTAGCAACGAAAATGCTTTCTGTTTCTATATATTTATCCAAAAGCTATTTCACTATAGTGCAACGTCCATCAATGTTTTGTTTTTGCTATACACCTTCGCGCAGAAAATCTAAGGCATCTTTTATTTCCTCTTCGGTTGCAGTTCTGTTTATTACTACAGAGCCTAAGTCGTGCAATAGACTGAAGTTTATGTTGTTTCCTGCATTCTTTTTATCGTGTATCATTAAACTAATGAGCGCATCGTAATCGTCGCAAGTAATGGGCAGTGTACCATAGTTGTTGCGTATGAAATTAACCGTCTGCCGCATAATAGTTTGAGGAAATCCTTGCTTTATTGCCGACAGATAAAGTTCGCAAACCATTCCGTATGCCACAGCATAACCGTGCAAAATGGGGTGCCGTGTCATAGCCCACTCTTCAAAAGCATGTCCAAATGTGTGACCAAAGTTCAATGCTTTTCTTATTCCTTGTTCGTGGGGGTCTTGCTCCACTATTTGCTCTTTTATAGCTACACTTACCTTTAGCATATCTGATAGTTGATGCAGATTAAACGTAGCAGTATCAAAGTTTAGTAGTGTTGGTAGCAATTTTCTTTCAGTAATCAAACCATGTTTTAGCATTTCAGCATATCCACTTAATAAATTATCATGGTCCAGGGTTTCTAACCATTGTGTGTCTATTATAACAGTTTGAGGGAAAGCAAATACTCCTATTTCGTTTTTCAATCCACCAAAGTTTATACCAGTTTTACCACCTACACTAGCATCTACCATAGCCAACAACGTAGTTGGTACATTCACGAAATTAATGCCACGCTTGAATGTAGCTGCGGCAAATCCCCCAATATCGGTTACCATTCCACCACCAAGATTTATAAGCATTGAATATCTGGTGGCCTTTGCTGCTTGCAAAACCGTCCATACACAAGATAACGAAGTTAGGTTTTTGTTTACATCTGCACTTGGAATAGTTATGGGTTGTGCCTTTTTAAGACATTCGAAGTGCTTTATTCTGTTATAGCACATTCTAATTGTAGTGTCGTCGGCAAGAACAAATATCTTATCGGGGTTACATTTTGCTATAGAATCTGAAAGACTTTGCTCGAATTTATGTGTAAAAACAATTTGCTGTTTCATTCTCTTCTTTTATTTTAATTGCTCACAAATGTAATGCTTTTCTTTGTGTTCTCGGTAGCTTTGGCTGCCTTTTTTATGTTTCAATGGAAAAGAGATGGAGATATTCTAAGCAAGAATATAGTTGTTATGAATTGTTCTTTTATGCAATATAGCACCGAAAAGAATATTGTTTATTGGGCTATTATAATAACACGCAAATTAGAACAATGCAGAATAAAAAATTTTATACTACGCAGCCGAAGAAACATATTTCGAGTATTAGAGTGTGAGATAACAAAGGTTGTGTTTTATTGTGTTATCTAAGCTGAAAATGATAGATATCTAAAACGAACGTTACAGATATCTGAAACGAACGCGACAGATATCTGAGACGAACGTTACAGACATCTAAAAAAAGAGTGCCTACATTTTACAGACTTTTATAAACATTAGTGGCATTCCATTTAAGTAGTGTGCAGACAGTAGGCACAGCTTATAATTCTCCCACCCTCTTTCTGCTATACGGTCGTTATACGTATAGTATATATAAACAAAAATAGGAGACAATGTGCCTTGCGGTCATTATCTCCTATTTATAAATTTCATATCCGTATTAAACCACTTTACTTAACCAACTTTAAGTCATAGTTAAGATCTTTTGTTGCGGCTTCTTCCAACTGGTCGTTCACCATACGAAGCGTAGAGTCGTTTGCTTGCAAGAAGTAGAGAGCATCATCTTTACCAGTAGTAAATTTGTAGCCTACTTTCTTTTCGCCTTTAACGTCTTTCTCTATCTTTTCTGCTTTACCTGTATAGTTGAGCACCTTATCTTTACCATTTTCAGCCTTTAAATAGGTTTCTTTTAAGCTAAAACCGTTTGTGCTGTCATTTGCCAATGCAATCTCGTAGCGGATACCTGGTCCATCGGCTGCAGGCACTTCGCCCGCATAACGCATAGAGTCAGTAGCCTCTACCTTTGTTGTATCTCCTGCTTTTGCATTAGCATTTTGTTTTCCCTTCTGCTGGCAAGCAACCATTGTGGCGCAAACTGCCATTAAAATGAATACTTTCTTCATATCTTTATTGCTTTAAAAATAATGTGTGCAAAGATAAACCATAATCCTTTATATCATCAAACTATTTCTGTTAATTACGTTTAATCTAATAAAATATGACATAACTCAAGGCACTATAGTCGTATATTAAGGCATTTTATACAGTTATTTGTAATTCTTACTTATGTCTGTTAGCCCTTTGTTGTCTATACTTTGCTTTCTGCTTTGCACTTCCAGAACCATGAGCACCTGTTATGTATTTTTTTTTCTTTGCTTTGGTTTTTATTTTGCCATCATCGGCTTTGGCTTTAGGCGCTCCTCTGAAAACCATTCCGTTTTCTATAATCTCGTCTATATCGTTCATACTTTGTATACTTAGTCAATCTAGCTTATATTTTATTAATGATGGAACAAACGTACACCTGTAAATGCCATTGCTATGCCATACTTATTACATGTTTCTATAACATGGTCGTCTCGTATGCTGCCTCCAGCTTGAGCAATGTATTCAACACCACTCTTGTGTGCACGTTCTATATTGTCGCCAAAGGGGAAGAATGCATCTGAACCTAAAGCCACTTGCTTGTTCTGTGCAATCCATGCTTTACGTTCGGCTAAGGTTAATGGTTCTGGCTTCTCAGTGAAAAATAACTGCCATGTTCCTTCTTGTAAAAGGTCTTCGTACTCATCAGATATATAAATATTGATAGAGTTATCGCGGTCGGCACGGCGTATTCCGTCTTTAAAAGGAAGATTCATTACCTTAGGGCACTGGCGCAGCCACCATTCATCGGCTTTACTGCCAGCCAAACGTGTACAATGAATACGACTTTGTTGTCCGGCTCCTATACCTATGGCTTGTCCGTCTTTAACGTAACATACCGAATTGCTTTGTGTATATTTTAGCGTAATAAGCGCTATAACAAGGTTCCGACGAGCCTCTTCTGGGAATATCTTATTTGTAGTAGGAATATTTTCGAAGAGTTTAGGATCGTCGAGTCGAATCTCATTTCTACCTTGTTCGAAAGTAATGCCAAACACTTGCTTACGTTCTATGGGAGTTGGTTTATAGATAGGGTCTATCTTTATTACATTATAGTTGCCTTTACGCTTCTTTCTTAGTATTTCGAGAGCCTCTGGCGTATAGTCGGGAGCAATAACACCATCGCTTACTTCACGATTAATCAGTCGTGCAGTAGCTTCATCGCAAGTGTCGCTTAGCGCACAAAAATCGCCATACGAACACATACGGTCGGCACCTCGTGCACGTGCGTATGCAGAAGCAAGCGGCGTAAGCTCGAACTCCACATCGTCTACAAAGTAAATCTTTTTTAGTGTTTCGCTCAATGGTAACCCAATAGCAGCTCCAGCCGGGCTGACATGTTTAAACGATGCAGCGGCAGGCATACCTGTAGCATCTTTCAGTTCTTTTACCAATTGCCAACTGTTGAGAGCATCAAGGAAGTTTATGTATCCTGGACGACCATTTAAAACTTCAATAGGTAATTCACCTTCGGTTACGAATATACGAGAGGGCTTTTGGTTGGGGTTACAACCATATTTAAGTTCTAATTCCTTCATAGTTTTAATGATATGTATGTGAATGATAGCCTTTTATTGTGTGCAAAGATAGACAAATAAAACGATATTTTTAAACTATTGTACTATATTTTTATGTATTGCGTATCAGAATACAAATATAAAAGAATTTAAATTATTGTTTAGCTTTTTTATGAAGTACTCTCGCTTTAATGTAACCATTTATATATATCTTTGCCGACAAAATGACTTAAATATTACGATATGAAATTAAGAATATTACCTTTTTGTATAATATCTATGTTGTTTGTTAGTTCAATGTTATTTGTTGGCTGTGCAGGTTTATCTAAAAAAAGCAACACTGCAAATGTTGATACCATTAACATAATAGGAAGATGGACTACTGATGCTCCTAACGACTCTGCTGTTAAGATTGGCATTGAACTAAAAGTAAACGGTGTGGCTTCGTCTATTAATATGCCAACTTTGCCGTACGACCATTGGAAGAAAGTGAATGACAGCACCGTTGCTATTCACGGAACAAGTGTTTTAGATGGAGAGAAGACAGAACTCACTGACACTTTCGATATAGATAAAACAAAGCAAACACTAAACCAACGTGGTAGTGATATAGTATATAAACGTGCTAATTAATAACAATTAAATATATAGAAACAATGAGAAAATTATTGAATTTTGTGTGGCTCTTGGCGATAGCCTTAAGTGCTACTACAGTATTTACGTCGTGTAGCAAAAACGAAGATGATCCGAACAGAAGCGAAGAAAGAGAAAAAGGAACAGTAGAGGTAAATCCTGCAAAAGTTTTTATTAATGGAATGCCAAAAGCTATAGACGGCTATATATTAACTTGCGATTCCAAAGGTCGATTGTCTTCATTATACAACAAAGAAGAGAAAGAAACTGTTACATTTGAATACAAAACCAATGTTTTAGGTTCTACAGATGAGCCTAACGTTGTGATGACTATGCGCGAAGAAAATGAAAAGACTGTGTACAACTTGTTTCTGAATAAAGATGGATTTGTGACATACTGCGACGAAATTGAGTACGAAAAGAACAAGACCTATAAGAAGGCTACATGGAACTTTGAATACAATTCTGACGGACAACTTGCTAAAGCCATACAATCTAAAGATGGATTTAAAACTTTGTATACCATTATATACAAAGATGGAGACGCTGTAGAATCAATAACCAGATCAGAGAAAGAAGGTAAAGAAAAAGACCATTACAAAATTTACTATACTTCGAATAAAGTAACTTCGCCTATAGCAAACAAAGGTTGCATAATGGCTTTCGATGGAGGATTAGGTGTAGATTTGGAGGACTTCCAGAATGTATATTTTGCTGGAATGTTAGGAAAGGCAACCAAGCATCTGCCAATATACAACATAGATAAAGATAACAATATGACCAGTTTTGAGTGGTACTTCGATGCGAATGGATTTCCCATTAAGGTTGTTGCTAAAGATGATGACGACAGAGAAGACTCAAACATTGTTTGGTAAAGAGACAAGGAATAAAAATAATAGATTAGTTTAAATGCGCAAATATAGATACTACAGTTCTATTGCTTTTATATCTAAATCTTTATTTTTAGAATAACTTAAAGCGCAATTTAAATATTGATTATAACATAAGATACAAATAACAAACAAACTGAAAGATATGAAGAAAATTTTTAATTCTATGTGGGTATTGGCGCTTGTCTTAACTACATCAATGGTATTTACTGCGTGTAGTGAAAAGAACGATGATCCAAACGAAGAGGTAGAACAGGGAAAAGTTGTTGTTGATCCAGAGAATGTTTTTGTTAATGGTCTTCCTAAATCTATTGGAGACTATACTATTGACAAGAATTCTAAAGACCAGGTTGTTTTCATCTATAATCAGAAAGAGAAAGAATATATTACCTTTGAATACAAGAACAAAAACTTAGGTGCTACAGAAGAGCCTAATGTGGTGATGTCGGTAGAAAATAAAGGTTACAAAATGGTATATAATCTATTCTTAAATAAGTATGGATATGTGAGATATTGCGATGCTATAGAGTATAACACAAGCAACAATATTTATACAGAAAAAATAGACTTTGAATACAACAAGGATAGACAGCTTACTAAGATTGTTGAAACAGTTGGTGGATATAAGACAACAAGTTCCATTACCTATAAGAATGGCGACGCTATAGAGACTTCAGAAGTATCGCAAAAAGAAGGTAAAGAAACTGCTCATTGTAAGATATACTACACTTCTGACAAAGTAACTTCGCCAATCGAAAACAAAGGTTGCATTATGGACTTTGCCCACGGATTAGGTTTAGGTAACGAAGACTTAGCGTTTATTTACTATGCTGGAATGTTAGGAAAACCTACCAAGCATTTGCCAATATTTAGTATAGATTTAGAGAATAATAAATCAACTTTCAGCTGGGCATTGAATAGCAAGGGCTTCCCAACATCGTTTATACGTACATATAATAATGATAAATATGAATATACTATTGTTTGGTAAGAATAAAGCTAAAGTAATATAAAAATAAGCAAGAGGCAACGAAGCAAATGTTTCGTTGCCTTTGTTGTTGTATAAGCTGCTTAGTTTATATTGTTTTACAGATAGAGTTTGGTAGCGTTTCTTGTTACATCTCTTCCTGATTATGCTGAGTTCTAGCAAATTGATAGCATTGTTCATTGGTATTTTTAGTGTGAAGATTATTTTGAGAATCTTCAGTTTTTAGGCGGTTACTTCTTTATTGCTTATGGTGCACAGCAGAGAAAAGGTGCACAATTATAAGCTACGATTATTGGTTTCTTAGCTATTAAATAGAACGTTTTAAATACTCAAGAAAGATTGTTAAATGTAGCCCTTTTGTTTCAGATATCTGTCGCATTCGTTTCAGATATCTGTCGCACTCGTTTCAGATATCTGTCACGTTCGTTTCAGATATCTGTCGGTTACTAATTAGATATCATAAGCAATTACACCTTTCATTGCCATATTTTGTAATATATAAAAGATATTTATTCGGCTGAATATTAATGGGGGTTATTATCTAGTATATTCTAACCTAAACATCATTAGAATCTATTAGACAACTATGTGTTAGGGCATATTTTGCTATAACACCCTAACAAGGGTTATTTGTTTACCTTCTTGTTAGGGTGTCGTATAATATCCTTATCAGGGTATTCTATATTGTTTGCTAATATGAGCAATGAGGGATATTACTTATTAGCAGCAGGAAGTCCTTCGTATATCTGTAGCCCGAATTCATTTACATAAGCATAAACGTGTTCAAGTATATCAGATATTTTCTGTTCGAATTCTATTCCATTAGTTGTGTTCAAGAAGAATACGAGTTCTATTGGGATCCCGTTTTGTGTAGCTTCCAATTGGTGTATAAGTAAGGTTGCCGACTTATTTACATCGTTGCGTTTCTTTAAGTATTCTGCAACGTAGCGACGGAAAAGCCCAACATTCACCGTTTCGCCTTCAATCTCCTGTTGTGTTACCATATTTTTGTTTAACAAAGCTTGCTTTGCATCATCGGTCAGAATACGAATGCTACGTACATCGAAATATATTTTCTTGCAAACTTGTCGCATGCCACTATCCATCATTCCTTTCCAGTTTTTAAACGAGCCATTAACCAACGTTAGAGGCGAAACAGTAGTGTAAGTGTTATCGAACTGCCGCACTTTCACAGTGGTTAGCGTTATATCTACCACGTTACCATCTACAGGCGTACCGGGAACAGTAATCCAATCGCCCACGTGCACCATTTCGTTGCTTGTAAGACGTATACCTGCAACTAATCCCTGTATTGTGTCTTGGAAAACCAACATTAAGACGGCAGAAGTTGCACCCAATCCTGCAAACAACGTCATAGGGTTCTTGTCGATTAAGATACTAACTACAACAATAACTGCTATAAAAATAACAATGATGCGAAGAACGCCAAGAAACGAACGGAGGTATTGACTGCTTTTGCTACCTTCTTGTTGACGCAGGAAGCGCAGACGGGCTATAACTTGTAACACTAAACGGGTGGAGTTTATGGCAATATAAACAGCCGTAAGCCGTAGTAAAGTATCTTCTACAAATGGATATTGAAAGAAAACCTTTGGTAAGAGTTTCCAAATAACTACGGCAGGCACTATATTACAAGCTGTATATAGAACAGCCTTATCGAACAATATAGAATCCCACTCGATATTTGTTTTCGAAGTTAGTTTTATTACTAAAGGAACAAGCACCTTGCGGCAAAGAAAGCCTGCAAGGAATGCAAAAACGAACACAATTACTACTAACAACGCATGGCGTATTATATATGCAGCGGTGTACTCTACGTTTAGCGATACAAGTATGTGTTCTATAAACTTACTGATAGTATGCATAATGTTTAGTTTTGGTTGGTTATTTTATGTTGATTTTGTTATATTCTATTGGCTCAATGCCACACATACCTTATTTTGCAAATTGCGCATTGGTCCTTGACGCATACCACCATTTACAATAATAGAGAAGCAGAGTCGATGTCCATTAGATGCAGTGAGATAGCCCGCTAACGAACTTACACCAAACACCGTACCAGTCTTTGCGTGCACATTTCCTTGTGCTGGTGTGCCACGCATACGTTTTCTTAACGTACCGTCTATTCCAGCAATGGGGAGAGTTGGTAATAAGGTGTTATAAATATCTGGCTGACCGTAAGCAAAGCGAAGCAACTGCACTTCGAGCTCGGCACTAACATAGTTGTATAGCGAGAGTCCAGACCCATCGGCTATATTGTAGTTCGCAGGCGATAAATCTAACTTGCGTATAAGTGCGTTCACTTCTTTACGTGCCTGCTTTGCTGTGTTCCATTTGCCTCCACTGGCAGCTGCCAATTGGTAGAACATTGACTCAGCATAGAGGTTATTACTTTTCTTCATCATGGTGTTCATTACCTCGCCAATGCTATGTGTACACGCTGTAATGAATGTTGCACCAGTGGTTGGCAATACACGTTCGCCCATCACTCCACTGGGTTCTACTCCAATTTCGCGCAATCTACGATAAAGCGTACTAACAAAGTTATCGGTAGAGCCTAAAAGTAGTGGAAAAAGCTTTGGATTCTTATCGTCCCAACACCAGCCATTGCCCAATTCATCTCTGTCTTTAAACGACAGGTCGGCATAGATATTGCCATCTATCTTCGTAATATTTAAAGCCTTAATGGCTTGTGCTATGGCGGTAATGTCGGCATTAGACACCAATGGGTCCATACCTCCCACACAATATATGTCGCCATTAAGCACGTGTGTAGAGTCGTTTATACTTCCTGTATAGTATATATTTGTACGATAGTTGTAGTTCGAACCTAATCGATACAGTGCTGCAATAGCTGTTACACACTTCATTGTTGACGCTGGGCGCATGTGTATTCGCTCGTTATACGCATAGAGTTGTTTATCGTCTGTCAAGTCCCATACCATTAAACCTATCTGCATAGTAGATGCTATATCTGTATGCAATATAGTGTTTAATCGGGTTGTTATATTTTCTTGCCACGACAAACTATTATTAGTTTGAAAAGGAAGAACAGCATCTTCGCCCTCTTCATCGCTATCGTTAGGTTCTTCGGTATAATTGGTAGATGTTTGTGGTGGCACACCGTACAATATGTGTGCTACTTCCACGCTATCTATATGCACCTGTGCCTGTAGCGGAAGAGCCAACAGAACACTTAGCATTAGAACCTGAAAGTGTTTTAGTTTCATAACAAATTGTGTATTGCGGTAATGAAGGCTTTACAATTATGGGGTTGTAAGCTCACCACCTTTCCATTCTTTAGTTCTATTAATACATAACTACCAATGCGAAAAGCTAAAGGAAGTTTGCTTACATTGGTTATATCCGCAATGTTTATGTATTTAGTTCTCGCTACCCTACCTTGTTTCACAATCAGTTGCTTATCTGTAATAACATAACTGGTGTGCAATGCACGATCTAAAGCTATAGTTGTGAGTACCAAGAATAGCACACCCAAAACCACCAAGGCTGGATTGCTGCGATGCCAAAAACCATAGAGTGTTCCCATTAAAAACAATATAATAGCGCACCACTCTAACGGCATTACACGATGATTAAATGTTCTTATCATTATCTTCAGGGTAGTGTATGTTCATCTTATACTAATTATAATGCTGCTACAGTTTTATAGTCTCAGCATTATTGAATAAGTTTTTCTTGCTTTAATATAGCCTCAATAACCTGAGGAAAATGCTTCATTTCCAAAACGTGTTCCTTAGCTGCAATATCGTCGGGTGTATCATCGGGTGTAATAGGAGTACGAAACTGTGCAATAATTTCACCACCATCGCACACAGGACTTACCCAATGGACAGTCATTCCAGTTTCGGTTTCGTTTGCTTTTCGTACAGCTTCATGCACATAATGCCCATACATTCCTATGCCTCCAAACTTAGGTAAGAGTGCTGGGTGTAAGTTTATCATACGATGTTGATAAGCAGAAATAAGCCAATCGGGTATCATTAGCAAGAAGCCGGCTAACACAATGAAGTCTATTCTATAGTCTGCCATAAGTTTCATAACCATCTCTTGGTTATTAAACTCAGCTTTCGGCAATACCTTTGTTGGTACATTCAGCCTTTGGGCACGTACAAGTGCATAGGCATCGGAACGATTGCTAACTACTAAAGCTATATTAGCCTGCTTATTGTTTTGGAAATACTGGATAATGTTTTCGCAATTACTGCCACTACCTGATACAAATATTGCTATGTTCACCATGTTATATATATAATGTGTTATTTACTCCTCATCGTCTTCGAAGTCGTCAAAGCCAAAGAGTGCAGGGTCTACAAATGCATCGAGCTGTCGTCTGTCTTTCTTAGTTGGTCTACCAGTACCACGTGCTCGGTCTACAAAACCACTTATTCGACTCATTTCTAAAAGTTCGTATTGCTTAGCATCGGTAACGTTTTTATATACTTCGGGAATTAGTTTTGCGCCTACACGCTTCTCAATGGTTTGCAAAACCTCGAACGAATAAGTAATAGGGGGTTTCTTAACGTTTATAATCTCTCCCACTTTTATAGAATGCGAGGGTTTTACATTAGTGCCACTAATAGTAACACGTCCATTTTTACAAGCGTCAGCAGCTATGCTTCTTGTTTTAAATATACGTGCAGCCCAAAGCCATTTGTCTATTCGTGCAACATCTGTCATTATTTCTTACCTAACTTGTTGTATTGATTCATTGTGTTGTTAATGCCAGCAAGCACGAAACTTTTAATAATTTCTGTTGCAAGGTCTATACTGGGTTGGAGAATTTTCATATCATCTTCAGTATATTTTCCTAATACCCAATCTACCTGCCCTCCCTTAGGATAATCGTTGCCGATACCCATTCGGAGACGTGCATAATTCTGACCAATTAGCTGCTGAATATGCCCCAAACCGTTATGCCCACCATTAGAGCCATTTGCTTTCAGCCGAAAAGCACCTAACGGTAGAGCAAGTTCGTCGGACACAACAAGCAACCGACTTTCGTCTATTTTCTCACTGTTAAGCCAATAACGTACGGCATTGCCCGACAGGTTCATAAACGTGGTTGGCTTTAGCAATATTATCTTTCGCCCTTTAAGGGTAGTTTCTGCTATATATCCGTAACGCTTATCCTCAAAAACAATATTGGACGCCTTAGCAAAAGCGTCCAATACCATAAATCCTGTGTTGTGGCGAGTTCCCTCGTACTCACGCCCAGGGTTTCCCAAGCCACATATTAGATACTTGTCCAATATTATTTGTTTCGTTTTTAAAGTACATTCAGATAGCTCATAATAGTATATTAACATCAAGTTAATTAACTGTTCTGACTTTTAAAGGCCACCGTTCAAACCGCTATTATCTGATACCCTAAAATTTCAGATATCTGTTTCGTTCATTTTAGATATCTGTTTCGTTCGTCACAGATATCTGTCGCAATAGTTTTAGATATCTGTTTTATCGGTCATAGATATCTACTATTCAAATACCTTTAATTTAATGGTCAGACAGGTTCTATATGTCTATACAGAATTACTATAAATTGCTATCTAAACTTGTTATTGTCTTACTCAGCTGCACTGCCATCGCCTTCTTCGTCATCAGTAGATGCAGAAGCAACAGCATTACGAGTGTTCTTAATTGAACAAACAACAACATCTTTTGATGTTACAAGCTCAAGACCCTCGAAGCTCAAATCGCCAACTTTAATACTCTTACCAATACGAAGTTTAGTAACGTCTATATCAAGAGTCTCTGGAATTTGTGCGTATGGAGCCTTAACATCTATCTTACGAATAGACTTATTCATACGACCACCATCACGAACACCTTGTGCAAGACCAATATGTTTAACAGGAACACCCATAACAATTGGCTTAGTCTCGTTTACTTCATAGAAGTCGATATGCAGAATAGCATCAGTTGTTGGGTGGAACTGTATTTCTTTCATAATAGCTCCATGATTCTTACCATCTATATTAAGCTCTACAAGATAGATGTGCGGAGTATAAACCAATTTGCGCAACTCTGACATTGGAGCTGCAAAAGATAAAGCAACAGGTTTACCATCTGCGGTAGCTTCACCATAAAGGTTACATGGAATCATACCTTCCTTACGGAGTTCTTTTGAAGCTTTCTTTCCTGTAGCTTCACGTTTCTTACCAGAAATAAGAATTTGTTTCATTTTTTTGTTGTGTTACTCTAAATTAATTAATTATTTAATTCGCCATCACACACTGATATTGCTAAAATAACAAGTCGAGAGACCTAAAGTCTGCCGTTATCAATTTGTAAAAAGCGGTGCAAAGTTATATCTTTTCGATGGAATGTACAAATATAATAATAAAAAACAAGAAAATAATGGTATTCTCTTGCAAGTAACGAGGATTTTTTCTACATTTGCAGAACATAACAGATTCACACAAAACACAATTTTTATACGGCAATGGTAAATAGAGATTTAATAAGAATAAAGGTCGTTCAGCTAACCTACGCTTACTATCAAAATGGAGAACGCAATATTGATAAAGCTGAAAAAGAATTGCTTTTCAGTCTGTCAAAAGCGTATGGACTTTACAATTACTTGCTATCTCTCATAGTTTCAATAACACAAGAAGAGCGTCGTCGTGTAGAGATATTAACAAACAGAGCACAACGCGAAGGTACAGAAGTTCCTTCTGCTCGGTTTGCCTACAATAAATTTGCAGTACAACTGGAAGAAAACAAACAGCTAAACTTGTTTATTGAAGGACAAAAGTATCGCTGGGAAGATGATATGGAGGCTGTGAGAAAACTGTGCGATCAGATAGAAGAGAGCACTATATACAAAGAGTATATGGGAAGCGATGACGATTCGTATGATGCAGATCGTGAATTATGGCGAAAAATATATCGCACACTTATTCAAAGTAATGAAGACTTAGATGCTATTCTAGAAGAAAAGAGCTTGTATTGGAACGATGATAAAGAAATTGTAGACACATTCGTTATCAAAACTATTAAACGTTTCGATCCCGCAAACAAAGCTAATCAGGAATTGCTGCCAGAGTTTAAAGACGAAGAAGATAGAGACTTCGCTGTGAAACTCTTCCGTGCCACAATATTGAACGCCGATTCTTATCAACGATATATGAGCGAAACAAGTAGAAACTGGGATTTCTCACGTTTAGCATATATGGATGTTGTTATAATGCAAATTGCCATTGCTGAAATGCTTACATTCCCCAATATACCACTATCGGTTACAATTAACGAATATGTGGAACTTGCCAAACTTTATAGCACTCCACGAAGTGGTGGTTATATAAATGGAATGCTTGATGCTATAGCACGCTATCTTATAGAGACAGGAAAAATGTTGAAACAAATACCAGAACATAGACAGCAACAGCACAGAAACAATAACCGTTAAGAACAGTAACGAGTAAATACTCGAAAAACGGTTATACTGAAGAACTATTCCAACAAGTGGAAGCAACAAGAATAAGTAAATTCATAAGATAAACAAAAGAAATAAATAAAGTTATAATTGATAAAATATGAATACAGCTATTTTACTCGCAGCACAAGCTGCAGGAAAACAAGGAAGTCCATTACCAATGATAGTGATGATGCTTGTTATTGGAGCTATCATGTGGTTCTTTATGATTCGTCCACAACAGAAAAAACAAAAGCAAATTCGCGCATTTCAAAATGCACTTAAAGAAGGCGACTCGGTTGTTACAGGTGGCGGAATATTCGGTAAAGTAAAACACATAGATATAAACTCAAATAAAATTGATGTAGAAATTGCACGTGGTGTAGTTATCACAGTAGATAAAGGTTATGTATTTGCCGATGCAGAGGCTATGCGTATGAGCCAAAACAAATAAGCATTTGCAAATTAATAGAAGTAGATTCCATAAATGATAAATAGGAGACTACATATAATAAATATAATCAGAGGTTTCTTGTCGAAATTAATCAACAAGGAATTTCTGGTTTTTTTGTTCTTTCTTTTATTGAGTGGTCTATTTTGGCTTACGAATGTACTTGACGACTATTATGAACGCGAGTTTACAGTAGATGTTAGATTGGCAGGAATACCTAAGAATGTTGTCATAACAAGTGATATAGATTCTGTTGTCAGGGTTGTTGTGCGCGACAAAGGTTATGTTATAGCTAGCTATATGTTTGATGACGCTTTTCGTCCATTGTTCTTTGACTTTGATGCTTGTACTCGGTCTGACAATTCTGGTGAGATCTCCACTACCGATATACAACGATTACTCACTCTACAAATGTATTCGAGTTCGAAAATAGTGAGTGTAAAGATAAACAATCTTACTTTCTCGTATAATCACGGCAGACATAAAAAAGTTCCGGTAAGGTTTCACGGTATAGCGATTCCTACAGAAGGCTATTATCTTTCACGAACACAAATAGTTCCAGACAGTGTTATTGTCTATGCTGCAAAAGATATATTGAACAAAATTAAATATGTATCAACCGAACAACTAACAATATCGAACTTTACTGAGCCGAAAACACAACAAGTAAGGATTGCAAAGATAAAAAACGCAAAAATATTACCTAACCACGTAAAGGTAGAGTTATATCCTGATATTCTTACAGAAGAATATGTAGAAGTACCCATTAATGCCATAAATGTTCCTGCGGATAAAACAATGCGAATATTTCCCAGCAAAGTAAAGATTAAATTTGCTGTAGGAGCACAACGATTGCGCTCTATGCCAAAGAACATAGAAACGAGAGAGCTGCTACCTGAAGGGTTCAAAGCTGTAGCAGACTATAATGAGGTGGCAGACCATAAGGCGGACAAATGCCATGTGTATCTTCAAGCTGCACCAAATGGTATACGTAATGCCTACCCCGTTGTGAATGTTGTGGACTATCTTATTGAACAAAAATGAAAGTAGCAATAACAGGTGGTATTGGTAGCGGAAAATCGTTTGTTTGCGAACGATTACAACACTTCGGCATTGATGTGTACGATTGCGATAAAGCTGCAAAAATGCTAATACACACTTCTATTGATATACAAAAGCAATTATCTGACTTAGTAGGCACGAATATATTTGTTAATGGAAAGCTACAGAAAGCAGAATTGGCTTCTTTTCTGTTACACGACAAAGCAAATGCACAAGCCATAAACAATATTATTCACCCTGCTGTTGCTGCTGATTTTGAAAAGTCAGGCTACGATTATATTGAAAGTGCTATTCTCTTTGATAGCGGTTTTATAAATCGCATACATATAGATAAGGTGATTTGTGTAACAGCACCTATCAATGTTAGAATACAACGCATTGTTAATCGCGACCAGATTACTTCAGAAAGAGCCAAAGAGTGGATAAACCGACAGTTGCCACAAGACGAAGTTTTAAAGCGCAGTCAGTATGAGATAGTAAACGATGGACAACGCGATTTAGATTCACAAATACAAGCAATTATAAACAATATAGAAAAATTGAGTAAGTAATATATTTAATAAAAACATAATGAAACAAACAATTCTTTCAATTGCAGGCAAGCCTGGACTTTACAAATTGGTAAACCATGCGAAAATGAACTTAATAGTTGAGACTATTGATGAAAAGAAAAAACGTATTCCCACCTTTGCGACAGATAGAGTAACAAGCCTTTCCGACATTTCAATGTTTACAGAAGGAGACGATGTTCCTTTGTACGAAGTATTAGTAAATGTACGTGAAAAGGAAGAAGGAAAAGTATCTTCGTTCGATTGGCGTAAAGCGTCTGCAAAGCAATTGCAGAACTATTTTGCAGAAGTTCTTCCAGATTACGACCGCGACCGTGTGCATAATAGCGATATTAAGAAATTGTTACAGTGGTACGACATTTTGATTAAAGCTGGCATTTCAAACTTCGAAGAAGTGCTGAAACCTGACGGAGAGGAAGAAGTAGAAGACAACCAAGAAAGCAAAGAAGAAGAGAAGTAAGGTTTAAAACTGGACGAGGTACCTTTATTTCTTACCAACTTGCTCTTAAATAGGAATATATCAAAAAGGAGTAGCCACCACATTTTGTTTAATTAGTCTACAGGGCTTTAATTAACTACTCAGAATGTTGATGCTCTATGTAAGTTATAACGGCATACATTAATATTAAGGTAAAAGATGTAGCGATATGCAAGTTGAAACTATTCATAACACATCTGCCACTCCTTGGGTATTTCCTTTGCAGTCGAAAATAGGAGAACATATTATAAGGTATGACGGATTAACTGAATTCGCACAGGGGTCTCCACTAATAGGTAGCTTATTTGTTGATGATAAAAAAATAGGTAAAGACGATCTCTTTGGCGCCCCGTTCTTATTGAGCAACAACCATTTATATATACCGAAATATGTTCGATGCTTTTTGACATCGGGATTTATCTTGTGTAAAATAGATATTCGAACAAGACAAATAGAACATCTTAGTAAGATAAAACCATTGATATATTTACATTGTATTGATGATGGTAGAATTTTATACTCTACCGACTATATTGAGTTAAAAGAATAAATAAGTTCTCTTAGAGTTGTGATAGGTAAGTGCCTTTTACAACATACAAATAACAACGTTATCTCTGTGCGATAAGTGTAGAGGTAACGTTGTTTATTTTTGTGATAATTTTAGTATATAAGACTATTTTTTGTAACTTTGTACTATAAAACTTAAATACATTGTCATTATGGCGTCAAAAACATATAACGTTCTATTTATTGTAGCAATGTTGTTGCTTAGTAGTTGTAGCGTATTCCGTGGACTCGCACTCGATGGTCCTTCTGGTCCGGATATATATGAATATCAGAAGTTGGAACGAGACACTATTTTCAAAGGAGACAATCCGTTTTGTTTTCCACTTGCGGCATCGCATCGTTGTATAAATAGAGGTATGTATATAACTCACAAAAAGGCAGGAAATGCAGAGAAGGTGCGAATAGATTCACTCGTTGAACAATGGTTTGGAAAAGATGGGCAATTGCTTATTATTCATAACGACAGTATTGTTTACGACCAATGGACAGAGCCTTTTTATCCAGGAAAGAATGCTACCATTTTCTCTGTTTCCAAATCGTTGACGGGGCTTCTTTGTGGTATTGCCGTAGACGAAGGTTATATCAAGAGCGTAGACGACTATGTAACTGATTATATTCCAGAATTGGCACAATACAATGCTACATTCAAAAAGTTACGTATTGTCCACCTACTGAATATGCAGGCTGGTTTCGATTTTTACGAGGACTATGAATTGACTCTAAAAGGTTTGTTTAAAATATTCAAGATAACTCAACTGCAATATGGGCACGACTTCACCCGGCTTTTCCGACACATAAAGTTTAAAAATCAACCTGGGGAGAAGTATGAATATAACAGTTTAACAACAGCTCTACTCTCTTGGATTATTGAACGAGCTACGGGTAAAACCTATGCGGACTATATGAGTGAGAAGGTATGGAAACCATTAGGTATGGAACGCGATGCATGGGTTACAATAGACAGCCGTAAGCATCATCACACACAAGGCTTTGGAGGTATTGCTACAAATGTATATGACCTTGCAAAGATAGGAAGATTATATTTGAATGGTGGTACGTGGAATGGGAAGCAGATTGTCAGCAAGGAGTGGATAGACAAGAGTTTAGAAAAGACTACCGAGAATAAAGGTTATCATTATTGCTGGTACCATCAGTATCGCGATAACGATGCCGATAACTCTTCTTTCTATGCGTTTGGTGTCGGACACCAATTCATTTATATTAATCAGAAGAAGAATGTGATTATTGCCCGAATAGGAAACAACTACAATTGGATGGGGTGGGAAATGTCATTTTTCGACTCCTTGTGCGACAAATTGTTCTAAACAAAATAAGTAGTTAAAATTCTGAATATATTTTGTAGGTACTGACGAGCAAATTGTTTGTATTTACAACAATGCTATATAGTAACTTATAAATATACTGGTATGAAGAGCCTATAGAAAATAGGTTGGAGAATTATGAGCAATATTTACAAGTTACTCACGAATAGAACAGAACACCTTAGATATTGGTTACGTTCGTTTCAGATATCTGTAACGCTCTTCTCAGATATCTGTCAGTTGTGTCTCAGATATCTGTCAGTTGCGAATTAGATATCTGTCAGTTGCGAATTAGATATCTGTCAGTTGCGAATTAGATATCATAAAAAAGCACAACCTTTAAAACTCTATATCATTATACTTAAAAAGTATTTAGCCAGATAAGAAGTATAAATTCCCCTATTCTGTAATAATCCAATCCACATATTATTATAAAATCCTGAACACCAACATATTATCTGACAATTCATTATACTAAATTAGTTTTCATTACAATCGCATTCTTTTCCTAAGAATCTCCACTTCTTCCCTATTGAGTAGAAATAAACTCAGAAAATGGTGGTTAAATGCAATATAATGTCTATATTTGCAAACAATATATGTAAAACAAACTCATAACATGAAGAAATATATTAGAATAAGTATGCTATTGATAGGCATTTTGTTTGCCTTACCAAATCCAACCTCTGCTCAATGTCCCATAAAAGAAAAGATTATGGGAAGTGGAGAAGACGAATCTGATGCAGCAAATAATAATCACACTCTGATTATTTATTTCGACAAAACAAAGGGAAATAAGGCGCTAATGAAAGCTATTCAAAAGAAAGGCTGTGCAGTGCTGTATGAATATAAAAATTTGAATGGTATTGCAGTTAAAACTCCAGACGATTGGGATATTGAAAAGGCTGTAGCCTATTTCAGTAAAGTAAAAGGCGTTACATTTGTAAACAAAGATGGTGTAAACCGGTTACACTAATAAAAAGGAGTAAGAACATATAGCGAGAAGGTCAATATGCCAATAAGAAAAAGATAATTTCTTGTTGCAAGTCTTATCGCCTCGCTTCAGTTCAGTAATTCGCTTTAAACAGCTTCGTAAAATCCTATTCACTTTAGGGAAATTCCCCTATGTGATAGGGTTTTTATTTTCAAAGAGACTTTATTTGATAGTACCTTTGCAACATCAAAGAAATAAACAAGATATGAAGAAGGTAATTGTATTAGGAGTTGCTACAATCTTCTTACTAAGTAGTTGCGACTCGAATATGGGCAGTATCTATGCAGGAGGCTCATTAGGTAGCGTACTTGGAAGTGCTATCGGTGGCATTGCAGGAGGTGCACGAGGCTCAGATATTGGTACAATTATCGGAATGGCAGGAGGAGCAGCTGCCGGAGCGGCTATAGATGCCAAAACAAAAAAGAAAAGTAGAGAGTATGCTTACGGTAATGAGCGCTTAGCGCCAGAGAATAGAAAAGATGTACAAGAGCCTTACTACCAACAACAGATAGATACAGAACAATATAACAACTTGCCACAAACTACAGACGAGAATGGGTCTTACAGTACAAATGCAGAGAATAATGGACAATATGGTTTTCAAATAGAATCTCCAAATGGTTTTACTGAAACAAATGCAAAACCAGTCTATTTCTCTAACAAGTCGAGTATTGAGCGACTCACACCGTCTACAAACGAGATGCCCAATATAGAAATTAGTAAGGTTGTCTTTGCAGATAACGATGGCAATAATATCTTAAAAAGGGGCGAAATTGGTAAAATCGCATTTGAAATACATAATAATGGAACACAAGCAATAAGCGATTTATACCCCACAATAACCGAAGCAACATATTCAGGACACTTCAGAATTAGTCCAACAACAAGAATAAATTTATTGAAACCTAGTGAGGTTGTAAGATACACAGCTACAATAATGGCTGATAACCGTATTAAGACTGGAGAATATAACTTTTTAATTACAATACTCAAAGATAATAAAAGTATAACGAAAGTGATGAATTTACGTCTGAGCACACAGAAATAAACTGACTCAATATAATATTAAATTGACTCAATACAAACATTATTTGAAAAAAGAGAGAAAAAGATATTTTAAAAATACAGAGATGAAAAGGCTCAGAATAGCTATTAAGTAACTAATAACTCAACAATGGCGCATCGAAAAACGATGCGTCTTTTTTGCTTATAACCCTGTAATACAAATCAGAGGATTTGAGTTAATATTACTGAGAATAGAAAATATCAACCTATAACAGGTAGAACATTTTTAGCAGACTACGCTCAATAACATTAATCGAACCAACTACTAACGCCTTTCTTTATATTTTTAAAGAAGTTGGTCCAGCTATTCTGCTCTTTCTTTTGTGGTGTTTGACGTTTATTGTTTATAGGTTTAGAAACAGTTTTTGTATTTGAATTAGTGGCTGTTATAGGACGTTTATTTTTATTCGGATGCAACGAAGTTTTCACCTTACGTTCTATATTCTTGGGCTTATCGTCATCACCTTGTGCCTCCCATTCTGGAATAAACTCATAGCAAACACCAGCAAAACCATACTCAACCTCTGGTACTTTTAAGGCAGATTGCTCTGATGCAAATGGAATTTCAGTTTCTTTTGGTAATACTTCTACCTTTACATAAGCTACGCCACTAGAAATCATACCCAATTCTCGGGCTGCTGCATACGAAAGATCTACTATTCGTCCATGTGCATACGGACCACGATCGGTAACGCGTACCTCTACTTCCTTTCCATTTCTTGGGTTCGTTACTCGTAATCGCGTACCAAAAGGCAAAGTTCTATGTGCACAAGTAAAGCCATTTCTATCGTAACGTTCGCCGTTACTCATTTTTCGCCCGTGTAGGCTATTACTATAATAAGAGGCTTTACCGTCCGACTGTGCAAAGCAGCTTGTCGAAACAGTAAAGCCTATTATCATTGTTACTAAAAGGTGATTTATAGTTTTATCCATAAAAACAAATTTACATTTGTCCTCCCCTTTTCGTAACATTCTATTTCCCTCTTCCTACAAAAAGAATGTAGGAAGGGGAAAGGAGAAGACTTTTATTAAATTACGCCTTGCTCTAACATTGCTTGAGCAACCTTCATAAAGCCAGCGATATTAGCACCCTTAACATAGTCTACAGTGCCATCTGGTTGTTCACCGAACTTAACACATTGCTCGTGAATGCTCTCCATAATCCACTGCAGTTTCTCGTTTACTTCAGCAGGAGCCCAATTTAAGTGAGCAGCATTTTGTGTCATTTCAAGTCCAGAAGTAGCAACACCACCAGCATTAACCGCTTTACCAGGAGCAAAGAGTATGCCGTTCTTTTGGAAATAATGAATTGCGCCTGGTTGGCAGCCCATATTAGAAACTTCGCAGCAGCACCAGCAACCGTTAGCAACTAATTCTTTAGCATCGTCTTCGCTTAATTCATTTTGGAATGCACATGGAAGAGCAATATCTACAGGAATACTCCAAGCTTTCTTACCTGCAGTAAATTTAGCTTTACCTGGGAACTTAGTTGCCATATCTTCAACCTTATTACGGTTAGAGTTACGCATTTCGAGCATATAATCTATCATTTCAGGTGTAATTCCATCGGGTATTTCGCAAACACCATCAGGGCCAGAAATTGCAACAACTTTACCACCAAGTTCAGTTGCTTTCTTTGCAGCACCCCAAGCTACATTACCGAAGCCAGAGAGAGATATCTTCTTACCTTTAATGTCTTTACCTGCTTTCTTTAGAAGATGCATTGTGAAATAAAGTGCACCAAAGCCAGTAGCTTCTGGACGGAAGAAAGAACCACCCCAAGTTATACCTTTACCTGTGAGTACACCTGTGTGGTATTGACGAGTAAGTTTTTGATACATACCATTCATATAGCCTATTTCACGACCACCAACACCTACATCGCCTGCAGGAATATCTTGATCAGGACCTATATTGTGACGAAGTTCGAGCATAAAGGCTTGGCAGAAACGCATAATTTCAGCGTCTGATTTACCAACTGGATCGAAATCTGAACCACCTTTACCACCACCCATTGGCAATGTTGTAAGTGCATTCTTGAATGTTTGCTCGAAACCGAGGAACTTTAACATTGAAGGTGTAACTGCTTTGTGGAAACGCAAGCCTCCTTTGTACGGACCAATTGCGCTATTAAACTGTACACGATAGCCAAGATTAGTTTGAACCTTACCATTATCGTCAATCCATGTTACACGGAATGTAAATATACGTTCTGGTTCTACCATTCTTTCTACAATCTGGGCTTTTTCAAACTCAGGGTGTTGGTTGTAAACTTCCTCAATAGATTCGAGGACTTCTTGTACTGCCTGTAAGTACTCTGCTTCTCCTGGGTGCTTTTGTTCCAGGCTCTGCATAATCTTTTTGACTTCCATAGTAATTTTTGATAAAACGTTTATGTTAGTATTTCAAATTATCTAATTTACCGCAAATGTATTGATTTTATATTAGAGCACCAAATAAAAACTGTATCTTTTTGTATTCCTAATAATAATTTTCAATTTTATAATAACCTTATTTTAATACACACATAACTAATAAAAATACTTTTACTTACTTTATGTCATAATAATAGCTACATATATTAGCTTTATGCAATATATACTCTTATTTTACAACTTTATTGCTTACTTATGTTTTTTCTTCTCACACCATATAGAAAGTTCTTTTTTTGAAAACAATTCCATTTAAGAATAGAAACTCTCATCTTTAAAATTATTTTATTTATCTTTGCAATATGAATAAAAGTTTGAATGAATTATACAAAAAACAAATAGTAGAACTTACACAAACTATTTATAGGTTGCGTACTAAAAGTCGTGTATTCGTTATTACCGAAATATTATCGTTTACTGTTTCCATTGCCTTTGTTGTAATGTTCACTGTTCTCAACAATGCCTCATGGACTTTAGGTGTGGCATTGTGTGTTCTATTTCTTTATTTTTATATTCGGAATTTAGACACAAAAAACGATAGAGATATTGCTGATGCATTGGCTCTAAAACTTACGTACGAAAAGGAAATTGCTTACCAAGAGGGCGATTACACAAAGTTTGATGCAGGCGAACGTTACCTTCAATCCACTCACCCTTTTACTTTCGATCTTGACATATTTGGACAAGGTTCGCTATTTCAACGAATAAATAGAACTATTTCGTCGGGAGGAAGCGACTATTTGGCAGAATGTTTAGCAGGAAAATGGGAAACTCTCTCTACAACAGAACTTCTAAAAAACATAAAACAGCGCGCAGAAGCCATAGAAGAACTCGCAAAAAACGAACCCTTTCTATCACAATTCAAAGCACAAGGCGTAGAAAAAACTATAGATACCACAGCAATTCGCAAAGCTTTTAGCAGCATTCACACATTGCAAATACCTTCCTACTTTGCCAATCGCACCTTTAGAACACTTATTTATGCCAATCTTACAGGCTTTTACCTTAGTATATTTCTATCTATCGCCAATTTTGTTCCTACATTTCTTCCAATATGGTGGGGCATATTCAACTTTTTTCTTGCCACATTTTGTTGCCATAAATATATAAAATTGGTGAACGAAGTAATATCTAAACTAAAAAATCAGGTGCACGGATACGTGAATATGGCTACATTAATAGATAAACAATCGTTTACAGCTACACATTTATGCGAATTGAAAAACAAACTATCGGGCGCAATGGAATCGTTCGGACAATTAGAACGCATTCTTCAGAAAATTGACAATAGAAGCAACGAAATTGGTATTGTACTTTTCAACTGTTTTGGTTTGCTCGACATTACCATTATTCGTCATTTTTTGCGTTGGCAACATACATACGAACCTATTACTGACCAATGGATTTATGCATCGAGTACTTTCGATGCACTTGTTTCAATGGCTACATTCCGCCTCAACGAAGACAAAGCACAACAAGCTACAATTGTTAATAGTAACAAAGTAAGCTACAAAGCACGCAACATTTACCACCCCTTCTTGGACGAAAAGGCTATACGCAACAACTTCGATATTCAAAACCATGAATATTACATTATAACGGGAGCAAATATGGCAGGAAAAAGCACCTTTTTGCGAACATTGGGGGTAAACTATATTCTCGCAATGAACGGATTACCAGTATTTGCCGAAGAAATGTGCGTATCAGTATTCCGACTTTTTACTAATATGCGTACAACTGACGATTTAACACACGGCATAAGTTATTTCAATGCCGAACTGCTTCGTTTAAAACAACTCATTGCAAGTTTAGACCCTAATGTTCCAAGCTTAATAATACTCGACGAGATATTGAAAGGTACAAATTCGTTAGACAAACTAAATGGTTCACGACTATTCTTAGAGTATATTTCTAAACGAAACGTTACAGGAGTTATAGCTACTCACGATTTAGAACTTTCTAAACTCGAAGACGAAAACCCACAACGGTTCCATAATTATTCGTTCGAAATAGAACTTGGCACTAATGTTACCTATACATATAAAATAGGTAGAGGCGTTGCAAAAAACCAAAATGCAACTTTCTTATTAAAACAAATACTCGCTTAACTATCTTTTAAAAATTACTCTCACTGCAATCACAAACATACAATTTTATACGGGGTGAATTTCTAATTAGAAAATTAAAAAACATAATTAGAAAATTAAAAAACATAATTAGAAAATTAAAAAACATAATTACAATTTTAATCACTTCTAATAAAACTTTTTGAACATAAACCAAAAACCAGAAAATATATCTCTCCCCCAAAAGCCCATTGCAACAATATCTGTCTTCTTTATTCTCCTATCTATACATAATTTTAATTTAGAAATAACCAACACCCCACAACAATAAGTTGTAACTATTCCCTTACAACCTAAAAGTAAAAAAGAAGTGCCCATACCACTATCAGCATATTAAAATTATAACAAAATATTTCTGCGCCCAGAAACTTACGTAACATTAGCTAAATGGTAACCCAATTCAACGTACTTTCATATTTTATATTCACTTGTTTTTTTAAGCCGATCCACATCCATTTTAATAGACAAAAGAAATAATGAAAAATAAAAAAACAACTACTATATACATAGCAAACTTTTACCATTGCATAAAATAAGCCTTCAAATAGTTATTCCTGAAGAAAGGCATCTTTATTTCTCTATTTTTTTTATAACTCTGCGCTTAAAAAGAAGTTATTATTGTACAAGTAGAAGAATTTTATTCATGCAAATAGAGATACTTTTTTCTATTTTAGTCCACCATATCATCCATTGAGTAATACATCTAGTTTCAATGATTATACAAAAGAACCATTTAACGATGATGCACAAATTCGTTTAAAGAAATTTTGCGACAGAGTTAATAACGCAGGCTATAAATTTATGCCCAGTAATTCTGATTGTAAGAAAAAAAGAAGACGATAACTTCTTTGATATTCTGTATAGTACATATAAAATAGAAAGAGTTTGAGCTTCTAGGAGTATCAATTCTAATCCAAGTAAAAGGGGAAAACTAACAGAAATATTGGTACATAACTATTTATAACCCCCCAAAAAATATCAATACAATAAAATCTCATGTTTGAAACAAAGTATGTAGCAAAAAAAGATAACATCAAGTTGAGTAATTATATGTTGAATAGCCTTATTGGTACAACAACGTTTCGTAAGAATATAGAAACGATTTAAAAACGTAATAAAACAGCTTTTAGTATTATGAACATTGTATTGTAGTTCGTAGTGAAGAAAAGAAGAAAAAACCTCAATTTATTAAATAGTAATCCTTAAATAAGGAATCTTTTTAGATGCAAATTTCATTTGTAATAAGAATAAATATAAAACAAAAAGTAGTATTTTATCTATGAAATTTAGATTAAATAATAGGTATATTATTTTTATTGAAAGAATATAAAGAAAAAAGTGTACTGTTATTATTTTTTAAAGCAACAAATAAAAACGAATTAAAAATTTGGTAGTTAAATTATTTATATATACCTTTGCACCCGCTTACGATAAGTAAGGGCGTTTAGCTCAGTTGGTTTAGAGCATCTGCCTTACAAGCAGAGGGTCGGC
>ERZ773027.272-NODE-272-length-33762-cov-4.906755_pt1 | contig 33762 bp, 27 predicted proteins | sample MGYA00511032_ERZ773027 | MGnify/ENA primary metagenome ERZ773027 (study PRJEB29015, sample SAMEA2738138) | human oral metagenome | biome: human oral; feature: human-associated habitat; material: saliva | place: China | collected 2190 ... | reverse complement strand
CGCGAGCTGGGTTTAGAACGTCGTGAGACAGTTCGGTCCCTATCCTCTGCGCGCGTTGGAAACTTGAGAAGGGCTGTCCCTAGTACGAGAGGACCGGGACGGACGAACCTCTGGTGTGCCAGTTATCCTGCCAGGGGTATGGCTGGTTTGCTACGTTCGGGATGGGTAACCGCTGAAAGCATCTAAGCGGGAAACTAGCTTCGAGATTAGGTTTCCGTCCCATATTGTTTGGGGGGAGGTTCCCGGTAGATTACCGGGTTGATAGGCTAGGAGTGTAGACATTGTAAAGTGACCAGCTTACTAGTACTAATTGACCGATAACTAACAATAATTCACTGGCTGGTTTTGGTTAGTGGTTTGTTTTTGGGGGTGTTTGCGTCCACTGTGCGGTTCACGGCCAACACGGCCTGATGGGCTCCTTTTTGGGGGTTTGTGGGTTGGGTTGGTACATGTGGATATTTGTTTCACTGACTGGTGAGTGGTTATCCCTTTTGGGGTGTTGCTTGTTTTGGTTGTGTTGGTGGTTTTAGCGAGGGGGTTACACCCAGTATCCTTTCCGAACCTGGAAGTTAAGCCTTTCTGCGCTGATGGTACTGCAACTGGTGGGTTGTGGGAGAGTAGGGCACTGCCAACCGTTTCCTTGAAGTGTGGTGGGGGTGTTTGGTCCTGTTTGGGGTCGGCGCCCCCACCACTCTTTTTTTGCGTGTGGTGTGTTTGGGGGGTGGGGGGCACCCCCCTTTTTTTATGTGTTTATAGGGCACTTGCCGTTAAAGGTAGTCAAAGACACGCCTACCGTTAGGCGACAGGCATACTAGAACTGCACCTACCCGGCTAAACTTGATACTAGGTTTCTACGTATATTCTCAACTAAACAGGATGGTTTTGATGGCGCAACGCTTTGATGATTCTCGTTCAGGCGGCGATAACCGCAATCAGGGGCGTGGCGGCGACCGCCATGGTGCCGATCGACGTCGTCGAGATGACGCACCGCGCAACCGTTCTGGAGCACGTGACTACCGCAGCGAAGGCCAGCGCGGACACTACCGCAACCATGATGAGCACAGTCACGACCGTCGCCATGATGGCGAACGCTACGGCGAACGATCCAACTCCCGCTACGGTGAGCGCCGTGAAGAGCGTGGCTGGCGTGATGGTGAGCGCCGTGAAGGCGGGCGTAACTGGCGCGATTCGCGCGACAGTGGCCGCAATTGGCGTGACGGGGATCGTCGTCGTGACGGTGAGCGCCGTGAAGAGCGTCCCCGCCGCGAAGAAGGCCACCGCGACGAGCGCGATTGGGGCGATCGTCCCCGCCGCGACGAGCGTGGCTGGCAAGAGCGTGGTCACGAGCGCCGTCGTGAGGGCGAACGCCGTGAAGAGCGTCCCCGCCGCGACGGCGAACGCTCAGACTTCCGTCGTGGCCAGGGCCGTGGTGGCAACCGTAACGGCCGTTTTGACCGTGACCGCCTGCGCGGCGAGCGCCGTAACTCGCGTCCACCCCAGCGTAACCGTGTGCCCGAGCCGGAACTGCCTGAAGACGTTAGTGCCAAGGACCTAGACAGCGCTGCCCGCATGGGGTTGCGTGCGCTTAGCCGCCTTAACGCCGAAAACATTGCCCGTCACCTAGTGATGACTCAGCGTCTGCTAGAAACCGACCCGGAAGTCGCTTACGCCCACGCTCGCTATGCTGCCTCACACGCCGGCCGTATCGCTATTGTGCGTGAAGCTGCCGGTATTGCCGCCTATGTGGCCGGACTGTACTCAGAGGCGCTGCGTGAACTGCGTGCCGCCCGTCGCCTTAGCGGCATGGACACCATGTACCGCGCCATGGAAGTTGACTGTGAGCGCGCCCTGGGACGCCCTGACGCCGCACTGCGCTCGGCCCAGAACGCTCTACAGCTAGACCTGGAAGACGACGAGCGCGCTGAGCTGGCCATTGTGGTCACCGGCATCTACCATGACCAGGGCAATGACGAGCTGGCCCTGATCACCATTGAAGACGCCATCCGTAAGGCTCCCAAGGACACCGAGACCCTACGTCGCCTGCACTCTGTGCGCGCTGACCGTCTAGAAGACCTAGGCCGGGTGCGTGAAGCTGAGGTTATTCGTGAGCGCATTTACGTGCCCGAAGAGCCCGAAGTGGAGCTGTACGACATTGAGGAAGAATCCGCCCCTGAACTGGCTGAAATTGCCCGTCAGCTAGAGGAGCAGAGCCAGGCTGAGGCTGCTGAGCGTCGCCGTGAGGCTGAGCAGCTAGAGGCTGCCCGCCAGCAGGGAGCCGACGCCGCCGCTGCTGATAGCGAGGCTGCGGACTCTGCTGTGGGTACTGAGACCGACGACGTCGTAGACACCGTCAAGGACGCTGCTGACGCTGAAGAGGCGGACGGCGCCGACCCCATTGCCGCCGAGGTAGAGGACGTAATCGAAGGACGCAGCAAATGAGCGCCACCCTGCTGGGCACCACCAAGGCGCTAGTTGAAGAATTTGAGCTAGCCCTGCTGGACCTAGACGGGGTGTGCTACTCCGGCGCAGACCCGGTTGTGCATGCCACCGACTCAGTCATGGCGGCCAAAGGCCAGGGGCTACGCACCTGCTTTGTCACCAACAACGCCTCACGCACCCCCGCCCAGGTGGTAGCTAAACTTGCCGGCTTTGGCATTGAGGCAGATGAACAGCAGATCTACACCGCCGCCATGGACGCGGTGGCCTTGCTAGCTGAGCATGTGCCAGCCCCCGCAACCGTGCTAGTAGTCGGCGGCGCCGGGGTGGAGCAGGCCCTAACCGAGGCCGGCTACACCACTACCCGCAGCGCCCTAGACAACCCGGCCGCAGTGGTACAGGGCTATGACCCCAGTGTTGACTGGGCGGCGATGAGTGAAGCCGCCTACGCCATCACCAACGGGGCCCTGCATGTGGCCACCAACCTAGACTCCACCCTGCCCACCGAGCGCGGTTTTGCGCTAGGTAACGGCTCGCTGGTGGCCGCAGTAGTGCATGCCACCGAACGCCAGCCGCTAGCTGCCGGCAAGCCTTTTGCCGGTATCTACACGCGCGCCATTGCCCGCTCTGGTGGTGGCAAAGCCATCGCGGTAGGCGACCGTCTAAACACCGACCACGCCGGGGCGCGTCAATCCTCACTGCCCTCGCTGCACGTACTTACCGGTGTGGCCAGCGCACGCGACGTGCTGCTAGCTCCGCCCCAGTACCGGCCCACCTTCCTGCACACCGACCTGCGCGGTTTGCTTGAGCCCCAACCCCAGCCCCAACGCACTGCTGCAGGCTGGCAGGTGGGTGACGCCGTCGCCAAGGTAGAAAACGGCGCCGTAACCCTAAGCTTTGACGGTAAAAACGTTGAGCTGGGCGGCCAGAGCGTAACTTTGAGCCTAAACGCCTACCGGGCCGCCGCCGTGGCTGCCTGGGACCTGGCTGATCAGGGCCAAACCCTAAACAACCTGCCAGACATCACGGTTGCAGAAACGCGTTAATGGCTAGGCTGACCCGCTTAGACACCGAGCTGGTACGCCGCCAGCTAGCACCTTCACGTAACCAGGCTGCCGCGCTTATCAGCGATGGCAAAGTGAAAGTTGACGGTCAGGTAGTTACCAAACCTGCTCGGCAGGTCAACCCGGCGCAAGCCATTTTGGTAAGCCAAGACCAGGGGCCTAACTATGTTTCACGCGGCGCCCACAAACTAGCTGGCGCCCTAGACATCCTGGCCCAGCGCGGGATTGAGGCTACGGTTGCCGGGCGTCAATGCCTCGACGCCGGCGCCTCCACCGGGGGCTTTACCGACGTTTTGCTGCGGCGCGGGGCGGCCCGAGTAACCGCCGCTGACGTGGGCTATGGGCAGCTGGCCTGGTCACTACAAAGCGATCCGCGCGTAAACGTCATGGACCGCACCAATGTGCGCACCCTGGCAGCCGGAGACATCACCCCTGCCCCCACCCTGGTGGTTTCGGATCTATCTTTTATCTCCCTGACCCTGGTGCTGCCAGCGCTGGTGGCAGTGGCCGACGCCGCCGCTGACTTCCTGCTAATGGTTAAGCCCCAGTTCGAGGTGGGTAAAGAGCTTATTGGGCACGGCGGAGTGGTGCGTGACGTGCGCCTACACGCCCAGGCCATCACCAAGGTGGCCACCTGTGCCTTAGAGCTAGGTTTAAGCATTGAGGCAGTGGCCCCCTCGCCACTGCCCGGGCCGGCCGGAAACGTAGAGTACTTCCTGTACATGCACGCTGGCACTGAAAAATCCTTGACCGCTGCTGACTTACAAGCTGAGATAGAAGCAGCCATAATTTCAGGTCCGGCTGGAAAAGGCGCGAAAGCTAAGCTTCGCCGCTAAGCCAAGATAGGGGAGGAAGATTTTGGCCGCCGCGCGCACAACCTCACCGCGTAGAGTTTTGGTGCTCGAAATGAATCGAGCCCTGCCCCCATCAACTATCCGCAGCCCGCGTGAACCCTCTAGCTCACAGCTAGACACTGTCTCTAAGGCTTTGGCTAAACATGGGGTGCAGGTGCTACGTAAACGCAGCCAAGCTAACCAAGCCCAGGCCATTGTGGTGCTAGGCGGCGACGGAACTATCTTGTCTGCCGCCGAGATTGCGCGCGAATACGACATTCCTCTGCTGGGGATCAACACTGGCCACGTAGGTTTTTTGGCTCAAGCTGAGCCCGCTGAGATGCTTGACGCCATTGAGGCGCTAGCTGAAGGCGACTACACAGTAGAGCCACGCATGACCCTGGCGGTATCTGTGCGCCAACCCAATGGGGACACCAGCCACGGCTGGGCTCTTAACGAAGCAGCCTTGGAGCGGCGCGACCGGGCGCATATGGCCGAAATTTCTTTAGGTATTGATGGCCACGCCGTCTCCTCATTTGGCTGTGACGGCCTGATTACCGCCACCCCCACCGGCTCAACCGCCTACGCCTTTAGCTGTGGTGGGCCAGTGGTGTGGCCAGACACTCAAGCCATGCTGGTGGTGCCGGTGGCCGCCCATGCCCTGTTCACTCGGCCCCTAGTAATTGGCCCGCATTCACGCCTGGAAGTGCAGGTACAGTGGTGTGGCGATTATCCTTGTGAAATCTGGTGCGATGGGCGCCGTTCCATAACAGCTCCAGCTGGCTCAACAGTGAGTGTGAGCGTGGCGCAGCGCCCAGTGAAACTGATCCGTATTGGCCAGATGCCCTTCTCGGCGCGTCTGGTAGCTAAATTCGAGCTGCCCGTGCGCGGCTGGCGTGAATCTAAGAGTCGTTCATGATTGAAACTATTTCCATAGAAAACCTTGGCGTTATCGCCCAAGCTGAACTGCCGTTAGGTCCGGGACTAACCGCCCTAACCGGTGAGACTGGCGCCGGTAAAACCATGGTGCTCACCTCCCTGAAACTACTGTTGGGCAGCAAAGCTGACCCGGCGATTGTGCGCGCGGGCACCCAGCGTTGCGTGGTTGAGGGAGCCTTTGCTTTAGAAGAAGACGCCAAGTGCATCCAAATCGCTCAGGAAGCCGGCTGCGAAATTGAAGATGACCTGCTGCTAGCCTCCCGGGTGGTACCTGCAACTGGTCGCTCGCGTGCACACCTAGGGGGCCGCGCCGTACCTGCCTCGGTACTTGGCCAGGTGGGTAGTCGTTTAGTGTCTATCCATGGGCAAGCTGACCAGCTGCGCCTGCGTACCGCCGCCGCCCAACGCCGCGCCCTGGACGCCGTCGGAGGTAGCGAGCATGAGCAACTGTGCCGCCAATACAGCGCCTGCTACCGGGCCTGGAACCAGGCCCGCCAAGACCTAGAAACCTGGCGTGAACAGGCCCTGGCTCGTGAAGGCGAAATTGCTGGCCTGCGCCACGCCCTCGAACAGCTAGAAGCCCTAGATCCCAAGCCGGGGGAGGACCAGGCCCTAGCTGAAGAAGCCTCCCGCCTAGAAAACCTAGACCTGCTGCGTAGTGGGGCTGCCCAGGCCGCCAACGCCATTAGCGGCGATGAGCTTAACGACGACGTCGCTAACGTTATCGCGCTAGTTTCCGTGGCCCGCCGCTCACTAGAAAACGCTGCCGACCACGACTCGCGCCTAGCCTCCCTAATGCCCCGTCTTAACGAAGTGGCCGCCCTGACCAGTGACCTAGCCATGGAGCTAACCGACTACCTGGCTGACCTGGACGCCGACCCTGACCGCCTGGCCTGGGTGCATGAGCGGCGCGAACAGCTACGGCGCGGTTGCCTAGAAATTGGTGGCTTGGGCCAAGTATTTGCCAATGTCGATGAGCTACTAGCTTTTGGCCAGCACTGCGCCGCCCGCCTAGCTCAACTGGATGGGCCGCTAGATCGTGAAGCAGAGCTAGCAGCTGAAGTTGAGCGCACCGGCAAAGAACTAAAAACTGTTGCCAAACGCCTAAGCCAAGCCCGCACTAAACTCGCTAAGCTACTAAGCCAGCAGGTCAGCGCTGAGCTGGAGGGTTTAATGATGCGTGGGGCCAAGCTGCAAGTACGACTTAACCCGTTAGAGCAGCCCGGCCCTACCGGCATGGAAGAAGTAGAGCTGCTGCTACGCGCCCACCCTGGCGCGGCGGCGCTACCGCTAGAAAAAGGCGCCAGTGGCGGTGAACTAAGCCGCATCATGCTGGCCTTGGAAGTGGTTCTGGCACAGCACACCGCCACCAAACGCCACACCTTCGTCTTTGACGAAATTGACGCCGGTGTTGGTGGGCGCGCCGCCGTAGAAATCGGCCGTCGCTTAGCTGCCCTGGCCCGTCACCATCAGGTGATTGTGGTTACGCACCTAGCGCAAGTAGCCGCCTGGGCCCAAACCCAACTGGTTGTAGTCAAACAGGTGGGACAAGCCAGTAATGAAGCCACAACCACCGCCGTCGAGACCGTAAGCGGACCTGAGCGGGTACGTGAACTGGCGCGAATGCTATCAGGACAAAGTGACTCACAAACGGCTTTACGCCACGCCGAGGAGTTACTTGAACAAGCGAACATGGCACAATCGAAACTGTGAAGCTACCCTTCCGTAAAAATGCAGCCTCCACCGCAGACCTATCACAGGGTCGAGTGCGGGTAGATACGCGTACCAAGAATCTAACCAAACGCCTACAACCAGGTGAAATTGCCGTCATCAACCACGGTGACCTAGACCGGGTAGCCGCCGAAGCCCTGGTGGAATGCCAGGTGCGGGCAGTTCTTAACGCCTCGCCGTCGGTGTCAGGGCGTTACCCCAACCTAGGCCCAGACGTGCTGCTAGACAACGGCATTGTGCTAATTGACGGCCTAGGCCCAGACATCATGACCCTGCATGAGGGCAGTCAAATACGCATTGAGGAAGACGGCCAGGTTTTCTCCAAATCCGGCAAGCTAATTGCCCAAGGCACGCTGCAAACCAAAGAAAGCGTGGCCCAGCTGATGGAGCAAGCCCGCCAGGGCCTATCGCACCAGTTGGAAGCCTTCGCCGCCAACACCATGGACTATATGAAGCAGGAACGTGACCTGCTGCTAAACGACGTGGGTATGCCTGAGCTACGCACCAGCTTCTCCGGTAAACATGTGCTGGTAGTGGTGCGTGGCTACAGCTACAAAGAAGACCTAAAAGCGCTACGCTCCTACATTCGCGAATATCGCCCCATCATCATTGGTGTAGACGGCGGCGCTGACGCGGTTATGGAAATTGGATTCAAACCTGACCTGGTAGTTGGGGATATGGACTCAGTTTCCGACAAGGCCCTAAAGAGCGGCGCCGAGATTATTGTGCACGCCTACCGTGACGGGCGCGCCCCGGGACTATCTCGAGTAGAGGAGCTAGGGGTAGAGCACACTGTTTTTGCCGCCACCGGCACTAGTGAAGACATCGCCATGCTGATCGCCGATTCTGGCGGCGCCCAGCTGATTGTAGCGGTGGGTACCCACGTAACCTTGCTGGAATTTTTAGACAAGGGCCGTGAAGGTATGAGCTCCACCTTCCTAACCCGCCTTAAGGTAGGCTCCAAACTAATTGACGCCAAGGGCGTTTCGCAGATCTACCACACCCGCGTCTCTAACTGGCAAATTATTTTGCTGGCACTAGCTGGACTACTAGCCATTTTCGCGGCGCTATACTCCACGCCCGCCGGTCAGACCCTATTAGGGCTGCTGGCGGCCGGTATTGATGACATGGTTGATACTGTGCGTTCATGGGTTGGCCTACGCCCCACCACCCCCAATATTTAAGGACTACTGCCATGATTGATTTTCGCTACCACCTAGTTTCTTTGATCGCGGTGTTCATGGCGCTAGCTGTCGGCGTGGTGTTGGGGGCCGGCCCCTTGCAGGGTACGCTCGGCAGCGCACTATCTGACCAAGTCACCCAGCTGCGTGCAGACCGCAACAGCCTCTCACGCAACCTGGAAACCACCCAGAAAGCCGTCAACGACCGCGACAGCTACATCAGCGCCAGCTCCAAGACCCTACTGGCAGGGTCTTTGTCTGGGCAGCGAGTGGCTGTGGTGAGCCTGCCGGGAGCCAATAGCGACGACGTCGACGCTACCGTAAGCGCCCTGACCAACGCCGGCGCCACCATTAGTGCCCGCGTAAGCCTAACCGACGCCTGGGTGAGCAAGAGCCGCGAAACTTTCCGCTCCACCTACGCCGCCCAGTTCGCCAGCTACCTGCCCGGCACCGTTAAGGCCGCCAGCGGCAACGAACTGCTGGGTCAGGGCCTAGCCGTAGCCCTAACCAGCCCCGAATCCCAGGGCTCAAACCTGCAGGATCTACTCACCGCCTCTGAAAACCCCCTGATCAAGGTGGAAAGCAAGGACGGTGTCGCCGGGCGCATTGTGGTAGTAGGCCCGCGTTCAGTTGACCCCAAGAGCGTCAACTCCACCGAGGCTTCAGCCCAAAACACCAACTGGCTCACCGCTCTGCGTGGAGTCAGCTCCGTGGCCCCCACCGTGCTAGAGGGCGCTGCTAGCAGCGATACAGACCTAGTTTCAGCCGCCCGCAGCGCCGGCACCACCCTAACCACCGTGGACAGTGTGGGCTCAGCCCCCGCCGCAGTTACCTCCGCCCTGGCCCTGGCCAACGCCAAGGCGGCCACCAAAGCCGCCTACGGTTTCGCCGCTAACGCCGATGGCCTCATGCCCGGCGTGGCCAAGTAGCAGCTAAGTAAAACAGGAGCAAATAAACAGGAGCTAGCCTTATGCGCCTTAGTATCAGCCCCCGGCAGCTACCCGTAGTGGGCGCCGGCATCGGGGCCTGCGCCGGCCTTGGTTATGTGCTGCGCCGCAAACGCATTAAAGCCAGCCAATGGGAGCGCACTAATTTCCACGGCGTAACCGTGAGCCTACGCGGAGGCGTGGCCATGGCGGGTGCCAGCGTGGCTAGCGCCGCCGTGGCCAGCGCGCTCAGCGACCAGCCCCGTGCCGCCCTGGGTGGGGTAGTAGCTTCCTTAGGTGGAGCTGTGGCCGGCTATATCGACGACGTCGATCAAGGCGCCCACGACGGCGACAAGGTAGCTAAAGGCCTCAAAGGCCACCTAGGTGCCCTAGCCCACGGGCAGGTAACCACCGGCGTAATCAAAATCGCTGGAATTGGCGCTAGCGCGCTTGCGGCAAGCGCCCTGGTGGGTTCTAAGGCCACCAGCGTGGGCGGGAAAGTATCGGACCTGGCGCTAAATACGGTGCTGATTGCGGGCACCGCTAACCTAGCTAACCTGCTGGATCTGCGTCCGGGGCGGGCTCTTAAAGCTACGGTGCTGGTGGCAGCGCCGCTAAGCTACTTCAGTTGCGCCGGCGCAAAGGCTCCGGCCTTGGGGGCCTCAGATGCGCCGTCAGCCAAGCCAGTTTTACCGGCCTCGCCGGCTAGTGCCCAGCGTTTGCTGGCTAGCGGGCTTAACGCCGCCGCTATCACTGCCCTGGTGGAAGATCTACAAGAAACCACCATGCTGGGCGACACCGGCGCCAACGCTGCCGGCGCCCTGCTGGGTACCTCCCTGGCAGCCAATGACTCCTGGAAATTGCGTCTGGGGACCACCCTGAGCGTGGTGGGTTTGATTTTGGCTTCTGAGAAAGTCTCGTTTTCTAAGGTGATTGCCGCCAACCCGGCCCTGAACTGGCTTGACCAGCTATGGCGTCGCCCGCTGTAAAATCTCACGGCGCCCACCCGGAGGATGAAGGCCTCACTTCTGCTAATCAAAGCGCTAAGACCGGCGCCTCCCTGGGGGCTAAAGCAAGCCAGGTAGGCACCTTCACCCTAGCCTCGCGACTGCTGGGATTTTTGCGCTGGGTAGTGCAGGCAGCCACGGTTGGCTCTGGCGCCATGGCGGGGGCCTACAGCTCCGCCAACCAGATCCCCAACGTGTTTTACGAGGTGGTGGTGGGTGGAGCCCTGGCTGGCACAGTAGTACCCCTGCTAGCTGGCGCTATTGCCCACGGTCAACGCGAAAAGGTGCGTGCCACTGCTAGTGGCCTGCTGGGTTTAACCCTGGCGGTGCTGGTGCCCCTGGCGCTGCTAATGGCGTTATTTGCTGAGCCCCTGGCGCAGTTGCTGGTCACCAGCGACACTCGCATGGGCGCCGATAAGGCCGCAATTGCCTACTGGGGTGGCAGTCATCAGTTGGTGGTGGCGTTTTTGCGCATGTTTGCCCTGCAAATCCCGCTTTATGGCTTGGGGGTGGTGCTCACTGGCGTGCTGCAGGCTTACAACCGTTTCACCTGGCCGGCGCTGGCCCCGATTTTTTCCAGTCTGGTAGTGATGCTCACCTATGGCATCTATGGCGCGCTTATAGATGCAGGTCACTACGCTCAGGCGGTGCTTACCCTGGGGTGGGGTACAACTGCGGGCGTGGCCGCGCTGAGCTTGCCGCTGCTGTGGCCGGTGCATCGCCTAGGGTTGGGGCTGCGTGCACGCCTGCGTCTGCCTGCGGGTACTTTCACCCAGCTGCGCTCACTGGCGGGGGCGGGGATTGCAGCCCTGATTGCCCAGCAGATAAGCGTGCTAACGGTGGTGGCGGTGGCGCGTCGCTACGGCAGTGCCGGCACGATCGCTATCTACCAGTACACCCAGGCTATCTACGTTTTGCCCTATGCGGTTCTCGCAGTGCCCCTGGCCACGGTGGTATATCCGCAGTTGGCGGCCCGTTTAGCCGGTAAGCATGTTTCACGTGAGACAAAGGATCTAATCGCTAACTCCACAGCTTTGGTTACTTTGGCAGCCTGCGTGGGCTCGGGCGCTTTGATGTTGGGGGCGCCGTTAGCCCAGCAGGTATTTGGGTTGATCACTGCCGTGGACTATATGGGGGCCGCGCTGGTGGCTTTCGCCCCGGGCTTGGTGGGGTACGCCCTGATTTATCAACTCACCCGGGTGCTTTATGTGCTCGACGCCGCCCGTAGCGCCGCCCTGGCCACTTGCCTGGGTTGGTTGGTGGTGGCCGGCGCCAGCTGGGTGTTTAGCGCTAACGCTAAAGGCTCTGCGGTGCTGGTGTATTTGGGGGCTGCCTCCTCAGCTGGTATGAGCCTGGCTGGGGTGGCTTTAGCGCTGGTATTGGCGCGTCGGGTAGGGGCTAGAGCCTTGGTGCCCAGCTTGAAAATAGTGGCTTTGTATCTGGTAGTGAGCGCGCCGGCATTAGCGCTAGCACAGCTACTTGACCCCACTAGTGCGCTTGGGGCGGCGGGCTTGTTAGCTTTGGCTTTAGTCGTAGCTGGCGCTATAGCCCTAGGTGGAGCCTATACGGTGCCCCAAAGCATTAAAGTGCTGCGCTCACGTAAAGCGCTAGCCAAACCTGAGCAGGAGTGAGCATGACGCGCGTTTTAGAGTTAAGCGCCCAGGCCGCCGGGGGAGTGCGTGCACACATCCGCCAGGTATCCCAGCTGTTAGCTAAAGACGGCCATCAGGTTTTGCTGGCAGGTCCTAGTAATGTCATCTCGCCGGCCCCCGACGCTGTGAGCGGCGCTTGCCTGCGCACTTACCAAATCGATATTGGCGCCCGCCCCTCAGGCGCTGACTTAAAGGCACTGCGTCAACTAAAACAGCTGGCCACCACCGTAGAGGTAATTCACGCCCACGGCCTGCGCGCCGGAGCTTTAGCGGTGCTGGCCGCTAAGCGTCTACCTGCCGCCAAGCGCCCACGCGTAGTGGTGACCTTACACAATTTGCCGGTAGGCTCAGCCCCCACCCGCCTGGTAGGCAAGGCCCTGCACCTAGTGGTGGTTAAAGGCGCTGACTATGTGCTCACCGTAAGCCCAGATCTACTCGAAAAAGCTAAACAGCTAGGCCTAAAGGCAGGGGAAATTGCGGTTGTGCCCGCCCCGGCGCGCGGCTGCATGGATCATGTCGCCCAGCCAGAAATCAGCCAGGACAGCGCGCAGAGTTTGGACGCTGGCTCTGGTGTTGACTCCGGCTCTGGTTATGGCGCCAGTTCTGACACTGACTGCGACGCTGCGCCGCGCGTGCTTACCATTGCCCGCCTGGCTCCCCAAAAAGGCTTAGACCTGCTGCTAGAAGCAGCCACCCTAATCAAACAACGCGGCATTAACTTCACCTGGCTAGTGGCGGGAGACGGCCCCCTTAAAGCGCAACTAAACCAGCAAATTGCTACCGCCGCCCTACCCGTTAAGCTGCTGGGGCGCCGTGAAGACATTGGCGCTCTGCTGTCCCAAGCTGATGTGGTGGTGCAAACCTCTTACTGGGAAGGTCAGCCCCTAACTCTGCGTGAAGCCATGCAAGCGGGCCGCGCTATTGTGGCCACCGATGTTGGCGGCAGCGCCTATACTTTGGCCGGCTGCGGCCAGCTGGTAGAGCCCCAGGCAGGTCCGCTAGCCGACGCCGTCGTCGCCGTAATCAGCGACCCTAAGCGGCGCGAAACCCTAGAAGCAGCCTCGCGCGCCGCCGTCGCCAAAATCCCTGGGGAAACACAGCTACGTGAGCAACTAGACCGGGTCCTGGCTCTTTAGTAGCTGCAATAGGGGAGTAGGCTGGAAGTCCGTGATAGATGCATACGGAAACCACGGCCACGTAACCCGACACATTTTCGTAACCGGAGGCGTAGTTTCCTCCCTCGGTAAAGGGCTAACCGCCTCCAGTCTGGGGCGACTGCTACGCTCACGCGGACTAAGCGTGGCCATGCAAAAACTAGACCCCTACATCAACGTAGACCCGGGCACCATGAACCCCTTCCAGCACGGCGAGGTGTTCGTAACTGAAGACGGCGCCGAAACTGACCTAGACATTGGCCATTATGAGCGCTTCTTGGATGTAAACCTATCGGGTAAAGCCAACGCCACCACCGGGCAGGTCTACTCAAACGTAATTGCTAAAGAACGTCGCGGCGAATACCTAGGTGACACGGTGCAGGTTATCCCGCACATAACCGACGAAATCAAGCGCGTGATGCGCGCCCAGGCTGAGCCTGACAGCGACGGCAACGCCCCCGACGTAATCATCACCGAAATCGGCGGAACCGTTGGTGACATTGAATCCCAGCCCTTCCTAGAAGCCGCCCGCCAGGTACGCGCCGACATTGGCCGCGCCAACGTGGCTTTCGTGCACGTATCCTTGATTCCTTTCCTGCCCGCCGCCGGCGAGCTCAAAACCAAGCCCACCCAGCACTCGGTGGCGGCCCTGCGCAATATTGGTATCCAGCCAGATGCGCTGGTGCTACGCACTGACCGGCCCTTGCCTGAAGGTATCAAAGGCAAAGTGGCGCTCATGTGCGACGTAGAGCGCGAAGCCGTAATTGAATGTAAAGACGCCGCCTCCATTTACGAAGTTCCCCCCACCTTGCACCGTGAGGGCCTAGATGCCTTCCTGGTGCAGCGCCTGGGGCTAACCTTCCGTGACGTGGACTGGCGCGAATGGAATGCGTTGCTAGAGCGGGTGCACTCACCTAAGTACCGCGTTGAGGTGGCCTTGGTTGGTAAGTACGTGGACTTGCACGACGCTTACCTGTCCGTTTCTGAAGCTATTAAGCACGGCGGTTTTGCCAACAACGCCCATGTGGATATCCGCTGGGTGGCCTCTGACCAGTGCGAAACCCCTAACGGTGCGCAGCTGGCCCTGGCCGGGGTGGACGCCATTGTGGTACCCGGCGGTTTTGGGGTGCGCGGCATTGAAGGCAAGCTGGGGGCACTGCGGTGGGCCCGTGAACACGGCGTGCCTACCCTGGGTATCTGCCTGGGCCTACAGTGCATGGTGATTGAAGCTGCCCGTAACCTGCTGGGGCTAAGCGCCGCCGCCTCCACTGAGATGGAAAGCGAAACCCCTGACCCGGTGGTTACCACCATGAACTCACAGCGTGAATTTGTGGAAGGTGAAGGCGACCTGGGTGGCACTATGCGCCTGGGGGCTTACCCGGCTAAGCTCACCGCCGGCTCAGTGGTGGCCCAAGCCTATGGCACCTGTGAGGTTAGCGAGCGTCACCGTCACCGCTACGAGGTCAACAATGACTACCGCGAGCGCCTAGAATCTGTGGGCTTGCACGTGTGTGGTACCTCTCCGGATGGTAGTTTGGTGGAGTTCGTGGAGCTGGATTCTAAGCTTCACCCCTACTATGTGGCCACGCAGGCTCACCCTGAGTTTAAGTCTCGCCCCACTAAGGCTCACCCGTTGTTTGCGGGCTTGGTTAAGGCGGCTTTGGCTCGGCGTAGTGAGGTGTTTGCTTCGCCTAAGGCTCACTTGCTGCCGCGTGAGGCTAGCTTGCAGGCGCGTGAGGCGGCCGCAGCTAAAAATGGAGAGGAACGCTGATGCAGTTGCGTGATGAGCGCGATCTTAGTCGGGAGCTGGTAAGTCACCAGCGTATGTGGTCTGGGCCGGTGTTTGCTTTGGATGCGGACACGTTGCGTCTAGAGCCGGGTGCGGATCCGATTGGGCGCCAGTATTTGGCGCATCATGGGGCTGTGGCGGTGGTGGCTTTGCGTGAGGGTGAGGATTCTTCTCAGATCGACGGCGCCCCGGAGGTGCTTATGATCCGCCAGTATCGTCACCCGGTGCGCGCTAACTTATGGGAGTTGCCGGCGGGTTTGATGGATCATGCGGGTGAGTCTGCTTTGGTGGCGGCTGAGCGTGAGCTGCGCGAGGAGACCGATATGGAGGCGCTCACGTGGCACACCTTGGTGGATGTGTTTTCTTCGGCTGGCTGTTTGACTGAGTCGCTGCGGGTGTTGCTAGCGCGGGATTTGCGTCGCGTGGAGCGTAACGATTTTGTGCGCGAAGATGAGGAAGCTGATTTGCGTCCCACCTGGGTGCCTTTGGCGCAGGCGGTGGATGCGGCGTTAGCTGGCCAGATTCATAATGCGGCGGCGGTGGCTGGTTTGCTGGCTACGGAGCGGATGCGTGCAAAGGGCTGGCGGGGGCTGCGTAGTGCGGATGCGCCGTGGTTGCGGGCTCCTTATGGCTTTGAGGTTGAGCCTGAGCTTTAAGCTGTTAGCTAGCTGTTTGGCGCTGTAACTGGGGTGGGGTTGCTAGGGTGGAAATTATGAATGATTTTTCTGCTTTGGCAGCCTCGCGCCGTTCTGTGCGGGCTTATTTGGATAAGCCGGTTAGCGCTGAGGATTTACGCGCTATTCTCGACGACGCCGCTAGTGCCCCTAGCTGGTCTAATACGCGTGCTTTCCGGGTGGCTATTGCGCAGGGGGAGCAGGCGCAGCGCCTGCGTAAGGATTATGTGGAGCGTTTCGATAAGACGCTAGATATTCAGCATCACAAAGCTATGGCTGGCGCTAAGGCGGCGCTGCGTGGGGATTTACCTGATGGGGATTTCCCGGTGTGGAAGCCTTACCCCAGCGAGCTGCGCCCGGCCCAGGTTGAGGTGGCTAAGCTGCTGTATGGGGCTTATGGGGTGGAGCGCTCTGATCATGCTGGGCGCGACGCCGCTAATAGGCGTAATGTGACTGCGTTTGATGCGCCGGTGATGGGTTTTGTGTTTGTTCACGAAAAGATGCTGCCTTGGTCGGCTATGGATGCGGGTTTGATGTTGCAGACTTTGTTCTTGTCGGCTAAGTCGCGTGGGATTGATTCGTGTGCGATTGGGATTTTGTCTACTTGGCGTGCCCCGGTGGAGGCTGAGTTTGAGATTCCTGAGCATTACAAGCTGATTACTTGTTTTGCTTTGGGTTATCGCGATCCGCAGGCGCCTATTAACGCCATGGCGGCTCCGCGCCCTGCGATTGAGCTATTGCCATCTAAAAATTGATTTGTGCGGCCTAATTGGCTGCCTCATGGGCTTACGTCACCTGCCGGCAGGTGGTGGCGTAAGCCCTACTTATTTAGGGACATAGGTCCTTGTCTGCTATGCTCGCTGCTGGCCAAATGTGGCCAAGTGTTCAACTTGGGTTTGGATGGGCTTAGGGGAGTGGCTAAAGCGTGAAATTGTGCAGGTAAACCTAAGTTAGGTTGAGCAAAGTTGGCGTGTTTCCGCTCTCAACAAAGCGGTTTTAGTATTTATGCAAGCCTAATCTTCGCTATTGTTGTGGGTGCCAGGTATGCTGGAAGCAACCAGGATATATGGCATCCCTAAGTTAGTTGCGGGCGATGCGTAAAGGAGGACCAATGAACTACGGCGACGACGCCGGCACTAGGGCTAAAGTCCTTGATCTCATTGTTGAGAAGGGGCCTATTACAGCCGCCCAGCTCGCGCGCGTACTTTCACTAACCCCAGCCGCAATTAGACGTCATATCACCGCCCTAGAAAACACCGGTCAGATTGAAGTCCATGACCGTCTAGCGGCAGGTAGACGCGGACGCGGGCGCCCCGCACGCCACTATGTAGCCACCGCAGCCGCCCGCACCAACCTCCAAGAAGGTTACTCAGAACTTGCTAGTCGGGCCCTTTCCTACCTCTCCCAAATCGCTGGTGAAGACGCGGTAGATTCCTTTGCCGCAGCTCGCGGGCGAGAACTAGAGCGGCGCTACAGCGGCGTCGTCGAGAGCGTAGGCAAAGACCCGGCAGCACGCGCACGCGCCCTAGCGGACGCACTTAGCGCTGACGGATACGCAGCTACCGTTCGTGAAATCGGGGACGGTACCTTTGCGGTCCAACTGTGCCAAGGCCACTGCCCAGTACGCGAAGTAGCTGGCAAATTTAATGAATTATGCGACGCGGAGACCGCTGCGTTCTCCAGGCTACTAGGAGTGCCGGTACAAAGACTGGCCACCCTAGCAGGCGGAGAACACGTGTGCACCACCCACGTGCCACTAGCAATGCCTACCGTGCGCGCCAGGGCCATCAGGCACCCACAGGAGCCTGCAAACTTACGCAGGCAAAAGGAAGGACAACGATGACAAGTACCACGAATGAGGCACAACGTAGCGACGAGGAGATCATTGCGTCTATCTCCACGTCCTACGACTACGGGTGGCATGACTCAGACGCCGCCGGCCAAAGTGCCAAGCGTGGACTGGACGAGCAGGTGGTACGAGACATCTCGGCCATCAAGCAAGAACCGCAATGGATGCTCGAACGCCGCCTGAAAGCATACGAAATTTTCGAGCGCAAACCCATGCCCACCTGGGGTATCGACCTATCCCAGCTAGACATGGACCAGGTCAAGTACTACGTGCGTTCCACTGAGCGTCCCACCAACAGCTGGGACGACCTACCCGAAGACATCAAAAACACCTACGACCGTCTAGGTATCCCCCAGGCCGAACACGAGCGTCTGGTGGCCGGTGTGGCCGCGCAGTACGAATCTGAAGTGGTTTACAACCAGATCCGTGGCGACCTAGAAGAACAGGGCGTTATCTTCGTCGACACCGACACCGCCCTAAAGAAGTACCCCGACCTGTTCAAGGAATACTTCGGCACCGTAGTTCCCGCCGGCGACAACAAGTTCGCCGCCCTAAACACCGCCGTATGGTCAGGTGGCTCCTTCATCTACGTACCCCCGGGCGTACATGTAGAAATCCCTTTGCAGGCCTACTTCCGTATCAACACCGAAAACATGGGCCAGTTCGAGCGCACCCTAATCATCGCCGACGAGGGCTCATACGTACACTACGTAGAAGGCTGCACCGCCCCCATCTACTCCACCGACTCGCTGCACTCAGCCATCGTGGAAATCGTGGTCAAGAAGAACGCCCGGGTTCGCTACACCACCATCCAAAACTGGTCTAACAACGTCTACAACCTAGTCACCCAGCGCGCCACCTGCGAAGAAGGCGCCACCATGGAATGGGTGGACGGCAACATCGGCTCCAAGCGCAACATGAAGTACCCGGCAGTATTCCTGCTCGGCCCCCACGCGCGCGGTGAAGCCCTCTCCATCGCCTTCGCCGGCGAAGACCAGCACCAAGACACCGGCGCCAAGATGGTACACATGGCGCCCTACACCTCCAGCCACATTGTCTCTAAATCCATCTCCCGTAACGGTGGACGCAGCGCCTACCGTGGCCTAGTAAAAATCATGCCCAACGCGCATCACTCCAAGTCCAACGTGCTCTGTGACGCGCTACTAATCGACGAAATCAGCCGTTCAGACACCTACCCCTACGTTGATGTACGCAACGACGAGGTAGAAATGGGCCACGAAGCCACCGTCTCCAAGGTAAGCGCAGACCAGCTGTTCTACCTGATGCAGCGCGGGCTAACCGAAACCGAAGCCATGGCCACCATCGTGCGCGGCTTCGTCGAGCCCATTGCCCGTGAGCTACCCATGGAATACGCCCTGGAACTCAACCGTCTAATCGAGCTACAGATGGAAAACTCGGTCGGCTGACCGCGAGGAGAAGAAAATGAGTCAAAACCTAGCAACCGACCATTCCCAAGCCAAGCTCGTTGGGGCCCACTCACACGGCGGCCCGCGTTACGTCTCCAGCCGCGCAGACCGCAAAACCTCCTTCGACCTAGCGGATTTCCCGATCCCCACCAAGGAAGAAGAATGGCGCTTCACCCCGCGCAAACGTTTTGCCCCGCTATTTGACCTAGAGGCCGTCAGCGCCGCCAAAGACCAGGTAAAGGTAACTGCCAACCAGGTTGAAGGCATCAGCGTGCAAAACGTTGAGCGCACCGATGAGCGCCTAGGCCAGGTAGGCCAGCCCGGCGACCGCGCCTCCGCAGTAGCCTGGAACGGTTTCAACCAAGCCACCGTGGTAACCATTGGCGCCGGCGTCCAGGCAGCACAGGCCCTGGTAGTGGAAATTACCGGGCAGGCTAAAGACGCCGACGACGCCGCCGCTCACCCCAGCGCCGGACACCTACGCATCATTGCTGAAACTGGCTCCAAAGCCACCGTGGTGCTCTCCCACAAAGGCATGGCCTACTACACCCAGGGCGTCGAAGTTAGCGTAGCCCCCGACGCTGAGCTAACCCTGGTCACCAACCAAGAATGGGACGACCACGCCCTACACGCCAGCCAACACCGCGTCGAGGTAGGCGCCAACGCCACCCTCAAACACGTAGTGGTCTCCCTGGGCGGCGACGTGCGTATCAGCCCCGAACTGGGCTTTAGTGGCGAAGGCGGACACATCGACGCCTACGGCGTGTACTTCACCGACGCCGGCCAGCACCAAGAACACCGCCCCTACGTGGCCCACACTCAGCCCCACTGCTACTCGCGCGTCACCTACAAGGGCGCCCTACAGGGTAAAGACGCTCACGCCGTGTGGGTAGGTGACTGCCTCATCGGCCGCCACGCCCGTGGCACCGACACCTACGAACTCAACCGCAACCTGGTACTAACCACCGGGGCCAAGGCTGATTCAGTACCCAACCTGGAAATCGAAAACGGCCAGATCGAAGGCGCCGGTCACGCCAGCGCCACCGGCCGTTTCGACGACGAGCAGCTGTTCTACCTGCGCGCTCGCGGTATTCCCGAGATTGAGGCTCGCCGCCTAGTGGTGCTGGGCTTCTTCAACGAAATCGTGGCCGAAATTGCCGTGCCCGAGGTGGAAGAACGCTTGATGAGTGCCATCGAAGCAGAACTTGAAGTCAGCGGGCTGCTGGAAGCCTGATCCAATCAAATAAGTTAAGGAAAAAGACGTGAGCACCCTAGAAATTAAGAACCTGCACGTACAGGTAGAAACCAACGATAGCCCCAAGCCGATTCTGCGCGGTGTAGACCTAACCATTGGCTCCAACCAGGTACACGCCATTATGGGCCCCAACGGCTCAGGTAAGTCCACCCTGGCATACTCCATTGCCGGTCACCCCGCCTATGAGGTCACCGAAGGTGAAGTGCTGCTCGACGGCGAAAACCTGCTGGAGATGAGCGTGGACGAGCGCGCCCGCGCCGGCCTGTTCCTGGCCATGCAATACCCAGTGGAGGTACCCGGCGTAAGCGTGGCTAACTTCCTGCGCACTGCCAAGACCGCCATGGACGGCCAGGCCCCCAAGGTACGCCAGTGGATCGGTGAAGTTAACGCCGCTATGGAGCGCCTACGTATGGACCCCGCCTTCGCTCAGCGTGACGTGAACGCCGGCTTCTCCGGTGGTGAGAAGAAGCGTTTTGAAATCTTGCAGATGGAACTGCTGCGCCCGCGCTTTGCTGTGCTTGACGAAACCGACTCTGGTCTGGACGTTGACGCGCTACGCATTGTCTCTGAGGGCGTTAACCGCCTACACAGTGAGTCCGACGCCGGCTTCCTGCTGATCACCCACTACACCCGTATTTTGCGCTACATCAAGCCTGACTACGTACACGTGTTTGTTAACGGGCGCGTGGCTGAGCAGGGTGGCCCCGAGCTGGCCGACCGTCTTGAAGAAGAAGGCTACGACCGCTTCTTGAAGTAACCTACTAGCTGCTTAGCCAGCGCGAGGGCGCAAAGCCCCTAGCTGGCGTGGTTGGATAGGCCAACTGGGCTATCCAACCACGCCGCCACCGGCTAGGCGCACACAAATTTAACCGGCCCGCCGCAGCTTCAAGCTACGGCGGGCATAGACCTAAGAAGTTAAGAATCCTCATGACGCAATTAACTGGAATTGGTATCGCCGCACGCGACAATGTGGCGCTTAGCCAGTCAGAGCTGGCAGCTATTGTGGCCGATTTTCCGACCCTGGCTACCCCGGCCCGTGATGGTGGCCGCCTAGCCTACCTGGACAGCGCTGCCACCAGCCAAAAACCTAACTGCGTCATCGACACCATCATCGAATTCTATGAGCGCTCCAATGGGGCGGCAGGCCGCTCCACCTATGAGCTGGCTGACCGCGCCACCGCCGCCTGGGATGACGCCCGCGCAGCGGTAGCCAGTTTTGTGGACGCCCCCGCTCAGCAGCTGGTATTTACCAAAAATGCCACTGAAGCCATCAACCTGGTGGCGCTGGGTATCGGTAACGCCTCCCAGGGGGTAGCGGGAGGTGACGGGCCGCTGGATCTAAACCTGGGCGCCGTCGACGAAATCCTAGTAACCCGCGCCGAGCACCACGCGAACCTGGTGCCTTGGCAGATCCTGGCCCAACGTACCGGGGCGAAGCTACGTTGGCTGGAACTAACCCCTGACGGGCGCATTGACACTGACCCGGCGCTGCTGGCCCAGGCTATTAACAGCCGCACCCGCGTGGTGGCGTTAACCCACGTTTCTAACGTAACCGGCGCAATCACTGACCTGGAACCCATTTTGGCGGCGGTACGCGCCCAGGAGCGCAAGCCCGTGGTGGTGCTAGACACCTGCCAGTCCAGTGCCCACCTGCCGCTTTCTTTCGCCCAGCTGGCTAGTGCCGGGGTGGATGCGATCTGCCTGTCATCCCACAAGATGCTGGGCCCCACCGGTATTGGGGCGCTGGTGGCCACCCAGGAGCTGCTTTACAGCCTGCCTCCGGTGCTCAGCGGCGGCTCCATGATTGAGCTGGTGGATATGGAGCGCTCCACCTATATGGCCCCGCCGGCCCGGTTTGAGGCTGGCACCCAGCCGCTTGCACAGGCCGCCGGCTGGCACAGCGCCGTTGATTATCTGCGTGAACTTGACCTGTCGCGTTCCATGCTTAACGAGCATGAGCTCACCGGCCAGCTACTTGAAGGCATGGATCAGGTTGAAGGCGTGCGCCTACTGGGCCCCGCCAACACCACTCAGCGCCTGGGTGTGGTGGCCTTTGAAGTGGAGGGGGTGCACCCTCACGACGTCGGCCAGGTGCTAGATGCCAGTGGGGTGGCGGTCCGCACCGGTCACCACTGCGCCCAACCAATCCACGCCCACTTTGGCTTGCGTGCCTCCGCCCGCGTCTCGCTGGGGGTATACTCCACGCCCGCAGACGTGTCTCAATTCCTCGACGCGCTACAAAACGTACGTAAGTATTTCAACCGCTAGGTAGCTTATGAATGAACTAGATCAGCTTTACCAGCAAGTTATCCTCGACCACTCGCGTGAACGTCACGGTCAGGGCCTGCTAGAGGCACCCCAGGGTGACTCTTTCCAGGTCAACCCCACCTGCGGTGATGAGGTGCAGCTACAGGTGCGCCTAGAGGGCCAGACTCTAGCCGAGCTGGGTTGGCAGGGTAGCGGCTGCTCAATTTCGCAGGCCTCCATCTCTGTGATGAACGATCTGGTGGTAGGTAAAGACCTGGCACAGGTGCGTGAACTAGAGGAAGATTTTGACGCCCTGATGCATTCACGCGGCCAGGGGGTGGATGACGCGGTTTTGGATGCGCTTGACGACGGCGCAGCTTTCGAGGGCGTGTCTAAATACCCCAACCGGGTTAAGTGTGCCCTGCTGGGCTGGATGGCTTTAAAAGACGCGGTAGCTAAAGCAGTAGTTAACGACCAGGTTGCTAGTGGCAGTGCCAGTGCTGCTCACTGTGACGAATAAAGGAGTTAGTAGATGAGCGACAACCCTATGGCTGCTAGTTACACCCCGCGTGTGGCTAGTCAGGAGGAGGTTAGGGCCGCCTCCCAGGCTCAGCTTGATGGCCAAAGTGCAGCCCGACTAGCGGCTGATAACGCTTTTGCCCCGCGTGCTGAGCCGGGCAGCTTTGACGTGGCCGACGTCGAAGAGTGCCTGCGTGACGTGATTGACCCGGAGCTGGGCATTAACGTGGTGGATTTGGGTCTGCTTTACGGGGTGGAGATTGGTTCTAGCAACGAGATCACTCTGGACATGACACTGACCTCGGCTGCCTGCCCGCTCACTGATGTGATTGAGGAGCAGGCCCGCCAGGTGCTAGATCACCTTTCCGACGACGTACGGGTGCAGTGGGTGTGGCTGCCGCCGTGGGGCCCAGACAAGATCACCCCTGAAGGGCGTGAACAGCTACGAGCTTTGGGCTTTAACGTATAAGCCTGAGCCAAGCAATTAGGGGCGTTTAGCGAAATGCTAAACGCCCCTGTGTAGTTTCAGGAAAGCCACTTGTAGTTTGTATTAAGGATCTAAAATGATGGACAAGTTAAGGTAAAGGGGACGTAATGGCTGAAACACTTGATCTTGATAAGCGCTGGCCAGAGCTGTTTGCCCAGCTTGATCAGGCTCAGCACTGGGCTGTCATGCAAGCTTTAGCTTCTAGCTGGCATGAAGGCGTGCAACATACACGTGAAGACGTAGAAAATCTGACTGACTATGTGCGCGGGGCGATTGATAAAGACGAATATCGCCGCCGGGCTCATGCCGCTGCCAGGCGTGGCTCAGTTTAAAAGAGCCAGTACTTTCATATGTGTCAGGGTTTCTATATCTATTTGCCCGATTACGCTCGTCCCATACACAAATCCAACACACAGGTTTGAATAGCTTGATAGCATCTTCGCATGAATGCCTCAAGGTGGACCAAAGACGGAATCATTCACGGCTTCGACGAGAAGAACAGAAGAGTAACTGCTAAATATTCAACGGACGGTGAAGATGTACTCATTGCCCGGGGACATGTTCAAGACATCCAACAGGAAGTCGATCATGTACATGCCTGGAACCAGAAGACTGGCGAACCAGGGCACCATGACATGCGGCATTCAAGGAAAATGTTTCCGCAAGTCAAAGACAACTGGGCGGTGGCCAGTGAAGCTAAAGAAAAACTAATTTCTCGCGCTGAACAACTGGCGACAACGACAGATTGGAAAAAAGGCGGCGAAGAATTTAAAAGTTTGCTGACTGAGTGGAAAGCTGTTGGGCGTGGAGAGAAATCAGCCGATGCTGCTCAATGGGAGAGGTTTAAGGCAGCTAGGGAAAAGTTCAATTCTGCTCGCAGTGCTTATTTTGAGAAGCGTCAGCGTGAGTGGGCTTCTAATAAGGCTGCGAAGGAGCGGATTGTTTCGCAGGCGGAGTCGCTTGCTGGCTCGTCTGATTTGCGTTCTGCGTCGGAACAGATGCGTAGGCTTGGTGAGGAGTGGAAGCAGGTTGGGCCGTGTGAGAAGGGGGATAATGATCGGCTTTGGGGTAGGTTTAATCAGGCTCGTACTCGTTTGAGGGATCGTAAGCAGCAGGATTTTGAGAAGCGTCAGCGTGAGTGGGCTTCTAATAAGGCTGCGAAAGAAAGCCTGATTTATCAGATGTCCTTATTGGTGAACTCTAACGACTATCGAGCTGCGAAAGATCAGGCGCGGCAACTGGACACCCAGTGGAGAGCAATAGGCCCGTGTGCGAAAGAAGACAGAGATCGTTTGTGGCAGCAGTACAAGTCTGCAAAAGATCAGCTTTTTGAAGCTGCAAAGCGGGCTGGTGAGCAGCGTAAAGCAGAAGCTCGTCAACGCGCTCAAGAACGCGTTTGGCGTCTTGAGGAACAACTTCGCAACGTGGAGAATGCGCTTCAACGTGCTGAAGAGAACTACTCGCGAGCACTATCCGCACGCTCGCCATCAATGCGTAATCCGCACTGGAGGGAAATTTCTCAGAAACAGCTTGACCGTCAGTCGGCGGCGCGGCAGAAAGTACAATCAATCCAGCAGCGGAGGAGCGAAGTCATCCAAAAACTTGGGGATGCTCGTTCTCGCTTGAACCAGTTCTGATTCACAAGGAACAAATATACTTTTGTTTCTTCGTAAAACAACTGCATACAAAGGCTGATGTTTTAGCTGAGTTAGGTCGTAAACCTACGACAGGTTCTACTAGCTCAGCCGATAAACACCTACCGAACCTTGGTAGGGCAGTTAAACGCTAACTAATTAGTCGTCGGAGCGGTTGTCTTGGGCCAGGCTGTTTTCCTCATCCTCAAGGATTCGGTTCATGCCGCCTTGGGCCATATCTAGCTGAGTTTCAGCGCGCATTTCAGAGCCATCAATTAGCTTCAAAGTAAGGCGATAAACGTCAGAAGTAATTGTGCCCTTGCGGTTTTGCGCAACTAAGGCCTCACGTTCAGCACGGTGCACTTCAAGCTGGTATTTGCACATCAAAATACGCACTTCCAAGGCCACTAACGGGTCCTCAATGTGGTGCGCATTCCATTTACGCAGCTTGGCGGCAACCGTGTGGGAGTCGCAGGGGCCAATAATCTGCGTTAGTTCCTCTGGCACATCCACGCTTTCCTTAGCCACCTCAATAAGCTGGTAGACAGCGTCAAGTTCATCTGGGGCGTAGCCGCCAGCACTGTCAGGCTTAATCCAGCGAATAAAAGCAGCCAGGGTGCCGCCTTGAATAATCAGCGAAATAGCCGCCACTAAAAAGGCGGTAAACATTAATAAATTACGGTTCGGCGTCGACAGTGGGAAAGTTTGCGCCGCCGCCAAAGTAATAGCCCCACGCATACCAGCCCACACCATAGTTAGGCCCTCACGGTAGCCCAGGTGAGCTTCTTCGTAATACTGCATATCCGCGCGGCGTCGATCCAAACGCATCCGGATCCGCTCTAAACGCTGCTGAGAAGTGGGAGTGCGACGGCGTACCAAGCCGGGCAACTGTGGGCCGTAAGGTAAGCCCGCAGGCAGTTGCCCGTCGTCGACCTCATCAAGAATCAGTTCCCAAGAGTCAAACTGGGCGCGCTTAGAAATCAGATTTCGGGCGCGGAAACGCGTGTAATAGGTGGTAGCAAAAACCACTATTAGGCGCATTAAAGTAACCACTAGCAGAGAAATAATTGCGGCTTTAAAAGCTAGTGAAAGCTCGTAACCGGAATCTTTAAATGAGCTCAAAATATTGTTCAGCTGCAAGCCCATCAGCAAGAACACTAAAGACTCAAAAATCAACCCAAAGGTTTGCCACGAGTTATTTGAGATCATGCGCTGGGCTGGGCTGAGTTTATTGTCGTGGTGGTAGGAGGTAACCAGTCCAGCTACTACTGCCGCTACCAGGCCTGAAGAATGCACTTCTTCGGCGGGGATAGAAGCCGCAAAAGGCACAATGAAACTCAAAATCGTAGCCGCCCGGGCATCCCCAATGTGTGAGCGCAGCCAGAGCGTCAAATGCCCCACAATTATGCCCACCACCAGTGCGCCCACAACCGACCACACCAGTGACTGGGTTACGGTCAGCAAACTAACCGAGCCAGCCATTGCCCCCAGCGCACTACGCAGCAGCACCAGTGCGGAGGCGTCGTTAATTAGTCCTTCACCCTCCAAAATTGTGACAATACGCCGCTGCACACCCTGGTTTTTAACAATAGTGGTGGCTACCGCATCCGTGGGGCTCATAACCGCGCCCATAGCCATACCAATCGGTAGCCCCAGGCCCGGGATAATCGCGTTAAGAACAAAGCCCAGTGCCACTGTGGAGGCAATCACCAGCAAAAATGCCAGCGAAGTGATTGCACTCAGGTTGCGGCGAAAATCCTGCACCGGGGTATTAACTGCGGTAGCAAACAGCAGCGGCGGCAAAATTACTTCAATAATTAATTCCGGATCCACTTCAAATCCGGCAAACTGCGGCAGAAAACTTAAAGCGCCCCCAATCACCAGCAAGATGACGGGCGTGGCCAGGCGCAGTTTCTCGCTTAAAGGTTCAGCTAACGCGATGATAGCTAGGGCGCTCAGCGCGATGATGAGAGTTTGCGTCATAGTCATAGCTTCCCACACATCTACAGACTCGCTTAGCTTTGCGGTAGCCTGAACACGTGCTTTATAACCTGCTCTATAAAAGCGTCTTAACCCACACTGATCCGGAAAAAATCCACGACCTAACTATCAAAGGCTTGCAGGTAGCTGCAGCCGTGCCGCTAGTGTCTGACCTTTTGCGTGGCACTTGGGGTTACCTGCCCGGGCGTCGTCGCCCCACTATTAGCGGCCCCTTTGCCCGGCCTGTGCCCGGGGTGCTGGGCCTGGCGGCAGGTATGGATAAAGAAGGTAAAACCGTTGCCGGCATGGACATGCTGGGCTTTGGTTTTGTTGAGGTAGGTACGTTTACTGCTAAAGCCCAGCCAGGCAATGAGGCGCCGCGACTATGGCGCTACCCCGATGTGCGCGCAGTGCGTAACAAGATGGGCTTTAACAACTCTGGCGCCGATGAGGCGGCAGCTACACTGCGTAAACTGCGCTCCACTAAGCGTGGCCGCTCCATTATTGTGGGCGCCAATATTGGTAAAACTAAGGTGACACCGCTGGAAGATGCGGTAGCTGACTATGTTTATTCGGCGCGGGCCGTGGCGCGTTGGGCCGACTACCTGGTGGTTAACGTCTCCAGTCCTAACACTCCGGGGCTGCGTAACCTGCAAAGCGTAGATAGCTTGCGTCCCATCCTCACCGCCGTGGGCCAGGCGGCTGATAAGGCAGCCGGCCGTCACGTGCCGCTGTTCGTTAAGATCGCCCCCGATTTGGCTGATGAGGACATCGACGCCGTAGCTGAGTTGGTACTTGAGCTTAAGCTCGACGGCGTGGTGGCTACTAACACCACTATTGCCCACAACCTGGGCGAGGGTGGCCTCTCTGGTGCCCCGCTGCGTCCGCGCGCCCTAGCGGTGGTGCGTCGCCTACGCGAAAAGCTAGGCCCTGAGCCCACGATTATTGGGGTGGGTGGAATTTCCTCCATCCAAGATGGCCGCGACATGCTGGCGGCTGGGGCTAACCTGCTACAGGCTTACAGTGCTTTCATTTACGGTGGCCCGGCTTGGCCTGGACGCATTAACCGTGCCCTAAGCGCCTAAGTGCCAGTGCGTTAGTGCCGGCGCAGCTGCTGGTTTAGCGCGACGGCGCCTGCCGTGGTGCTTGTCGGGGCGCCAGCTGGTGCCTGCCAGGAAGCTAGCTGGCGCCTGGTAGCTGCTGGTTGCGACTAAAAACGTGAGGCCCGCTTAAAGCGGGCCTCACGCAGTTTTATAAGTCAGTTTATTTGGGGAACTGGCGACGCTTTACACGCGGCTTGGGCTGGCGCCAAGAGCGGAACTGGAAGCAGCGGCCAAAGACATAGAACACATAGCTCCAAGGCAGGTGCTTGTCCGGGTACTTCTTGGCCAGCTTGTGGCGCACAATGAACCAAACCACCAGGGCATCAATGATCGCCAACACGAACATGATGTAAATAGACATCAGCACCACGAAAGAAGTCATAGTGGCGCGGGTGCCGCCCTGACCGATCACCAGCAGGGCAATCAGGATCGCGAAAGATAACGGCACAAAAATCTCGCCAATGGAGTAACGCGCGTCGATGTAGTCACGAATATAGGCCGCTAGCGGGCCCCGGTCGCGGGTGCGGAAATAGCGTTCGTCACCGGCCATCATGCGCTCATAGGCGTGCTGCTGTTCGGCACGTTTTTGCTCACGAGAAGCCTTATCCGCAGCTTTGCGGTCAGCGGGAACTAGGGGCTTGAGGTTGCGGGCCTCAGACTGGCTACGTTTAGGGGTGGGGCGTCCCTTGGGGCCCCGGCCGCGCACAGGCTTGGCTTCTACCGCCGGGGTGCTTTTTTCAGGCTCCGGCTCGGACTTCTTAAACCACTTCACATGCCTAGATTAGCCGCTTGACGCGATACCCTGAAGTTATGGCAACAACTGAAGCACTCCGCAAGCAAATTTCGCAGGCTATGCCGGAGATTATTGATGAATTAACTGAGCTGGTAGCCATCCCTTCTGTGGCTTTTGCCGGCCATGACCTAGCCCAGGTGCGTCGTAGCGCTGAGCACGTGGCAGGTCTATTTGAGCAGCTAGGTGGGCAGGTAGAGATCCTTTCCGCCCCCACCGACAGTGGTGAAAAGGGCCAGGACGCCGTCGTCGCCCACTTCGACGGACCCGCCGGAGCTCCCCGCGTACTGCTATACGCCCACCACGACGTACAGCCGGCAGCAGGCCAGGGCGGCTGGGACCAGGCCGATCCCTTTAAGGCTGAGCGTCGCGGGGATCGTCTTTACGGGCGTGGCACTGCTGACGACGGCGCCGGCGTAATCACCCACGTTGAGTCGCTGCGGGCGCTCAAGGCCCTGGGTGAATTGCCGGTAAACGTCACCGTTTACATTGAGGGTGAAGAAGAAGTTGGCAGCCCCTCATTCGTTAACTTCCTAAACACCTACCGTGAGCGCCTAGAAGCCGACGTGATCGTGGTGGCTGACTCCTCCAACTGGAAGGTGGGCACGCCGGCGCTAACCACCTCGCTGCGTGGCGTGGTGCAAAGCGACGTCACCGTCACCACCTTGGACCACGGTCTACACTCGGGCCAGTTTGGTGGGCCGGTTCCTGACGCCACCACCACCCTGATCCGTCTACTGGCTTCGCTGCATGACGAGGCTGGCGACGTGGCTGTTAAGGGCCTGGTCAGCCAGGGACAGGCAGACCCGGACTTCCCCTTCTACCCGGAGGAAGATTTTCGTGCCGATGCTGGCCTACTTGAAGGCGTGCAGCTGATGGGCACCGGTGATCTAACTGCTCGTGTATGGACCAAGCCCTCCATCACCGTAATCGGCATTGACACCCCCTCAATCGCCCAGTCTTCTAACACGCTCACCCCCAGTGCCAGCGCCCGCATCTCTATGCGCATTGCCCCTGGCCAGGACCCGCGTGAAGCCCACGCGGCGCTAGAAGCTCACCTGCTTGAGCACGCTCCTTTTGGGGCTCAGGTGAAGGTCTTTAACCGTGAGCTGGGTCAGCCTTTCAAGGCCGACGGCGACAGTGAGGCTACTGTGGACGCTATGGAGTCCCTGGCTGCTTCCTGGCAGAGTGATGCAGTAAAGATCGGTCAGGGTGGCTCGATTCCCTTCATCTCTGACCTGCGCGAAGTATTCCCGCAGGCTCAGGTGCTGGTGACCGGCATTGAAGACCCCGACTCGCGCGCTCACAGCGCCAACGAATCCATGCACCTAGGGGAGCTGGAAAATATTGTGTTGGCTCAGGCTCTGCTACTGGCGCGACTAGGCGGCGCGCTTGAAGACTGAGGTATGCGCGTAGTACTAGCCCCGGGCTCGTATGCTTACGAGCCCGGGGGAGTGCCTCTGGTTGCAGGCTCTTATAGCGCCGTTTGGGTGGCTGATTGTTTGGCTCGAGGCTGGCGTGCCAAGCGCCCTGGCGATCGCCTTGATGTGGCCGGCCAGCCTGACATGGCGGTGGAATCTGGCGCCTATGGGCCGGTGGTAGCCGCCCAAGGCCAGCATTACATTGATTTAGCTGGGCTGAGCCCCCTGCCAGCTGATACTCACCAGGCAGGCCTCCAGGCTGCTGACGGCTCCACTTTTGCTTTGGGGCTCGCTTTTAAAGCGGCTTTAGAGCAGCTGCCGGCGGGCTCAACCGTGGTGGTGGGGGCCTGCCGCAGCGCTATTCATGATGGCGGCGCGGGGTTCTTACAGGCCCTGGGCGGGGCGCAGGCGGCTTGGCAGCTAACTGCGCCGTACCAGCTGATTGTGGCTTTAAGTGACGCCATGGCCCTGTCTGGTTTAAGTGGGGCCGGGGCCAACCTGAGTGCGCTAACAGATTTAGACGCTGTCCAGGTGCAGGAAATTGATCGGCGCGCGGGAGCCGCTAGCGCTCAATGCCTGCGCCAATTAGAGGCAGCTCGCCCAGCCCATAGGCGACAGTTGTTAGCTCAAGTCCCGCGTTTAACGCCTAGCGCTTGGGGTAGCGGCGCCCTTGGAGGCGTGAGCCTAATTTTGGCGGCACTAGGAGCTAATTTGGTTTTGGCTGGCAGCTACTACGCCCAGGCCACTGGCTTGGTGCAGCTAGCGAGCCAAGCGCAACTGTTAGTTACCGGCTATGGGCAGGCTTTCGACGTCGTCGCGGGCAGCCCCCTAGAAACTGTGGGGCAGGCAGGGCTTGAGCATGGGGTGCCGGTGGTGGCGCTACTAGGGCAAGGCACTTTGGGACGCAGTGAGCTGGCTGAAGCTGGCATAACCCGCCTACATACGCTTGATGAGGTACTAGATACCCCCTGGTGGCAGGCTAGTAGTGAGCAGGTAGCTCAGGGGCTTGAGCAAATTGGACAGCGTCTAGCGCAGGCTTGGTCGCGCTAAAAAGGGGAACTTATGGAATTTATAACTGGCGCTTATAGGTCTCATGATTGTGAGCGTTACCTGCCTGAGGCCAGTAAGTCGGCTGAGCGTACCGCCTTTGAACGTGACCGTGCCCGCGTGCTGCACTCTTCAGGGCTGCGTCGCCTGGGCGCTAAAACCCAGGTTCTGGGGCCTACCAGTGATGATTTTGTACGCACCCGCCTAACCCACTCGCTGGAAGTAGCTCAGGTAGGCCGCGCCCTAGCCGGTGAGCTGGGCTGCGACCCTGACGTGGTAGACACCGCCTGCCTTAGTCACGATCTGGGTCACCCCGCCTATGGTCACAACGGCGAAAAAGCCCTAGATGTAATTGCCGCCGACATTGGCGGATTTGAAGGCAACGCCCAAACTTTGCGCCTACTTACCCGCCTAGAGCCCAAAGTGATCGCCCCCGATGGACGTAGCCTGGGCCTAAACCTGACCCGCGCTAGCCTGGACGCCACCGCCAAATACCCTTGGGCTAAAGGCGCCGGGCCTGGAGGGCTAGAGGGTAAAAGCGTGCGCAAATACTGCTTTTACAGCGACGACGCCGATATTGCGACCTGGATGCGTCAAGGCGCCCCCAGCTTCAAACGCTGCATTGAAGCCCAAATCATGGATCTTTCAGACGATATCGCCTACTCAGTGCATGACGTGGAAGATGCCATCAGCTTAGGGGCCATGGATCCGGTGGGGGCAGATAAAGACAGTGAGTTAGAGGGATTAATTGACTCCACGCTTTCCTGGTACCACCCCGACTTTAGCGCCGATGAGCTAGGCCAGGCCTGGCACCGCCTGCGCAACAGCTCCTACTGGCTAGCTAGCTATGACCATTCACGCGTTGACCAAGCTGCCCTTAAAACTATGAGCTCCCAGCTCATTGGCCGCTTTGTAGATGCCACCGTGCTGGCTACGCGCCAGTGCTACGGGGCCGGGGCGCTTACCCGCTACGCTGCTGATCTAGTGGTGCCACGCGAAATTCAAGCTGAAATCATGATCCTTAAAGGTGCCGCCGTGCGTTACGTAATGGCGCCACGTGAACATGAACCCACCTACCTGCGTCAACGCACCATCCTTTTTGACCTGGCCCAGGCCATGGAAGAAGGCGGCGAAAAGCTACTTGACCCAGTGTTTCGCGCTGACTGGCGAGCTGACACCAGCGACAGTGCCCGCAAGCGCGTAATTGTGGATCAACTCGCCTCGCTAACCGACAACTCGGCGCGAGCCTGGCATGCGCGTTACTGTGGCTGGTTTAGCCAGATTTAACCCGCCAGGGAAGTTAAAAATCAGGTTAGCTAAAACCCGATAGTATGAGCCCGTGGCTGGCAAGATCCTACGTGAAGACATTGATGAGGTCCGCTCACGGGCAAACATTGAAGAGATCGTGGGCCAGCACGTCACGCTCAAAAGCGCCGGGGTGGGCTCACTAAAAGGACTGTGTCCTTTCCATGACGAAAAGACCCCCTCCTTCCATGTACGCCCGCAGGCCGGTTTCTTCCACTGCTTTGGTTGCGGTGAAGGTGGAGACGTAATCACTTTCGTTGAGAAAATCAACCACCTGACCTTCGCTGAAGCAGTTGAGCAGCTAGCTGCCCAAACCGGGGTAACCCTGCGCTATGAGGAAGGCAGCGCCCCCACTAACGCCATTGAACCCGGCACCAGACAGCGTCTAGTGGCTGCTAATCGCGCTGCTGAAGCCTTCTATCGCAGTCAACTAACCACCCCAGAAGCGGCCGCTGCCCGCCAATTTTTAGGTCAGCGTGCCTTTGACCGCCAGGTGGCTGAGCGTTTCGGGATCGGCTACGCGCCTAAAGGCTGGGACAACCTAGCCCGCCACCTGCGCTCACTGGGTTACACCGAAGCTGAACTAACCGACTCAGGCCTGTGCACGCCCGGTAAACGCGGCGTTTATGACCGTTTTAGAGGCCGCCTGATCTGGCCTATTCGCGATATCACCGGGGTCACCGTGGGCTTTGGGGCCCGCAAACTCTATGACGATGATGAAGGCCCCAAATACCTAAACACTCCCGAAACTGTTTTATACAAGAAAAACCAGGTGCTTTATGGACTAGACCTGGCTAAAAAAGCTATCGCCTCCACCCACCAGATAGTGGTGGTTGAGGGCTACACAGACGTGATGGCTGCCCAGCTGGCCGGGGTGGAAACCGCTGTGGCCACCTGCGGCACAGCATTTGGTGAAGGTCACGTGCGCATTGCCCGGCGCCTAATTGGCGACTCGGCTGACCCGGCCGCCGGGGTGCTGCTGCGCTCTGGTGGGGCCCGGGGTGGGGAAGTGGTTTTCACTTTCGACGGCGACGCCGCCGGGCAAAAAGCTGCCCTGCGCGCCTTTGGTGAAGATCAGCACTTTGCGGCCCAAACTTTCGTGGCTGTCTCTCAAGGCGGCATGGACCCGTGCGAGCTGCGCCTAGCGCGCGGCGATGAGGCAGTTAAAGCCCTGGTGGCTGGGCGCAAGCCACTGTTTGAGTTCGTTATCCGCAACGCCCTTAAAAACGTTGATTTATCAACCGCTGAAGGACGGGTTAACGGTTTGCGTGCCGCCGCCCCGGTGGTGGCTGGGATCCGTGACCGCGCCTTG
>ERZ773027.269-NODE-269-length-33807-cov-29.042516_pt1 | contig 33807 bp, 22 predicted proteins | sample MGYA00511032_ERZ773027 | MGnify/ENA primary metagenome ERZ773027 (study PRJEB29015, sample SAMEA2738138) | human oral metagenome | biome: human oral; feature: human-associated habitat; material: saliva | place: China | collected 2190 ... | reverse complement strand
GAACAACGTTGTTGCGGTTCTTGTCCAGCTCGATGATCTTAGCTTCGATCTGCTGACCGATGTAAGGTGCGAGGTCGCGGACGCGGCGCATCTCAACGAGGGATGCGGGCAGGAAGCCACGCAGACCGATGTCGAGGATAAGGCCACCCTTGACAACCTCGATAACGGTACCGGTAACGACGCCGTCGTTTTCCTTGACCTTCTCGATGTCGCCCCATGCACGCTCGTACTGTGCGCGCTTCTTGGAGAGGATCAGGCGACCTTCCTTGTCCTCCTTGGTGAGGACGAGTGCCTCAACCTCGGAGCCGAGCTCGACAACCTCAGAGGGGTCGATGTCGTGCTTGATGGACAGCTCGCGGGAGGGGATGACGCCTTCGGTCTTGTAACCGATGTCGAGCAGAACCTCATCGTGGTCGATCTTAACGACCTGGCCGGAGACGAGATCGCCGTCGTTGAAGACCTTAATGGTCTTCTCGACAGCCTCGAGGAATGCCTGCTCGTCGCCGATGTCGTTGATTGCGACCTGAGGGATGTTGGTGCTCATGTAGTGAGGGCTCCAATTGGATTTCTAATAGGTCGACGCTGCCGGTTCACCGTTCAACACCCCCGGGTGGAGGCGCCGACCGGCTCACTTTTTCACCCCGGCGCGCACGGCATAGGACCGCTAACGCCTTTGAACGGGGTGAGGAAACGTCGAGCTGACGGATACTTACAATGTGTACCGCCTACCGGAAGCAGATGCTTTAAGTAGGGTGTGCGAGTGGTCTGCGCCCGTTTTCTCCCCGTTGTTCTCGAGGAGAAAAAGAGCATAGAAAACCCGTACGTTGGTACACGCGATTAATAGTGTACGGGAATCCCGGGCGTGTCGTCAATGGTTACGCGCCCGGTTTTACTCCCCTATTTTGCAGGTAGGACGGGGACGACTCGCGGGACGGTGCTCGTCCTCGTTCCTACAGGGGCACCCGCCCTCGCTTCGCTTCGGGCACCCTGATGTCACTACGGACGACACCGCCCCTCCGCGCGAGACACCAAGCCTAGCCGGAACGCAGGGTAGCTATACCCTCCGGAAGCGACATCAGGGTACCCTCTCGGGTGCTCTCCGCAGCGAAGCAAGGAGAGAGCGGAGCGCCCGAGAGGGTGGGTTCCCCTGCAGGAGCGGAGGAAGGGTATAGCGTACCCACCCGCCCTGTAGGAACAAGGACGATAACCGCCTCTCCAAGCGGAGCCAAGCGACCCAGCTTTTCCAAGCGGAGCCAAACGGAAGAAACGAGCCTAGTGGCCCGCCTCCTGCCAGGACTTGCCCCAGCCGACCTGCACATCCAGAGGAACACGCAGGGATGCGGCACCGCTCATCTCCTCGACCAGTACGCGTTCGGCAGCTTCACGCTCACCGGTGGCGACTTCGAGGATGATTTCGTCGTGCACCTGCAGCAGCATGCGGGTCTTGAGGCCCTCTTCGCGCAGGCGGCGGTGAATGTTGATCATGGCGATCTTGATGATGTCCGCGGCGGTGCCCTGAATGGGGGCGTTGAGGGCGGCGCGTTCGGCGGCTTCTCGGCGTACACGGTTGGGCGAGTCCAGGTCGGGTAGCACGCGGCGGCGGCCGAAAATGGTTTCGGTGTAGCCGTCCTGGTGTGCCTGCTTGAGCACGCCGCGCAGGAAGCGTCCCACGCGTCCGAAGCGCTTGAAGTAGTTGGTGCGCAGTTCACCGGCTTCGTCGGAGCTGATGTTCAGCTGCTTGGCGAGGCCGAAGCGGGACAGGCCGTATGCCAGGCCGTAGGACATTGCCTTCACTTTGGAGCGCTGCTCGGGGGTGACGTCTTCGGGTGCGACGCCGAAGACTTCGGAGCCGACGTAACGGTGCAGGTCCTCCCCCGCTTCGTAGGCTGCGATGAGCTTCTCGTCGGCGGCGAGGTGCACCATGATGCGCATTTCGATCTGCGAGTAGTCGGCGGTGAGCAGACCCTCGTATTCCACACCGTCGACGGGTGCGGGCGCGACGATGAAGGCGCCACGGATGCGGCGGCCTTCTTCGGTGCGGATCGGGATGTTCTGCAGGTTCGGTGCGGTTGAGGAGAGTCGACCGGTGGAGGCGGCACCCTGCTGGAAGGTGGTGTGCACGCGTCCGTCGTCGGCGGCTGCTTTCTGCAGGCCTTCGACGGTCTGGACGAGTTTGATGTTGTCGCGGTAGGCGGCGAGCGCACCGAGAAATGCGGCACCGTCGGACTCCGGGGAGATTTTGGAGAGCAGTTCGGTGACGGATTCGGCGTCGGTGGAGTAGCCGGATTTGATTTTGCGGGTGTGCGGCAGGGCGAGCTTGTCGAAGAGCACGGTCTGTAGCTGTTTGACGGAGGCGAGGTTGAGGGGTTCTTCGCCGTCGTCGGTTTCGACGGTGTCGCCGATGATGGCGCGTGCGGCGTCCTGTGCTTGGGCTGCGCGTGCGGAGAAGGTGTCGTGCAGTTCGGTCAGGAGCGCGTCGGAGACGGCGATGCCTGCCTGTTCCATGTCTGCGAGGACGTAGAGCAGCGGCAGTTCGATTTCTTCGTAGACCTTCAGCTGGCCGTGTTCTTCCATTTCGAAGTGCAGCAGGCGTGCGAGTTCGTGGATGATGCGGCTGATCTGGGTGAAGTAGCGCAGGTTTTCGACGGGTTCGGCTTCGCCGGGCATGCTGAAGAGGGAGGGTTCTGCCTCTTCTTCTTCGGGCTGGAAGACGAGCTGCGCGTAGGAGTCCCTGGGGATCCAGAGGTAGCGTTCGGCGAGGTCTTCCATGCGTTCGGAGAAGAGCTTGCGGGTTGCGGTGGGGATGAAGCCGCACATGTAGGAGGACAGTGCGGGGTCTTCGACGGCGCCGGCGAGTTCGTAGCCGTGGGCGCGCAGGAGTTTGCGCTGGTTTTTGAGGTCCATGACGATTTTGCGGGCTGCTTCGTCGGAGAGCCAGGCGGCGAGGGCGGCGTCGAGTTCCGGGTCGATGGTGCGGGTGTCGATCCAGAGGCTGGTGTTCTTGCTGGTGAGGAGCACGCCGAGCAGTTCGGGGTTTTCTTCGGCGGCGCGGATTTTGGTTTTGGTGACCTTGACGGCGGGTGCGTCGCCGATGGCGGGGCGTGCTACGGGCAGGTTGGTGACCGGGTAGAGGGTCACGGCGCCTTCGAGGCGTTCGGGTACGGCGATGGGCGCCCCCTGTTCGTCGGTGCCGTAGTTTTCTTCGGCTGCGGCGGCACAGAAGGCGCGGAATGCTGCTGCGTCTGCGTTTTTGGTGGGTGCGCTGGTGTTGATGGGTGCGTAGACGGGGCCGGTGGGTGCCTTCTTGGTGGCGCCCTCCTCCCCTGCTTCGGCGGCGGAACTTGCGGAACTTGCGGAGCCTGCGGTTCCGGCGGCGCGCACGATGGGGCCGAGGGTGTCGGCGGCACGCTTGCGGATGGTGCGGAACTCTACTTCGTCGAAGAAGGTATTGAGTGCGTCCAGGTCGGGGGTGAAGGCGGTGTCTTCGAGGGTGATGTCCAGCTCGAGGTCGTTGACGAGCTGGTTGAGGCGGCGGTTGCGCACTACGTTGTCGATGTTTTCGCGTAGTGCTTCGCCCTTCTTGCCGCCGATTTTGTCGCTATTTTCGATGACGGCGTCGAGGGAGCCGTATTCGCCGAGCCACTTGGCGGCGAAGCCGGGGCCCACGCCGGGTACGCCGGGCAGGTTGTCCGCCTGCTCGCCGGTGAGGGCGGCGAGGTCGGGGTACATGTGCGGGGGTACCTTGGTTTTCTTTTCGACGGCGGCGGGGTCCATGCGCTGAATACCCTTGGAGGGGCCGGTGGTGACCGGGTAGAGCAGGGTGACGTCGTCGGTGACGAGCTGGAAGATGTCGCGGTCGCCGGAGAGGATGAGGACCTTGTAGCCGGCTTCGGTGCCGCGGCGAGTGAGGGTTGCGACGATGTCGTCGGCTTCGTAGTTTTCGTAGGTGAGCGCGGGGATGTTGAGCGCGCCGAGCATCTTTTTGATGAGGTCGATCTGGCCGTTGAAGGCTTCGGGGATGGCATTGCGGCCACCCTTGTATTCGCCGTATTCGGCGGTGCGGAAGGTGCCGCCGGGCAGGTCGAAGGCTACGGCGATGTGGCTGGGCTGGTTGTCTTTGATGATGCTCAGCAGGGTGGAGAGGAAGGCGTGGACGGCTTCGGTGTGCTGGCCGTCGCTGCGCACAAAGATGTGCTGTCCGGTCTTTTCGGCCATGGTGTAGATGCCGAAGAAGGAGCGCAGGGCGAGGGAGTGTCCGTCAATGAGCAGGAGGGTTTTGTTCTCTGTAGTCACTCCTCTAGTGTATCGAGTCTGAGTATGCTCGGTGGTTGCCTTCGTGGCGGGAAGCTTCGTGACGAATGGTTTTGCGGTGGCTGCCGGTCAGCACTGAGGGTCTGCCCTGTTGCTGGTCAGTCCTACGGGGAGGCGCCCGCGCCGTATTGGGTGCTGGTGCTGTATTGAGTGCCAGCACTGTGCCATATAGCGGAATCACGGGGTGTTCGGAAAGAGTTTTACCTCATATATAGGCGCCGGTGGGGTGCGTTTGGTGAATTTTCTTCCCAAAAATGTGCCCCAAGCCACTATTTAAGGTGGATAATAATACAGTTTCCAGATAATATATAACCTTATTATCGCCTCCAGCGTAGGACCCCCCACCCCGTGTATTCATAGGCAGAACTCTACCCAGAATTCACTGGCAGAATTCACCGACAGGATTCACCGGACCGTGAGGGCACCTCCAGCGCTTACCACACAACGAACCCTCATTTAGGAAACTATGAAGGCACTCAAAAAACTTCCCCTCCTCGCGTGGATTATCATCGCGATTGCATCGGGTGTGCTTATCGGCATGCTGACCCCCGGAATGATTAGCGGCATCAATGACGCAACCGGCGCAGCCATCCCCACCGACTTCATTGTGCAGCTCTTCGTCTCCTTCTCCACCGTGTTCAGTGCCTTCCTGAGCTTCGCGATTCCGCTGATTATTATCGGCTTCATCGTGCCCGGTATTGGTTCCCTCGCGCAGGGTGCAGGCAAGATGCTCGGCATCACCGTGGGTCTGGCGTACCTCTCCAGCATCCTTGCGGGTTTCCTGGCACTGACCTGCGCATTGCTGCTCTACCCCATCATCCTGAAGGGTCAGCAGCTGGCATCTTTCGATAACCCGGAGAACGCACTCTCCGCCGGTTACGTTTCCATTCAGTTGCCCCCGATTATGGGTGTGCTCAGCGCGCTGGTTCTCTCCTTCATCCTGGGTCTGGGCATTACCGCGCTGAAGACCCGTGCGATGCTGAACCTCTTCGAGGACTTCCAGGTCATCGTTGAGAAGATGCTTAGCTACGTGATTATCCCCCTGCTGCCCGTGCACATTGTGGGTGTGTTCGCGAACATGACCCTCGCCGGTCAGGTTGCCAAGATCCTCTCCGTTTTCGGTCTGGTCTTCGTCATGGTGATTATCCTGCACTGGGTCACCCTGACCCTGCAGTACTCGGTGGCTGGCGCGGTGTCTCGCCGTAGCCCCATCCAGATGCTCAAGACCATGATGCCCGCGTACTTCACCGCAATCGGCACCCAGTCTTCGGCTGCTACCATCCCTGTGACCGTGCGTTCGGCAAAGAAAGCTGGCATCTCTGCTCGCGTGGTGGACTTCGCGATTCCGCTATGCGCAACCATTCACCTCTCCGGCTCCATGATTACCATTACCTCCTGCGCGGTGGCTGTGCTGTTCATGACCGGTAAGAGCCCCGACTTCGGTTCGCTGGTTCCCATGATTCTGGTGCTCGGCGTGATGATGGTTGCCGCTCCCGGCGTTCCCGGCGGTGGCGTGATGACCGCAATTGGTCTGCTCGAGTCCATGCTCGGCTTTGACTCCTCCATGATCGCCCTGATGATTGCTCTGTACCTGGCTCAGGACTCCTTCGGCACCGCAACCAACGTAACCGGTGACGCGACCATCGCAGCCCTGACCGAGCGTATTTCCAAAGCAATCGGAGCGAACCCCGATAAGGAAATCCGCGACGAGGACATTGAAAAGGCAGAAGCTATTTCCGCCTAATCCTCGCGTAAGCTTCCATAGCGTTTTTCAGCCCCGTCTCCTGAGTTCAGGAGGCGGGGCTGAACCGTGCCCGGAGGCTGGACAAGAAACCGACCATCGCGTCAAAGGCACCCTAACCGAGGAGTACACTGGAAGTCATGACTGAAAACAACACACAGCACGCACCCGTCCGCGCGGCAGCACCCACCACCCTCACCGCAGAAGAAATCAAGGCGCAGCTGACCGAAAGCGGAATCCCCGAACACCTGCACCCCTACTTCCCCCGCGGCCTGGGCGAACTCATCCCCGCCATGGGCATTAAGTTCCAGGAACTCACCGCAGAACGCACCGTCGCAACCATGCCCGTTGCCGGCAACACCCAGCCCATCGGCCTGCTGCACGGCGGCGCCAACGTGGTTCTTGCCGAAACCCTCGGCTCCCTCTCCGCGGGTGTGCACGGCGGCGAAGACCTCGTAGCAGTCGGCGTAGACATCAACGCAACCCACGTGCGCCCGGCAGTCTCCGGCGTTGTCACCGCAACCTGCACCGCCGTCAAGCTCGGACGCACCCTGTGCATCCACTCCATCGACATTGTGGATGAGCGCGGCCGCACCACCTGCACGGCGCGCATCACCAACATGCTGATCCCCCGCCCCGCTGCATAAACTCCCACTGCATAAACTCCAGTAGCATAAGGCCCTGCAACCTCAGCAAGTAGCCTAAAATCGTAGAAGCACGGGGTACACACCCCACCAACACCCACCAGAAGGTACGACCAGAAGGAGCACCATGGCCCGCGAGCGCACCCCCTATTTCAAGCGTTACCCGAAGATTGTGCGCGCCAAGCGCATTGTCCTGCCCATCGCAATCGGTGTGATGCTGGTGTGCCTGGTGACCGCCATCAATAACCCCGGTAGCTTCTGGTGGCTGGGCGTGATGCTCGGTACTGGCGGTATGCTCTGGGCGGGTTCCCCCACGGACCGCCCCATTAGCGGCCCCAACAATGACGAAGACGATTTCAACCGCTACATGCGCTAAGCCCGCCTGACGCCACAGCTCTTGCGGCATTGGGTTACCCGCGGCACCGGCGCAGAAACGCTCCGGGCTTAGAAACGCTCCGACTGCCCCGGCAGGATGCGAGCTTCAGAGGTTAAACATTAACGCCCCGTCCCTCAGCTTCACTGTGAGGGATGGGGCGTTAGCGTGTCATGAAAAGGTGCTGGTCAGATGCTGACCGGCTGAAAGTGCATACGGGCGAATCCTAGTCTTCGCCGTAGCCTGCGTTCGTACCTGTACCGTGATGTACTTTATACGTCTCGCATTTAGGAGAGCTGCTTGATGATGGTGTCGGAGACTTCGCGCATGGACAGGCGGCGGTCCATGGAGGTCTTCTGAATCCAACGGAATGCTTCCGGCTCGGTCAGGTTCATCTTGGTGATGAGCAGCGACTTTGCGCGGTCAACCAGCTTACGGGTCTCGAACTGGTCGCGGATGGTGCCAACTTCCTTCTCTAGGGCGCGAATCTGCTCGTAGCGGCTGATTGCCACCTCGATTGCGGGAACCAGGTCGTTCGGGGAGAACGGCTTGACGACGTACGCCATAGCGCCCGCCTCAACGGCACGGTCAACGAGTTCCTTCTGGCTGAATGCGGTCAGCAGAACGACGGGAGCAATCTGTTCCTTCGCAATTTCTTCAGCTGCGGTGATGCCGTCCATAATCGGCATCTTCACATCCATGAGGACGAGGTCGGGGCGGTGCTTCTGTGCTAGCTCGACGGCGGTCTTGCCGTTATCGGTTTCTGCAACAACATCGAAACCCTGGTCCTTCAGAATTTCGACGATGTCGAGGCGAATCAGTGCCTCGTCTTCTGCCACGACGACGGTGCGGGCGGGGCCCTGCTCCTCCGCCTGGTTTTGAGTGGTCAGCTCTGACATTACTCTTCTCCTTATCAAATTGAATCACTTAAAGTCTACAGGAGGGAATAAATGTTCATCTACTTTCTCGCCCTGTCCCCCGCGTGTTATATGCGTCCTATGTGCAGGTAGGAGGAGTTTTCTGACGTTATTTTGTGACCCATTCAACGAATCTTGCACCTTAATGCATATTTTGTTCTATACTGCTCATAACTATGAAAATAAAACCGCACAACATAGACGTCACGCGGCGAAATTCACAGTCAAAACATAGACCCGAAAATGACTCTGACATGCACTAACACACCCTCGGGTTAGACACAAACGTAATAAACAAAATATTTATACCGAAACTCCATCACCTGCCAAAGAAGGCCGATACACTGAAATAGGTATTCTCCTCGACTTCTCCGGCACTCGCATTTGACCACCCATACTCGATACCCGGAGGGGATTCATGTCAATCACCCGTCAAGCACGCACCCTGTACTCAGACTTCGTCGAGTACAAGGAACTCGATCGCGCCCCGCTGACTTCCATTCACCCCGGAATTCTCGTCGCCTTCGACTCCACCGCGCTTGCATGCCTCTACAACTACCCAGCCCACATTAGCGACGAAATCCTCCGCGTCTACTCCCAGCTTCGCGGACACGCCTTCCTCCCCCACCAGGCACTCAAAGAATTCTGGGCAGCACTCGACGGCGCCTCCCCCGTACCCGCCGCCGCAGACCGCGTCCGATCAGCGCTCGCGTCCTTCAAAGAAACCCTGCCCGAAGAACGCAACTCCCCCTGGAGCGCACTGCGTTCAGTCACGCACCAGCTGGACCACTCCATCGCGCAGATCATGAGGATCCTTGAACCCACCACCGACACCGGATCCATCAACATGGCACGCCGCGAAGACGACACGATCCTGCCGCGACTGAACCGCATCTTCACCGGACACGTGGGTGCCGCCCCCAGCCCCGAACGCCACGAACAGCAGTGCCGCGAAGCCCTCGAACAGGGCCACCCGCTACTCGCTAACGCAAGCTTCGACGCCGACTTCGCGCTCTGGAACCAGTGCGTTGCCGAAGCAACCACCCGCGTGAAAGGCACCGACTGCGTCTTCGTCACCGGTGGTGTGCGCGACACCTGGCTGCGCAACGGTCAGCAGGTACGCGCCGCATCGGGCGGCGAACACGTGCGTCAGCTGGCGAACCGTCAGCTGCTGCGTGAATACACTAAGGCAACCGGAGGCGGCGTATTCCGCATCTACACCGTTGAGGAGATCCTGCGGCTCGCCTCCAATCAGTACGGCGTGACCGTCAGCGACGCCACCTATAACGCGATTCGCGCGGAACAGCCCGTAGCCGTGTAAAGTCGCGATATAAAGTTGCCGCGTAAAGCCACCATGTAAAGTCACCGGCGAGAATAATCCCACCACACTAACCACGATTAACCAATTAACCGCGAGAAGCCACATGTGTTTCGAGAAGCCACCAAAAACGTGGCTTTTCGAAACACATGTGGCTTTTCAATGTCTATCCCTCGCGGCTGGCGCGGTACAGCTCCGCGGCACGCTGCTCCATGGAGTCGTCATCGCCCAGAAGCAGGTAGCACAGGTACAGGGTGAAGGCGGCGCGGCGGTCGTCAGCGAGCGCATTAGTTCCTTCGCCGGGCTGGGCGCTGAAAGCGATAACCTTGTGCGCCTGCGGCAGGGCGGCAATCAGGTGCGCGGCGGTTTCGTAGCCGTCCTGGTTGCCGGGCAGAATGAAGTGGCGCGGTTCAGAGTTCTCGTCAGCAGTACCGGCCGCCGCTCGAGCGGCGTGAAAGTTAGCCTTGAGGGCGTCCTTAACACGGCTGATCAGCTCAGCATCGGGCAGGGTACGGTCATTTGCGGCAAACGCAACGTGGATGCCGTTCAGAGTCTCGTAGGGGTGCTCACCCGCGAAGTATCCGGCGGCGAGCGCGTAGCCGGTCAGCAGTTGCGCCTCGGCGGCGGTGAAGGTGCCGCGCGCCTCACGCAGGGCGGGCAGCAGAAGCTCGGTCAGGAGCGGGTACAGGGACTCGGGGGCGTTCGCGGTAGCCTCCTGCAGGTACTCTTCCGCCTCCGCGGTGGGCTCGGCGTTGAGTAAGGTCAGGAAAGCCTCATCGGTGCCCGCCCAGCAGCGGGCAATCAGCACAAGGGTTGCAATCAGCGACAGCAGGTCGCGGTAGTCACCCGAACGGTCAGCGCCGAAGGACTCAGCAACAACGCGGGCGAGCATGCGGGCGGCAATGTTCTCGAGGACGAACTCATCGTAGGCGTTATCGCCGGGCCAGTTTGCGGGGTCGGGCAGGTAGGTTTCGTCCAGGTACCGCAGCACGGGTTCGAGGGGTGCGGGCGCATCCGCCGCGAGGTCGGGGCAGCACTGCTCAACCCAGTTGTTCACGGTAGCCTCATCAGCGATGCCGGTAGCCTCAGCGAGCTGGGCGCGCGAAAGGCTGTACGGTGCAACGAGCTGGGCAAGGTCGTCGCACGCGCCGTTGGAGCGGTAGGTGGGCCGGTAGTTGGGGGTGGGAAGAGTTCCGGGGAGGTTGGGGGCTGCCATGGTAGCTCCTTCGCTGAGGTTCGGGGTGAATTGGGTTGTACGGTGTGCGATGCGCGGGGCCACCTGACGGGTCGGAGCGCCTTGCGCATCTTCTAGTTTCAGAATATCCCAGAGCTCGGAATCGTGTGCTGCCCGCCGTCATTACCCCTGTATTAACCGCGAAAAGCCACATGTGTTTCGAAAAGCCACATCTTTGGTGGCTTCTCGAAACACATGTGGCTTCTCGGCGATTAATTAGAAGTTCAGATCGCCTAGCTGGCCGGCAACCTCATCCACAACATCCGTAAACACGGCACCGGCGCGCTCAATCACCGGGCGGAAACGCAGCAGCTTACCGCGAATCTGCACCTTCAGCTTAGCCTTGCCGGTGTTATCCGCCGCGTCCAGAGCCGCAGCGTCCGCTACAGCATCCTTCAGCTGGCGAGCCACCATCACGAGCTCCTCTTCAGTGAGCACCTGAGGCAGAATGTCGATGGCGCACAGTTCGTCGTAGACTCGCACCTCGCGAGCAGACAGGCCCAGGCGGCGGCCACGTTCAGCGTCATTCTCAGCCTCGGTAGCCAGCGAGCGAACAGCGAGCAACAGCTCTTCAAGTTCCTTGCTGCTCTTATTCTCAAAGGCGTTATAGCGCTTGAGTAGCTCCTCCAGACGCTTCATGAAATAGACGACTCGTGCCTGCTGGCCTTCCAGGGAGTTCTGAATCTGCATGGTCACAAGGTCGGCGGCATTCTGAGCTACCAGAGCCGCCGCATCCGTGCCAGAGAGCTGTTCGATTGCCGAATCGGTCAGCTGGCGCAGGTCGATAGCGCTCTCACCGTTAGAATCCACCGTGATGATGTTGGTGCCACCGGTCTCCACGGCCTCGTTGAACAGGCGTTCCATCTGCTGCTTGATTTCTTCAGCGCTGATGGTCTGTTCGAAGGCACGGTTGGTCAGGCGGCGGTTCTTCACCCCCTTGTGCACGTCACGCAGGAACTCGAGTCGCGCAATCATGGCCGGGGTCAGGACCTTAGATACTTCCTTCTTGTCCTTGAGGGGAACGAGCTGGCGGTACAGGTCGATGATGTGGCCCAGGAGCTTAGTGACCTGCGGTGCATCGCTCTGAGGTGCGCGTTCCGCATCCTGCTCATAGCCGAGGACCTTGCTCTGTACCAGGGTCAGCACACGTTCATACTCACGCGGGTCGACGCCAGCACCGCGGCTTTCAGCCATGGCGTACCAGTCGATGCCCAGGTATTCGGTGAGCTGCGCGTAGGAGGTCTTGAAGTCTTCCAGCAACTTCTCACCGCGGGTTACGGGGTTGAAGTTGACCTCTTCTCCGCTGGTTGCGTACTGCTTCAGGGCCTTGCGCAGGTTGGTGTGTAGCGGCAGGAAGCCAACAAGCAGGCCAGACTGCTTTTCCTTGTAGGTGCGGTTGATGCGGGCGATGGTCTGCATCAGATTGTGTTCCTTCTGCAGACGGTCCATGTACATGGTGTGCAGTACGGGGGCATCAAAGCCGGTGAGCAGGCGGTCGGCCACAACAATGATTTCCAGCTGGTCTTCGGGGTCCTTGATGCGACGCTCAACCGCGCGGGAATCGGCCTTGTTGCGGCGGAAGGGTGCGAGCTCCTCCGTGTCGCTCGTGGTACCAGAGATCAGCACCTGTACGCGGCCACCGTTGATGTCCTCGGGGCCTTCAGGGGCCCAGTCGGGACACTGCTCGATGATTTTGTGGAAGAGTCGCACAGCGTGCTCACGGCCGGAAGTAACCACCATAGCCTTACCGATGCCGCCACTCATTTCTTCGCGCATGAGCTCGCGGCGTTCTTCCCAGTGCTCGACAATATTCCTAGCGACCTCGTCCAGACGCTCGTCAGAGGCCAGCAGCTTCATGATCTGGGTCTGCTCAAGCTTGGTCTTATTGGCCATTTCGAGCTCCAGCGCATCGGTCAGTTCCTCGATAGACTGGCCGATTTCTTCACTGCCTTCAGTGGTTGCCATCTTGATGTGGCGCGGCTGGTAGAGCAGCGGGACGGTCGCGCCTTCTTCAATAGCGCGGTCGAAGCTGTAGGTGTGAATGTACTCGCCGAAGACTGCGGTGGTGTTACCGGTCTTGTTGTCGATGGGGGTGCCGGTGAACGCGATGTACTTGGCGTTGGGCAGGGCGGTGTTGAGGTTGTGTGCGTATCCTTCCAGGGTGTCGTAGTGGGAGCGGTGTGCCTCGTCCACCATGACGATGATGTTCGAGCGGTCGGAGAGCTGCGGGAACTTCTCGTCGGGGTCTTCCATGCCGAACTTCTGCAGGGTCGTGAAGAAGATACCGCCGGACTGGATGTCGTTCAGGCGGTTCTTCAGCTCACGGCGCGAATCGAACTGGACGGGTTCCTCGGGGAGCATGTCCTTGGCGTTCAGGAATGTCGTGTAGAGCTGGCTGTCCAGGTCGGTGCGGTCGGTCACCACGACGATAGTGGGGTTGTGCAGCGCCTTCTCTCGCATGGCAGCGCGGGCGAAGAACAGCATGGAGTAGGACTTGCCGGAGCCCTGGGTGTGCCAGACGACGCCTACCTGTCCCCTGCCGGTGTGGGTCTTTACGGCGCGGTCGAGTGCCTCGCGTACCGCGTAGTACTGGTGTGCCTTAGCGAGGATCTTGACGTAGGACTTGCTGCCTTCTTCGGTGCCGGTGCCTACGAAGAGGGTGAAGTGGCGCATCATGTCGAGCAGAATTTCGGGGGTTCCGAAGGCCTGGATGATGCGGTTGAGCGGGGTGCTGTGCTGACCGTTGTCATCATGGTAGGTGCCGTTGGGGGTTTCTGCGCCTTCGGCGTTGTAGTTCCACTGGGCGGTGTGCGAGAGCGGGGTGCCGATGGTACCGTAGCGTGCGTGGTCGGCCTGGCCCATGATGGTGACGATGTTGTAGGTGAAGGCCTGCGGGATTTCACGCTGGTAAGTGTTCATCTGGTTGTAGGCTTCGGTGAGCTTCTTGTCCTGGTCTTTGAGCTCGATGATGCCTACGGGCAGGCCGTTGCAGTAGAGCACCACATCCAGGCGGTAGGAGCGTCCGCTGGAAAAGACGGTGACCTGCTGCGCCGCCAGGTAGGTGTTCTGGGAGGGGTCTGCGGAGATGACCTGCAGGTTTCGGGTGCGCAGGGTGCCGTCGGGTGCCTTCATTTCGACGGGGATGCCGGCGCTCATGTAGCCGAGAGCTTCCTTGTTCTCGGCCATGATGTTAGCGCTGCGGCGACGGGTCAGAGTGGTGTAGGCCTTCTGCACGTGGTCTTCGGTGGCGTCCGGGTTGAGGCGGCGCAGGGCTTCCTTGACCTCGCCGGGGATGATGAGGGATTCACGGGATTCACGGCCGTGACGGAACGCCTTGTAGTTGGGCAGAATCGAGTCCGGCACGCGGGTTGCCCGTACGCGCTCTTCGTAGCTGGTGTCTGCCTGAATACCGGATCCGTTGGTTAGCTCCCAGCCCTTATCTGCGAGTTCAGAGAGGACGCTCAGTTCCCAGTTCTTTTCAGCCATGGTGGCTCCTTTCTTTGCCGGTGCCCTGCACCCTGCGTGTTGTGTGAATACTTTGCCTATGTGCCGGTTACTCATCTTCTGTGGTGAGCTGTGCGGCGTTGTACATCTCTAGAATGCCTGATGACGAGGGGAAATGTCGTTATTGTGTTTTACCCCGGGGTAAGCGAACGGGCTGAAGTGCTGGGTTGTCTACCCGCCCCAGCACCTCAGTCATCGTATTTACTCGGTGTCATCCTTTCGGATTGATTCTTCCCAGGTGGAGCGAATGTCGAGGTGGCTAGCCATGAGGTCCCGTTCGTAGCGTCCGCGGACGGCACGCACCTGCTGCAGGGCTTCAGCCAGGGCGGCTTCTACCTCGTCGAAGGCGTTGAGTTCCTGGGCGAGGTAGCGTGCGACGGGGTGGGTGACGTATACGTCCGCATTTTCGGGTGCGCCACCTGCAGCCTCGGAGTTTCCAGCTTCAGCAACATCAGGCTTTTCGCTGAACCATTCGAGGTCGTTATTGTTCCACGCCAGGCCGTCAATATGGGGCAGCGGCTGCTTCTCCCAGCCCTTAATGTCTGTGCTGGTCTTGCGCTTTTCGGGGGCAAGGTGGGTGCTGATCCTGAGGGCGGTTCCTTCGGCTAGGCCGTTGAGGAGCGCTCGCAGAAGGTGCGCGAGCAGCTGGGCGCGCTGAACGTATTCGCTGGTGGCGCGCAGGCTGGACCGGCCGGGGGTGTAGTGGCGGAATCGAAGTACGGTCATGCCCTGGCCGATAGCCTCTCCCCCGTGTTCGCTCAGGTAGACGGCGGGACCACCGTAGGCCTGGTCGTAGGCGGGGTAGATGACGATGTCGTTAGCCTGGGTGAGCTGGGTACCTTCGGTCAGGTCGAGGGCGCGCAGGTAGTGGCTCTCGGCAGGCAGCACACCGTAGCGTGCGTAGTGGCCAAGTGCGTGCGCATCGAGAACACGGATGCGTTTCCTGTTGTTTTCTACATCGCCGTAGCGTGTGCCGGTGATCTGGCGGCCGGTGATTTTGGTGAGTACCTTCTCGGTTTTGATGAGTTGGTTGATGGTGATGTCGTATTCTTCGCCGTGCGGAATGGACCGTTCGTCTTCGGGGGTGCGAAGGTGCGGCACGGTTACGGGCAGGCCGGTGGGGAGGGTTTCGAGGAGTGCGGGTAGGTCTCGGGTAAGGCTAGTGAGTAGGCTGAGGCTTTCTTCGGGGGTGTTGTTGGAGACCGGGTTGATGTGCAGCTCGTCGAAGGAGGCGTTTTTGAGCGCGTCGGAGGCTACGATGACGCCGCGGGTGATGTCTTCGGAGCCGATTTCGCCGCGTTCGAGGTAGCCGCGGGCGGTGTTTGCGACGAGTTCGGCGGCGGGAGTCAGTACCGGCGTATTGGAGGGTTCGGCGAGGGTGTAGAGTTTCTCGTCGTCGAGGGAGCCGAGGTAGACGGATCCCTGGGGTTTGCTTCCGGTCGGGAAGATGCTGAAGAGGCCCAGGCCGAGGCGGGTTTTGGTGTTGACTTTGAGGTGTTCGGGGCCGAGGTCGATGACGGCGCGTAGGCGCATGCCGTGGTTGCCGGGTTGCACGGTGATGGCGGTGAGGAAGTCGTCGACGAGTTTGTCTTGTCGGGTTTCTTCGCCGCGGTGTGCGGCTTTGAGGTGGCGGCCGAATCCTGCAAGTACGTCCAGGGGTGCGAGGACTGCGAGGCGTTCACCGGCGCGCACCGGGTAGGTAATGGCTCCCTCCGTACCGATGCCTTCGTCAACTGTGTAGGCGAGGTTCTCGAGGGTGGCCCAGGCGTCTTCCTGCTGCGCTGCGAGGTTGTCGGGGGTGCCTGCGGGGGTGTCGAGCGGCAGGATGATGAGGTGGTTGGCGGGCGCCTCGGGCAGGGGTGCTACGGGGTCGGAGGCTTCTTCTCGTTCCTTTCTGCTGGTGGTTTTCCCGCCGGTGGCGCGGCTCTGCTTCTCGGCCCAGCGTTCGGCGCGGTAGAGGTCGGCGGCCTGCTGTTCGGCGGAGTCTTCGTCGGTGAGGAGCAGGTAGCAGAGGTAGAGGATAAAGTCGGGTCGGCGTTCATCCGTCAGCGCGCCGGATCCGTTACTGCCGGTGGCGCTGAAGGCGATAGCCTGGTGGGCTTGGGGCAGGTGGGCGACGAGGTGCGCGGCTGTTTCGTAGCTGCCGTACCCTCCGTGCAGGATGAGGTTACGACGGTCGGGGTCGCTACCGCCGAAGGCGAGGTCGTGGTGGGTGGCGTAGGAGCCTGCGTTGAGGAAGTCCGCGACGTAGCGGATGAGCTCGGCGTCGGGCAGGGCGTTGGTGCGGTCTGCGGCGGCGAGCGATGTGTGGATGCTGTTGAGGGTTTCGTGGGGGTGAGCGCCTGCGTAGTATCCGGCGGCGAGGGCGTAGCTGGTGAGGAGCTGCGCTTCGTTGGCGGTGAAGGTGCCGCGGGCGGCGCGGAGTGCGGGTACGAGTAGTTCGGTGAGGATGGGCTGCAGGGCTTCGGAGGCGGATTCGATGGACTGTTGCAGTTCTTCTTCGGCGTCTGCGCTGGGATCGGGGTTGAGCAGGGTGAGGAAGGTTTCTTCGGAGCCTACCCAGGAGCGTGCGAGGAGCACGAGGGTCGCGATGAGTGCCAGGAGTTCGCGGTAGTTGCTGCTGTGCGGGTGGTCGGTGCTGAAAGTGGCGGCTACGACGCGGGCGAGCATGCGCGCGGTGATGTTTTCGAGGATGTACCGGTCGTAGGGGTAGCTGCCGGGCCACTTTTTGGGGTCGGGAAGGTGCGTCTCGTGCAGGTAGCGCAGGATGGGCGCGAGGGGTACGGGGGCGCCCTGCGGGAGGTCGGGACAGCACTGTTTGACCCAGGTGTTGACGGTGGGTTTAGTGGCGATGCCGACGGCTTCGGTGAGCTGGATGCGTGAGAGGCTGTAGGGTGCGACGAGTTCAGCGAGGGCACTGTAGGTGGAGTTGTTGGGCCGGTAGACGGGGTGGTTGGTGGGTGCCATGGTAGCTCCTTTGCTGAGGCGGTCGTGAAGTAGGTGATTGCGTGGTAGTAGGGTGGCACGCCCTGCCCGGTCGGTGTGAACCAACCGGGCAGGGCGGATGCGGCACTCCCCTAGCGTCTAGCCAATGAGGCGCTTAATGAGAGCGTCGCGGGTAGCAGCGAGCTGAAGGTTCTCTTGCTCTAGAGAGAAAATCTCTTGTTCAACACTTGTGAGAAAATCTTCTACGCCATTAGAAGTAGCAGTCTCACTAAACGGTATATCCAACTCGGAGAGACCTTTTTTATTAATGGCACTAAAAATTGTTCCTTCACCCTCGAATTTCTCCCAGAGATTAGGATTAGTTTTCAGAGTGTAGAAAAGAGTATTTTCCTGGCCACATGATGAGCGAATAGCAGCCAGACCTCGTCCAACACAACACGCTTCAACTGAACGATTAAGAGCACCAATCGGAGCACGAACACTGAAAAGAATATCCAGCGGTTCAGCCATTCGAGTTGCAGCAGTTGTATATGTACGCGGGGTGGGGTACCTGAATCCAAAATCTTTTTTACCTTGGAAAAAGAGAACTCCAGAACCCTCAGTATTTAGAGTCTCTCCCTTCGGAGATTGACCCATAACTATATGAGCAATGTCATTAAGTTTCTGAGTTTTTTGAACTGATTTTAGGTACTTACGGGTTACTGCCTCCCCCAAGGAATCTAGGGTCTGGATGAGGCGAGTGTTTGCTTCGATTTTGTCGTCGAGCGAGCCCAACATCCCGGCAATCCGTTCCTGCTCTTCCAGAGGGGGCAGGGAAACTTCAAATTTTTCAGCAAAAATTTTGAACTGAAAATTAGCGATTCCAGTTGACTGATTCTGGAATTCCCAAGACCCTCCAGAGGCCCACCAAGACTGCAGAAGATAGTACATATATTTAGGGAAAACTACTTCTTTTTTGAAACGAAGCAGACGGCAAAAACTTGCCGGTATGACTGCATGTTCCACCGAGCTCAGTAGCTTCTCCGAAATATAAACGGTCCTTCCGGTAGGCCTATTCTTAGTACCACCAGATATTTCAAGCAGTATGTCTCCATCCTGCAATGACCTTTTATTAACAAAATTCAGCACATCGAATCTTAAAGGAACACCGTCAAAACTTCCCTTCTCAATTGAGGGAAAATCTGCACTGCGGATGACGTAATTTGGAGTATTTTGATCCCCGTCAGGAGCTTCAGAACCCCAGCCGCCACCGATGACGTATTCAAGAAGATCACCAATAATATGGTTATTCATCTTCTTCACCACCTTCAAGGTCCAGCGAGGCCAGCTGCTCACGCACGACCGCGCCCAGGCGCTCCGACTCAGCAAACTGCTCCAGCAGCTGCTCACGCAGACCGGCAATACGCGCATCCAGCTCCTGTGCGCTCTCACCCTCAGACACAGCACTACCCACGTAGCGGCCCGGAGTCAGCACAAAATCCTGCTCCCGCACATCCTCAAGCGACGCCGAGAAGCAGAAACCTGCCTCATCCTCATATGCACCAGCCGTCGGCTCCTCGTCAGCCTTCACCAGCGAACCGTCCGCATGATACATCGACGGCATACCGCGCCACGCACACCACGTATTCGCAATCTTCGCGATATCCTCCTCAGAGAACACACGCTCAGTACGAGACACCATATGACCCATCGAACGGGCATCCATAAACAAGATCTGACCCGAACGGTCCACAGAACCATTCACACCGGCAGACTTATCCTTCGACAACAACCACACACACGCCGGGGAGCTCGTCGTCGTAAACATATTCGGCGGCAAAACCAACACAGCAGCCACCGCGTCGCCCTCAACCATGGCACGACGAATACCGCCCTGACCACCAGTATCAGCAGTCAACGAACCATTCGCCATCACCACAGCAGCCGAACCCTTCACATCCAGCTTCGACCACACATGCTGCATCCACGCAAAATTCGCGTTATTCTTCGGCGGAACACCAAACACCCAGCGCGGGTCATCCTCAACCCGGTGCCACTCCTTGATATTGAACGGCGGGTTCGTCAGCACATAATCAAAACGCTCACCCGGGTGCGAATCCTCAACGAATGTGTCACGCCAGCGGTCACCCACCGAACCATCAATACCATGAATCGCCAAATTCAGGCGCGCCAAACGCCACGTCGCCTGGTTACGCTCCTGACCATACGCAAGCACACGCTGGTCCCCCTTAGCGCGGTCATCAAACGCACCACCGGCACGGTGCACAAAATTATTCGACTGCACAAACATGCCACCCGAACCACAGCACGGATCATACACGCGGCCACTCGTCGGCTGAATCATACCCACCAGAGTATTCACCACAGTCGTCGGGGTGTAGAACTCGCCACCCTTCTGACCCTGCGCACGAGCAAACTTACCCAAGAAATACTCATACACGAAACCCAAAACATCCTTCGACGAAGAATGCTCACCATCACGCACCGCCGCAAAATTCGCATTCGACAGCAAGTCAATTACCTGCGCCAGCGTGCGCTGCTCCACCTTCTCACTCGCATACATGGGCTCCAGGGCACCACGCAGCTGCGGGTTTTCGTCCATGATCCTATCCATGGCTTCGTCAACCAGCTCACCCACACGGTCACCCTTTGCTTGTTGCACCAGGTCAGACCAGCGGGCGCCAGCCGGCACATAGAACGCGTGGCGGGCATGGTAGTACGAAGGCTCCTCCAGCTCCTCTGCCAGGGTCTCACCTTCTAGGCCGTACTCTTCATCCAGCATACGCTGCACGTCCTCGCGGGCCTTATCGAAAGTGTCACCAATGTACTTCAAGAAAATCAGGCCCAGCATGAAGTCGCGGTAGCCACCGGACTCCATGGATCCGCGCAGAATGTCCGCGGACTTCCACAGCATCTCCGCCAACTCAGCCGGAGTAGTAGGGGCACCTGACCCCTGAGATACAGGCTCTTTCGCCATTATCGCGCCTTTCAACGTCACCGGGGGTGGACCCCAGATGTCCTCAATGTAAGTGTCTAACTACCTATTATCCCTGCTGGCCGGAGGTGAGGTGGCCGGGCTGGTCACCCAGTCCCTTCCGCTCTCTCTCCGCCGAGAAGCCACATGTGTTTCGAAAAGCAACATGTTTGGTGGCTTTTCGAAACACATGTGGCTTCTGGTGAGCAGATAAGAGACGTCCGCCCGCAGGAATTCAAAGAATATATTCCCTCTCCCCCGCACCCAGTCCGTCAATTTTTCGCTTACCCCGGGGTAAACCAAAAAATCTCAGCCACCCCAAACCCTCATCCTATAGTTGAGGTACAAGGTCACTGCACGACCATCACCCCACCTGCCCCGGTGCAGGCCCGCACGGGCCGGGGCTGCAACAACCAAAGGAGCACATTATGAGCCCCACCCTGACTCAGCGCATCCGCGCATTCATCAACCCGCCGGAGGAGACCACCTCCCCCGATACGCTCACCCACGATTGGGCTACCAAGAATTACGAGGAGGCGAACCAGCACGAATTGAATGGCTATACCTTCATCTCCCTGCCGATGTACAACGCATGTGTGAAGCTTAGTCGCCAGGTCCTCGCGCTTCAGGTGGCCTGCAGTATGCGCTGGGGTACCGACCACGAGGACGTTCAGATCTACGACCCCGAGTCGAAGAAGCTGATTGCCGAGAGTCTCGTGGACCTCACCGAGTTCGGGAAGCAGAACGGCTGGTTCCATGCCGGCTACGGTGGCCGCTACAACATCAATTGGAATGCTGTTGAGGGATCACTCAAGACGGCAAGCTTCCCGCTGAAGGCTGAGTAACCCCTCACTCTCTCCCGCCGAGAAGCCACTTGTGTTTCGAAAAGCCACCAAACATGTTGCTTCTCGAAACACTTGTGGCTTCTCGGCACCGCCCAAATCAACTAGCAAATCTAAGGAGAACAAATTGTCCTTTGAAGAAGTCCTGTCCATTATTGGGACTGTTGCCCCGCCGCTTACCGCTATCGTAGGACTCGTGACCGCTGGGGTAAAGCTCGGTGCGGCACGTAAGGATGCCAAGAAGGCAGCCACCACCCCCGGAGCGGGAAATACCACCCAGAAGCTCAGCATCGGAACCATCAACGGCAATGGCAACCGCGTACACAACACCCACCAGCAGGTAGGCAACGGGTCCGCAGCGATTAGTGGTGACGGCAACCGCACCACCATCGACAACAGCCAGCACACGCACAACCACGCACCCACCAAGAAGGGGCAGGAAAGTACTGAAGACCCCTTCGGCTTCGGCATTATCGCGGTAGTCAGCACGGTGGTTGCTACGGCTGCATTTTGTGCTAGCTGGCCCAGCATCAACCAGATCGGCATCATCTGCTGGGTATTTTGCCTCGCCTTGGCTGGTGTGCTCATCAAGAAGTATGCACAGTCGGGGACCGAAACCAGCATTAACACCCTGATGTATATGCTCTACCCCGGCATTCTGCTGGCCATCACTGCATGGACCTGGGTAACTCTCAACGGTTCCGGCATGTACAACCTGTCTACCATTCGCGCCACTATCGACAGTTATATGAGCTCCCATCAGCAGGGCGGTTACATTGTACGATTCATTGAAGCTGTCACCGCAACGTATGGATTCGGTGGCTTCACCTTGCTGATGTTGAATTTGCTCGCCGCTGTGTTTACGGTTCTGGTTCTGGTTCGCTGCTACTGGCGTATTCTGAACGCCGCCTGTGCACGTTACCGCGGCTTTGAGCTTCGCTTTCCCCTGCAGGAAGCTGGTGTGAGCATCATCCTGGCTGTCATGGGGTGCGTAGCATGCCAGCCCGCGCTTGCTGAGCTGATTGTTTCGCAGATCAACAAGTAACATCCGGTAGATAAAATGCCGGGCCGTATTCACTCAACTTATCCACACCCCTCTCATCGAGAAGCCACATGTGTTTCGAAAAGCCACGTTTTTGGTGGCTTTTCGAAACACATGTGGCTTTTCGGCGTAATAACTAAACGTAACATTTGAACACAAACACTCTCATTTGATGCAATTAAAGTATGTTTACCAGAGAAGAACTATCAACGATGATAAGCACCCGCACTGAACTCATCACCTCAGCCGCCCACACACGAATCACCCTAAGTCACGCCCTCAACCGCGGCGAACTCACCCGCGTCTCAAAAGGGCACCTTCTCCCCACCCACACCTGGAACAGCCTACGCCCCAACGACCGGCACTACGTGTGCATCCTCGCGCACCTCAACGAATACCCCACCAATATCCTTGCCGCCCAAAGCGCAGCCATCGCCTGGGGCATCTCCTCCCTCAGCCCACCACGCCACGTTCAAGTACGAGGATCCGGAGGCGGCCGCCGAGAAAACATCCAGCGCATCCAAGACGCCCTCACCGCGGACAGCCCCATCATGTACACGCCAGAGGGGATTCCCACCGTCACGCCGCTAACAGCTATCACCACCTGCGTAAAAACGCTCCCCTTTCGCGACGGGCTCGTTCTGGCCGAAAGCGCCCTTCAACGCTTCGCTCAGGAACCGGATAAGCTCACCTACGAGGAGCTCAAGAAAGAGCTCTCATCCGCAGCTGGCCGCGGGTGCCGCACCGCCCGCCTCGTTGGGCATGAGCTCAGCCCGCACTCAGAATCTGTTGCGGAAACCTGCATGCGGTTACTTCTCGATGACCAAGGAATCCACTACACGCAGCAAGAAACCATCAGCTATGAAGGTCATACCTACCGAGCGGACTTTCTACTGCCCACTACTAGACTCCACGGCAGGCCCGTCATTCTGGAGGTAGACGGCAACATCAAATACAACGCCAAGGAGGACCTGGTTCGGGAGAAGACCCGACAGGATCGGCTACTCCACGCAGGGTATGCCGTTGTCCGTATTTCTGCTAAGGATGCTATTTACCGTCCGAGGCAGGCCCTGCAGGTGCTGCGTGCTGCTGGAGTGCCCCAAATTTAACCGCGAAAAGCCACATGTGTTTCGAGAAGCCACTAAAAATGTGGCTTTTCGAAACACATGTGGCTTCTCGGCGAGTAAAGAGGTGAGTAGAGAGGCGACTACCTAACCAGCAAACCATCAGCTATCAGGGACATCACCAGATAGATAGTTACACTCACGCTGAAAAGGCGTTGTGCGCTTTCCAACTTTGAACCAACAATCACAGCACGACCTCCTAGCGCGCTAGCGGCAAGGAAAACAGAGTGCAACAGAACTTCCGGAACAAGCATTCCCCACACAAAGAACAGCACAGTATACACAGCCAAAATTACCAACCCCGGAACACCGTATGCGCTCATAACACCATTTACAAAGTCCACGTCAGTCGGACCTGCAGAAAGACCCGCCTGAATCAGGTTGACCATCGACCAGTGTTTGTTCGTCTGCAAGCCACTCGACAGTATCTGGCCGAGAAACGCACCGGACGATACCACGTACATCAGACCCGCTACGGCGTTGCGCTTCATCTTCTTACCCTTGGCCCGTGCACGCTTGGAACAACGCACCATTGCAGTCACGCCCAGCAGTATCACCGTCCATCCAAAAATAGCCGCGCCCCACTGCAAGGCTCCGTCCGCAGAACCCCGATGCAACATGACCGCCCACATCGCTGCAGCTACAAATCCGCCCATCACGACATTGAGGACAAGATCCGGGGTACCCGAAATGGAGAAATTCCAGATACGGTCTTCGTCGTCCGATTCTTGCGCGTACTTCTCACCCTTCATCTTGGCTCGCAGATAACGAATCGAGACAATCATGCCCCGCACAGCAGATATTGCAGCCGCCCAGAAGATGAAAATTACGCCTGCCCACATCAGAATTGATGTTGCTGAGTGAATCCAATGTGACAACCAGTTCATGTCATGCCTTTCTCCAGGGTGGCCTTGTAATGCAGTGACCACCCATCCAATATGTCCTCTTCAGACTATTCCTGATGTGGAGGCCTACCCCTTGCTCGCAATTTACCCCGGGGTAAATCATCCTTTCAGGTACGCGAAAAGCCACATGTGTTTCGAAAAGCCACGTCTTTGGTGGCTTCTCGAAACACATGTGGCTTCTCGGCGGAGTGGAGTATGAGGATGTTAGTCCAGCAACGCGTCCACGAATGCTTCCGGGTCGAACGGTGCCAGGTCGTCCGGGCCTTCACCCAGGCCGATGAGCTTGACGGGAACGCCGAGCTCCTCCTGGATAGCGACCACGATGCCGCCCTTTGCGGTGCCGTCGAGCTTGGTCAGCACGATACCGGTGACGTCCACGATATCGCCGAAGACCTTCGCCTGAACCATACCGTTCTGGCCGGTGGTCGCGTCAATGACGAGCAGAACCTCGGTGACCGGCGCTTCCTTCTCGATAACGCGCTTGATCTTGCCGAGCTGATCCATCAGACCGGACTTGTTCTGCAGGCGGCCCGCGGTGTCCACGAGCACGGTGTCAACGCCCTGCTCTTTGCCAGCCTTCACGGCGTCAAACGCGACGGATGCGGGGTCGGCGCCTTCCTTCTCGGAACGCACGGTCTTCACGCCCACGCGGTCACCCCAGGTGGTCAGCTGCTCAGACGCGGCCGCACGGAACGTATCCGCGGCGCCCAGGAGCAGGGTCTGGCCGTCAGCGACCATCACGCGGGCAATCTTACCGACCGTGGTGGTTTTACCGACGCCGTTCACGCCAACGACCAGCACCACGCCGGGGTTGCCGTCGCTACCGGCGGTCTTCAGTTCGCGGTCCATGTCGGGGCGGACGATCTTCACGAGCTCTTCGCGGAGCATCTTCTTCACGGCGGCGGGGTTGCTCGTGCCCTCAACGCGCACGCGCTGCTGTAGCGCCTCCACCAGGCGGGTGGTCGGCTCGGAACCGAGGTCGGCGAGCAGCAGGGTTTCTTCGACCTCGTCCCAGACGTCCTGGTCGATGCGGTCGCGGGAGAGCAGAGCCAGCAGGCCCTTGCCGAGCATGTTGTTGGAGCGTGCCAGGCGGGCACGCAGGCGCACCAGGCGACCCGCGGACGGGTCGGGCATATCAAGTTCAATAGCGCGAGGTGCTGAGCTTTCGGGTTTTTCCGCCGATCCGCCGGAGGCTTCTGCCGCCTCCTGACGCAAAGACTGCAGGTTCGCGGTCTTCTTGGGTCGGCGCAGAACGGCGAAAAGTACACCGGCGATCACCAGTACACCCAGCACGATTGCGCAGATTATCATCATCGTTTCATTCACACTACTAGCTTACCGGTTTGGGCGGTTTGGCTGGTCGAGATTACGCGCATGCCCGACTGTCGGCGGAGTAGACTGGACACTGTTAAGTTTTTTAGCCGAACACATGTTGGGCAGTTGCGGGTGGGGCCTGTGACTGCCGCACGGCACCGCACGATTTCGAGGATGAACATGAGGAACCCTGCCAAAACACCGCCTGTTTTTGACCCGCGCACGATTGACCCGAACCGTGTGCCGACTGGTTTGAAGGTTCTGATTGTTGCGTCGTTCATGATTGCGGTGGGTTTTGGTTTGGTGGCGCCGGTGCTACCGAATTATGCGCAGAATTTTAATGCCACGGTCACTATGGCGACGATGGTAGTTTCTGCGTTGGCGATTACACGCCTGATTTTTGCGCCGTCAGCGGGTCAGCTGATTACCCGTTGGGGTGAGCGTCCGGTGTACACGATTGGCATGCTGATTGTGTCGGTAACGTCGTTTATGATTGCGTTCGCCTGGGATTATTGGGTGCTGCTGGCTTCGCGTGCGGTGGCGGGTATCGGCTCGGTCATGTTCACTGTCTCTGCGATGGGTCTGCTGGTGCGCCTGTCCCCGGCTCATATGCGCGGCCGTATTTCTGGCTATTATGCGACGGCGTTCCTGCTGGGTAACCTGCTGGGCCCGGTGATTGCGAGCGCGCTCGCGCCGTTTGGTATGCGTGCGCCGTTCATTGTGTACGGTTTTTCGCTACTGGCGGCGGGTCTGATTGTGTGGTTCATGATGCCGTCGCAGGCGGCGTTGGAGGCGGAGCGTGACGCGATTATGGAGGCGGCGGCGCTGGCTGAGGGTAAGGGTACCGGGGTGTTGCCGTCGGCGGCGCCCACCCCTGCTGGTGCATCCGGTCAGGGGGCTAAGCCTGGGGCTTCTTCGGGTAAGAGCGATCTTCCTGCGATGACGGTTCGTGACGCGTTGAAGTTCTCGAATTACCGTTCTGCGTTGGTTTCGAATTGGGCGATTGGCTGGTCGGTGTTTGGTGTGCAGTCGTCTATTATTCCGTTGGCGGCGGCGTATTTGGCGACCGGTGGCGACATGTCTAATTCGGTTGCGGGTACCCTGTTGGCTTCTTTGGCGATGGCGACGAACTCGTTTGGTAATGCGTTGACGCAGACGTTCTCGGGCCGTTTTTCGGATCGTTTTGGTCGCCGTGTGATGGCGTTTTCGGGTCTGCTGTTGGCGGGTTCTGCGGTGACGTTTATGGGTTTCGCGCCGGTGGCGTGGGTGTTTGTGTCGTTGACGGCGTGCTTGGGTATTGGTGCGGCGTTTATGGGCCCGTCGATTCAGGCTGCGGTGTCTGATGTGATTGGTACTCGCCGCAGTGGTGGTCAGGTGTTGGCGGTGTATCAGATGTGTAGTGATTTCGGTATGATTTTGGGTCCGCTGGTGGCTGGTTTGATTGCGGATGCGTGGGGCTTTGTTCCGGCGTTCATTATCAGTGGTTTGTTGCTGGTGGCGGCGGCGTTTACGTGGGCGCCGTTCCGGAAGGCGCGCTGGCCGAAGGATATTGCGGACGCGGACTATACGGGCCGCTAAGAGCTCTATAACAAGTGAAAAGCCGGTGCCCGGTTCCTGTGACGTGACAGGAACTGGGCACCGGCTTTATGTGTACGAGAGGTGAGCTGACAGCAACACCCGACCCCAGACCAGCTTTATATACCCCAGGCTGAGGCAAGCTAACCCAAGAAGGCACCCACTTACCAACCTCATATACCCCAGCCTGAGGCGAGCTAACCCAAGAAGGAAACCCCAGACCAACCCCTATTATCAATCAACCCGAGGGATAGGCGACCTAGAGGGCGTACCGGACACACGAAGCGGGGGCTCCGTCCTCAAGGCGCCCCAGCGCCGCAGAGGGGGCACTCCCCCGCTTCGTGTGTTTTGGTCGCCTTCTCTTAGCAACCCCTATCGGGTCACAGGCATCTTGGAGAATTCACGCACGGTACCTTCCGGGTCGCCGGAGCGTACCAGTGCTTCACCGATGAGTACCGCATCGGCACCGGCGCCTGCGTAGGCGCGCACGTCCTCGATGCTGGCGACACCGGATTCGGCGACCTTGATGACGGAGTTGGGCAGGTGCGCTGCGAGGGATGCGTAGTGTTCGTTGTTGACTTCGAGGGTCTTGAGGTTACGCACGTTGATGCCGACGATTTTGGCGCCGATGCGCTGGGCGACCTCGATTTCTTCGGGGGTGTGGGTTTCGACGAGGGCGTTCATGCCGAGCGATTCGGTGAGTTCGAGGAATTCGCGCAGGGTCTGCTCGTCGAGGGCTGCGACGATGAGCAGGACCAGGTCGGCGCCGTGTGCGCGTGCTTCCCAGATCTGGTATTCGTCGACGGTGAAGTCCTTGCGTAGCACGGGGATGTTCACGGCGGCGCGGACTGCGTCGAGGTCGGCGAGGGAGCCGTTGAATCGGCGCTGTTCGGTGAGTACCGAGATTGCTGCGGCGCCACCAGCCTCGTAGCGTGCGGCAAGCGCGGCAGGGTCGGGGATTTCGCCGAGCGCACCCTTGGAGGGCGAGGAACGCTTCACCTCAGAGATAATGCGTGCGGTGGTGCCGTTGCCGCCGCCGGGTACTTCACCGCGCAGGGAGGCGAGCGCGTCGCGGGCGGGTGCAGCGGCGAGGGCGCGCTTCTTCATTTCCTCGAGGGGAACCTGCTGTACGCGGGCGGCGAGGTCTTCGCGGACGCCGACAATGATCTCGTCGAGAACGGTGCTCATGGTGTCTCCTTGGGTTACTTGGTGGCGTTGACGGCTGCGTCTGCGTCCAGCGGTGCCAGGCCGGAGGCGGTCAGCACGGCGCGCAGCGGGGCGGCGGACTTGTTGACGGTTTCGAGGGTTTCGGAGTCCGGGTTGGAGTCCATGACGAGGCCTGCACCTGCCTGTACGTAGGCGGTGCCTTCCTTGAGTACGGCGGTGCGGATGGCGATTGCCATGTCCATGTTGCCGGCGAAGTCGAAGTAGCCACATACGCCGCCGTAGACGCCGCGGCGGGTGGGTTCGTATTCGTCGATGAGCTGCATGGCGCGCGGCTTGGGGGCGCCGGAGAGGGTGCCTGCCGGGAAGGCGACGCGCAGCACGTCGTAGGCGCTGAATTGCGGGTCGAGTTCGGCGCTGACGGCGGAGGAAATGTGCATGATGTGGCTGAAACGCTCAATGATCATGAACTGGTCGACGGACACGGTGCCGGGCTTGGCGATGCGTGAGAGGTCGTTGCGTGCCAGGTCGACGAGCATGAGGTGTTCGGAGCGTTCCTTCTGGTCGGCGAGCAGTTCCTCGGCGAGTGCGAGGTCTTCTTCGCGGGTTGCGCCGCGCGGGCGGGATCCGGCGATGGGGTGGGTGCTGGCGATGCCGTCCTTGAGGGTGACGAGCGCCTCCGGGGAGGAGCCGACGATGTGGAAGGGGGTGCCGTTGCTGTCTTCGAAGTTGAAGAGGTACATGTACGGCGAGGGGTTGGACTGGCGCAGTACACGGTACACGTCGAGTGCTTTGGCGTTGGTTTTGGCTTCGAATCGGCGTGAGAGCACGATTTGAAAGACGTCGCCGTCGATGATGTTCTTCTTGGAGCGGTCGATGGCGTCTTTGAAGCCCTGTTCGCTCCAGGTGAGGGTGACGTCTTCGCGGACCTTGCGGTCAACGTCTGCCACGCCGGAGAGAATGGAGGTGGTGGCTGCGGCGCCGCGCTGCAGGCGGCGGAGCATGCTGTGCAGGCGCGCTACGGCGTCTTCGTAGGCGCCGTCGACGTTTTCGCTGGTGCCGTTGAAGTTGATGGCGTTGGCGACGAGCAGGACGGTGCCGTCCTTGTTGTCGTGGATTGCCATGTCGGAGACCATGTTGAGCGCGAATTCGGGCAGGTTCACGTCATCTGCGGGCGGGTAGGGCAGGTGCTCCCAGTGGCGCACGACGTCCCAGCCGAGGTAGCCGACCAGGCCGGAGGTGAGCGGCGGCAGGGTCGGGTCGGGTTCGGTGTAGAGCATCTGCAGGGTCTTGGCGATGGCTTCTACGGGGTCGCCGTCGACGGGTGCGCCGGCGGGGGTGCGTCCCTGCCAGTGGACTGCGCCGTCAACGGTGGTGAGGGTGGAGCGGGAGGACGCGCCGATGAAGGAGTAGCGGTCCCAGGCTGCGGATTCGCCTTCTGCGGAGATTTTGGCGGATTCGAGCAGGAAGGTGCCGTGGGCTGCTTCGACGGGTTCGCCCTGGTCGTTTTGGAGTACGAGGGATCGGTAGATGCCGATGGGGGTGAGTGAGTCGGCGAGGATTTTGATGTGTACGGGAATGACGCGGGTGCTGGCTGCGCGGGCGCGGAATTCTTCGAGGCTGGGGGTGATGGTGCCCAAATCCTGCATTGCTGTACTCCTTGTGTTGGGTTGGGAGCGCGTCGGTGCGCTGGGTCCCTTAGCTGCCGCGCTGGGTTTTACCGGTGCATGAGGGTTTTACCGTATGTGCCGGCGTGTTTCTCTGGCGCGTACGCCCAGATTCATCACGCCCGATCATGCCTGATAAGGCCCGGTAAGCCCTTTAAAGCCCGGTAAGCCCTGCGCGCGGGTTGTTTCAGTTTAACCGGTGCTGCGGCCCAGTTCCACGGTGAAGAGTCAATAGTTCTCTTCGTGAAACTGAGCCGCGTACCGTTCAGCCGTGTTAGTTGCTGAACTGCTTGAGGGTTGCTGCGGTCTGCAGTGCCGCTGCGGTCGCCTCGTAGCCCTTGTCTTCGTTGGAGCCTTCCAGTCCTGCACGGTCGAGTGCCTGCTGCTCGTTATCGCAGGTGAGCACGCCGAAGCCGATGGGTCGGCCGGTCAGCACGGACACGTCAGTCAGGCCGTTGGTTGCGCCCTGGCAGACGTAGTCGAAGTGGGGGGTGCCGCCGCGGATGACCACGCCGAGCGCGACGATGGCGTCGAACTTCTCAGCGAGGCGGGTTGCTGCGACGGGCAGCTCGAAGGTGCCGGGAACGCGCACGAGGGTCGGTTCGATGCCGGCGTCGCGTGCTGCACGCTGCGCACCGTCGATGAGGCCGTCCATGACCTGGGTGTGCCAGCTTGCCGCTACGATTGCGAGCTTGAAGCCCTTGTAGTCTTCGGGGTTGAGGGTGGTGTCTGCTGCGCCTACGCCGCTCATTGTGTTCTCCTTGTGGGTTTTAGGGTTTTGAAAAGTTTAGTGTGCGGGAGTGCCGCTACGCGCTTTTGAGCACGTGACGCATACGCTCACGCTTGGTCTGCAGGTAGTGTGCGTTCTCGACTCGGGCGGGAATTTCGTCCGGGATGATTTCGGTGACCTGCAGGCCGAGGCTTTCGAGCGCCTCCTGCTTGGCGGGGTTGTTGGTCACGAGCCTCAGCTCGTTCACGCCGAGTTCCTGCAGGATTAGTGCCGCCTGCGAGTAGTCGCGCATGTCGCCGTCCAGGCCGAGCGCCAGGTTCGCGTCGAGGGTGTCGAGTCCGGCATCCTGCAGCGCGTAGGCGCGGAGCTTGTTGACCAGGCCGATGCCGCGTCCTTCGTGGTTGCGCACGTAGATGAGGTACCCGCCGGTGCGGGTGAGGATGCGCAGGCCGTTCTCTAGCTGGGGGCCGCAATCGCATCGGAAGGAACCGAAAATGTCGCCGGTGGCGCATTCGGAGTGGATGCGTACCGCGGGTGCTCCCCCGTCCTCGGCGGGTACGGGGGTGCCGTCACGGTCGAGGGCGCGCGCGCTGATGTGCTCGGCGCCGTCTGCGAATCGCCAGGCGCGCAAACCGAATAGGCCCTGCGGGGTGGGTACGGCGACCTCTTCGGTGCTTTCGACCAGTAGCGGGCTGGGGTTGGGCACCATGTCGAGGGGGCTGACCCGGTAGCCTTCGGCAAGCTGGGAGGCGATGCGCAGGGATTCGGCGCTGAGCTCTTCAGCCTGTGCCTCAACCGGCTCAACCGGGGTGCCCGGCTCTGCCAAGGTGACAGCCGCGGGGGTACCCGATGCGGAAGTGCCCGGCGTTGCCTGGGTGTTAGGGGTTTCGCTCATGCGTTCTCCTACGCCTTAGCTACGTACTTGATGAGGTCTTCGATAGAGATCATGGGCAGGTTGTGCTCGGTGGCGAAGGCACGCAGGGCGTCGAAACGCATCATGGAGCCGTCGTCGTGCACGACCTCGGCGATAACGCCCACGCCGGACAGGCCCGCCGCGAGGGAGAGCTCCACTGCGGCTTCGGTGTGGCCGGGGCGCTCCGCCACGCCGCCGTCAACGGCGCGCAGCGGGAAAATGTGGCCCGGGCGAGTGATGTCAGCCGGGGTGGAGGATGCATCCGCGAGGATCTGTACGGTGCGTGCACGATCTGCCGCGGAGATGCCGGTGCTCACGCCGGATGCCGCATCGCAGGAGACGGTGTATGCGGTGCCCTTGGGGTCCTCGTTGTTGGTGACCATGGGCGGCAGGTTCATCTCGTCGGCACGCTTGTTGCTCAGGGGCGCGCAGACCACGCCGGAGGTGTAGCGAATCATGAAGCCCATCAGCTCGGGGGTTGCGTGCTCGGCGGCAAAGATGATGTCGCCTTCGTTTTCGCGGTCTTCATCATCAACGACGACCACGGCACGACCTGCGGCGATAGCGTCCACTGCGGTCTGCACGCTGTCGAGGACGCTTGCGGCGTCGGCGCGGCGCGGCGCAACCTGCTCACCGGAGTGCGCGGAGGCGCTCTGGGGCACGCCTGCGAACGCGGTCAGGCGCTGCACGTACTTAGCGAGCGCATCGGTCTCAAGGTTCACGCTGTCGCCGACCTTGAGGGCGCCGAGGTTGGTTGCCTTCAGGGTTTCGGGGATCAGGCCGACCTCGAACCATGCGGGGGTTTCGCCGGGCTCGGATACCGCGGTGACGGTCAGGGACACGCCAGAAACCGCGATGGAGCCCTTCTCAGCGAGCAGGGGTGCCAGTTCGGTGGGCAGGTTGAAGCGCAGGGTGCTCCACGCCTCGTGCGCGGTGACGGATGCGAGGGTACCCACCGCATCCACGTGACCCTGCACGACGTGACCGTCGAGGCGGCCACCGGCGGGCAGGCAGCGCTCCAGGTTGACGGTGTCCCCGGGGTTCAGGTTGCCGAGGTTGGTGCGGCGCAGAGTCTCACCCATCGCGTAGGCGCGGAACTGGCCGGGCTGCAGCTGGTCGAGGTCGATAGCGGTGAGGCATACACCGTTGACGGCGAGGGAGCCACCGTGTTCGAGGTCGGCGACGATGTCTCCGGCGTTGAGGGTCAGGTAGGCTGCGTCGCTACCTTCGATGGGGGTGATGGATTCTACGGTGCCGAGGGCGCCAATGATTCCGGTAAACATGTGTGCTTTCCTTTTCTCGCCGTGTCCGCCGGGGCGTCGTCGTTGAGGGCGACGGGCGGCGATGGTTTGTTCGTCGGTATAACTATACGTATTTTTCGAATACTCCCCGTGACGGGGAGGTTTTGTGCCAGCATGCGAACCAGCCGGTATGAATCAGCCGGTACAAACTAGCCGGGCGCGGGCGGGGGGCGTTGAGGTGCTACTCCCCCGCCCACGCTTAGCCCAAGGGCGGCTAACCCAAGCGAAGCTAATCCAGCCGCGCTTCCGGTGCGTGGCAGGCGTCCAGCTTCGGCAGGGTGCGCCGCTGCCCAGGGTCCTGCGCCGTTCCGCGAGGTGCCGGCACCAGGTGCGTTGCGGTGTCATTGCCGAGCACGCGCACCGCCGGGAACATGCCCAGGTCATCCAGTTGCAGGCGCGGCGCCTGCGCGAGGGTGTCCACGAGCAGACCGTACACGGCGCTTTTACCCCGCCCCATGATCATGGGGGCGCGGTACCAAACCAGCTCGTCGATGAGGTCTTCACCGGCGAAGAGGCCGACCATGCCGGGGCCGCCCTCAATCATGAGGTGGCGCACCCCGCGGACATACAGCTCATCGAGCAGTTCACGCGGGTCGTGGGTGAAGACCTGCAGGAAGTTCTGCGGGTCCGCCTCCACACCTTCGGGCGGGTTGAGGCCGCGCACGCGGTAGTTCTCGGTAATCTTGGTCTTGCCCATGACCACGCGCAGCGGCTGCTTCTCGAAGCGTTCCCCGTTGGCGTCGCGCGCGTCCAGGGTCGGGTCGTCCATGAGGGTGGTTCGGGTGCCGGTCATGACGGCGTCGGCGCGGTGACGAATCAGGTGCCCGTCAATGCGCGCGGCGGGGCCGGTAATCCACTTGCTCGTGCCGTCAGCTGCCGCAATGAACCCGTCCAGGGTGGAGGCGCTCTTTGCTGTGATGAAGGGGCGGCGTTCGGCGGCGGCAATGAACCAGCGCTCATTCAGCAGGTAGGATGCGTTCGCGAACTCCTCCATGGCGTGCACGGTGACGCCCTGCGAGCGCAGGTAGGCGGCGCCTCCGGCTGCGTTTTCGGTGTCGTCGCTGTAGGCGTAGTAGAGTTCGCTGATGCCCGCCTCGGCGACGGCGTGGGAGCAGGGGCCGGTGCGTCCGGTATGGTTGCAGGGCTCCAGGCTCACGTACATGCGGGCGCCGGTGAGGTCGGTTCCCGCGGCACGGGCGGCGGCGAGGGCGTGGCCCGCGGCGTCGGAAAGCGGCAGGGGAGCGCCGAACACGGCGAGAGCGGCGTCT